>WNGP01000838.1_pt1 | contig 24442 bp, 20 predicted proteins | sample 5407671 | NCBI WGS metagenome assembly WNGP01 (sample SAMN13153381, study PRJNA577476) | soil metagenome | isolation source: 40 cm soil or saprolite under Garry oak tree replicate 2 | place: USA:California | collected 2016-06-15
GTGGACGCGCTGGCCGACGCGACGGACGAGTACGTTGTCGCGGTCACGGGAATGGTGCAGCAGGCAGGGCGCTATCCCTGGCGGCCCGGGATGACGGTGCGCGACCTGATGCTCCTGGCGCGGGGCCCGAGGATCGGGGCCGATCTGCGCGAGGCCGAGATCGCCCGCCTGCCGGCCGACCGGTCGCGGGGCCAGCTGGCCACGACGGTGCGGTTTCCGCTCGACTCGAGCTATCTGATCGACCGCGACTCGGCCGGACGGTTCGTCGGCCCGCCGGGGCTCGCCTTCCCCGCGAGCGGGACCGCGTCTGAGGTGCCGCTCGAGCCGTACGACAACGTGCTGATATTGAAGCAACCAGAGTTCGAGCTGCAGCGTACGGTGACGATCGTCGGAGAGGTGGATTATCCTGGCACCTACGCGCTGAAGACGAAGGGCGATCGGCTGGCGGAACTGATTCAGCGTGCGGGCGGGTTGACGCCGCAGGCGTACGCCGAGGGCATCAGGTTCTACCGGCAAGTGAATGCAGCGGGACGGATCAACATCGACCTCCCCAGGGCGCTGCGCGACGCGGCGTCGCGAGACAACCTGATTCTCCAACCGGGCGACTCGCTGTTCATCCCCGAGTACATCCCGAGCGTGAAGGTGGCCGGCGCGGTGAATGCACCGGGGAGTGTGTTGTACAAGAAGGGTGCCGGCCTGGGTTACTACATCGACGCGGCGGGTGGGTTCGCCTACACGGCAGACAAGGGCAGAACCAGCGTACGCAACGCGGATGGTGAGGTCGAGACACGGCACAAGTTTCTCTTCTTTCGCAGCGATCCCAAGCCTGGGCCCGGGTCGGAAGTAACGGTGCCGCTCAAGGACACGTCGAATCCGACGAACTACGCGGCGCTGATCGGGGCGATCGCGCAGATCCTCGCAAGCACCGTGGCGATTATTGTTGTGGCGACCAAGCTCTGATCAGAAAGACTTCGATGCAGAGAGCGTTGGTATGTGGAGCGGGCGGCTTCATTGCGAGTCACCTCGTCCGCCGGCTCAAGCAGGAAGGACACTGGGTCCGTGGTGCGGATATCAAGCGCCCCGAATTTGGGCCGACCGCGGCGGACGATTTTCGCCTGCTGGATCTGCGGGACAGGGACGCCTGCGAGGCGGCCTTGTCACTCGACTCGGGTGCCTTCGACGCCGTCTACCAGCTCGCAGCCGACATGGGTGGCATGGGGTTCATCCACTCGGCCGAGTGCGAGATCATGCGCAACAACGCGCTGATAAACCTCAACATGATCGACGCCACGGCCCGTAAGGGGATCAAGCGGTATTTCTTCTCGTCGTCGGTGTGTATCTATCGGGATATGCGTCCCGGCGAGCCGCAGCTGAAGGAGGAGGAAGCTTACCCAGCTCTTCCCGACAACGAGTATGGCTGGGAAAAGCTCTATGCGGAGCGCGTGGCGATGGCGTACGGCCGCAAGCACGGGATGGCCGTGCGCATCGCGCGGTTCCAGAATTGCTACGGCCCTGAAGGCACCTGGACGGGCGGCCGGGAGAAGGCGCCTGCCGCCATCTGTCGGAAGGTGGCAGAGGCACCCGATGGTGGCACCATCGAGGTGTGGGGCGATGGGAAGGCGATTCGCTCCTACACGTACGTCGACGACATGGTGGACGGCATCTATCGGCTCACGGGATCCTCGCTCGTCGGGCCGGCGAACATCGGGAGCGCCGAGTATGTCTCAGTGGCGCAGCTCGTACGGACCGTCGCCGACGTGGCGGGGAAGACGATTCGGATCCAGTACATCAAGGGGCCGGTCGGTGTCCAGTCCCGCAACTTCAGCAACGAGCGGATTTATTCGGTTGGGTGGCGCCCGCGGTTCTCGCTCAAGGATGGCATCGCGCGGACTTACCCGTGGGTGCAGGCGCAGGTTGAGGCGCGGGGAGCGACTCGGCGCCCATCCCCGTCATTGACCTAGTCTGCGGCCTACTGATCGAGCTTGGTGGCGGAGGAGTCGGGTACGTCAGGAGCCGTTGGCGCGGGCGCGCCAAACAATTCGGCCGAGGTCGACACCACACGCACCGAGCCTTGAGCCTTGGCAGCCGCGACCATATCGAGGAACCAGTCGAGCTGGTCTGGGCGCGCCAGACGGAAGGTGTGCACCAGGAAGACAGTGGTATAGTTACGGCGTACGGCTACCTTCCAGGCCGCGCGAATCCAAACGTCGCTATTGCCGTCGGAGATCGTGCCATGAGATAGGCCGAGGCTGAAACTGTCAGCCAGCGCTGGAACCCAAATGTGATAGGCATAACATTCGGAAACCGTCGTGAACGTACGGAGTAGGGCACCGCGCCAAGTGTGCAACTTCGCCGGCGAGTCGAAGTAGATGGAGTCGCGCCACGTTCCAGGCTGGACGAAGATGTTGGTAGGGAACCCATTTGCCGCCATTTCCACGAGGCCCCCCACCGTTTCACCGACAAAGTCCTGAGCAGCCGCGTCAGTTGAAAGGTGATTGCGGGAGTGTGACACGACTCCCATTCCCTGAGCGCGCCAGTACTGGAGGTCCTCCCAAGTGAGCCTATCCGGCTGCCCCACGAAGCGGCTTGGAACGGCAACCTCTGCGGTGAGTCCGCGCAGCTGTAGCCGTTGGAGGAAGTCGCGGTCGTTGGCGGAGGCGTCGTCGAGGCGAATAAGGACGGTGGGCAGCGTATCGCTTACGGTCACGGGGCGCGTAGGCACCACGAGATTCACCGTAGCGGAGTCGAAGCGCACGCCAAAGACTGGGTAGCTCGTGCCGTCAGCGAGTGAGAATGCGCCAATGGCGGTGTCAGCGGTAAGCGCATACCTGAGCCCGAAGGTCAGGCCGCTCTCAGTACCGTGAAGACTCCAGCTCAGCCCCCCGGTATCTACCGCGGTGGCTTGTAGGTCGGTGAAGTCATTGACGATGGAGCCGTCCCAAGCGCGAGACGAGAGTGGCCGGAAGACACGCCGCCCTGCTGCATCCGCGTGATCGCCGATCGACACCAGTTGAATGTGATCAGCGTACGGCCCACCAGCGATGTGAAACACCCAGAGATGTTCGCCCTTCGCCTGTGCCGAAGGGAGAGGTCGAGTGGGAGTCCCGCCAGTTGGAACGCTTACGACGTCGAGGCAGCCAGCAACAACCGCGAGCGAGAGGATGCACACATTCCGCCGCCACATGACGAAGCCTTTCGAACGTGTACAGGTGGCAGGGCGCGGGAGACATTCTAGAGAACCGGCTATGAGGTTGACGTGAGCGTCGTCACATCGTCCCTTCTTGAAAGGAGAGCCCGGTGCGCGCAGCTCAGTACGTGGTTGAACGGCTCGGTCGGCGAAATTCGGCTGGTTGATTCTTCGAGCGAGATTCCCGATTCACTAACGTCGCGATTTGACTAACTGGGGATAGACGACTCGCGTCGATTCGAATCGTCCTCATCAACACTGCCAAGCGCGGGACTAAGACCTTGACGCGCCATGACTTAGCGAGCATGTTATCCTACCGAATGCTCCGCCACACAACGAGGAGAATACCGACAATCGCGATCGCGACGGGGTTGTGAACACCGGGAGCCCGGAAAGCGGGGTACGGAGCGCCATCGATCTCCTGGCGCCGCTTCTCCGACACCTAGACTCTCTGCTGGCACTCGGCATTGTAGGCGGTATCGCCGGTGTCGGCGCCACGTTCATCCTACCTGCGCATTACCGGGTTCAGGCGAGCTTCGTTCCGGAGGTGACCTCCGACATCCCGTCGGGAGCCTCCGGCGGATTGTCATCGCTGGCGAGCCGCCTCGGGGTGGGTGGCCTCAGCTCGCAGATATCTCCAGACTTCTACGCTCAGGTCCTTCGAACCCGGACCGTGTTGGACCCGGTCATCTTGCAGAGGTACCCTTCACCTGACGCGGACAGTCCGGCCGATAGCGTCAACCTAATCGAAGTGCTTGACATCTCCCGAAGGCACTCTCCAGAGCGACGGCTCGAGCTCGCTTACAAAGCGCTCGCCGAGGATCGACTAGACATCGATGTTGATCAAGCTTCCGGAATCGTCACCCTGTCTGTGGACATGCCGACCGGCACCCTCGGCGTTGCGGTCGCCAAAGCCATGCTGTCCCAGCTTGACAGTTTTAACCGATTCACTCGACAGTCCAGCGCCAAGAGTAGACGTGAGTTTCTCAACGAACGTGTCGCGGACGCACACGCCCAACTCGACTCAGCTGAGGGGGCACTCGAGCACTTCTATAGTACCAACCGGATGCTAAGCTCCTCACCCTCGCTAACGTCTCAGGAAGCGCGCCTTCGCCGCCGAGTTGATATGGCGCAGGGGATTTATGTCTCTCTCAGCCAACAACTAGAAGACGCGCAGATTGACGCAGTGCGCGACACGCCCACGCTGACGCCGGTTGAAAGGCCCATCGCGCCGGCGAAACCGACATGGCCCCGAAAGGCCGTCATGGGAGCGCTTGGCTTTCTCGTCGGAATCATCGCTGGCACCGTTAGAACGACCTGGCGGGAAACGTTGTCCGCGAACAGTCCTGTGCGAGTTTCGCTCACGAGGGCTGCGCATGCCCTCCAGGATCTCGTCGGGCGCTGGCGACGTCGGCGGCAACCGGAAAACTAGCTCGTTCCGAAGGAACGCTCGATCCAACGCCTGACTGTTCGGCGCCAATAAGCAGCCCCGCGAGACTCCACAAGTAATACTGTAGAGCAGTTGACGTCACGATGTTGTCAAAAAAGTTCACCACGAATAGGCCAACTCCGACCGCCTTAGCGTAGGGTCGGACCGATCCAAATTCCGTGATGTCCTCACCAGGTTGGGCATCAAATACTCGCAATAGGAGCAGGAACAAACCCAGATAGAGAACCATACCCAGTGGCCCTGTCTCCACGAACACGCGGAGCACGTCGTTGTGAGGCTCGTATCGAATAGGCGACACGTAAGGTTGGCTCGTACCCAATCCCGCCCCGATCCACCGTGTCCCGCGGCTTGCCTGCCAGAGAGTCCACCAATGCCAGAATCGCCACGTAAGCGAGTTTGTACTGTGGTTCGTCGCGATGACCCGCTCGATGCTACCAGTTGCCTTCAACTCGGCAAGGCGACCGGCTCCGACGCTCGAGACCGCGAAAACCGTCACCAGAGCGACCCCTCCAACCACGGCCGCCAGGCGCAGGCGCCCAGGGAGACGGAGTGCTAGATACCCGGCCACGACGGCGATCAACGCAACAGCCGTCAACGAATATGCGCTAACCAGGGCGGCACCTTCGAGCAGGAGAAGCGTGGTCCAGAGAAGCCAGCGAGATCCTTTTCTCATTCTCCACACCGTCAATGCCATGAAAAACACTAGATACACCGACAGCGTGATGGGATGGAAGAAAGTCCCGGTCACTCGTGGCACGCCAGCGTAGAGAGGCGCCGATCCGGTGGTCCACTGCCAAGTGGCTACCGCCAGTGGAGCGCCGAGCGAGAGGAACATCGCAACCAGAATTGCCCGACCGTCGCCTTGAGCAGCGAAAGTCCTGGCCAGGTAAAGCACACAACCAATGGACGCCAGTCGCGTCCATTCCCTGAGCCCAACTCCCCAATCACCGTAATGCCGAGCACCTACGAATACATACAGGGCCAGGAACCCGAGCCAGAGCGCAAACGCGCGTTCCAGCCGTGTCAGCGGCTGTGACGCGCCCAACAAGAGCTCGTGGACTCGGTGCGTGGCGGCGAATACAACCAGGAATAGCGCGGCTGCAGCGGGAACGTTCAATCGCATCGCACCAACATGCAGGCCAACATCGGTAAAGGCGTCTAAACTGCTTCGGACAACCAAGACTCCAAGGAATACCGGCAGGTACCCCACGATTGCACCAGCGAACAAAGCGACCAGGAGAATCAACACCAACAACCCAGTGGGCCAGTCTACTCCGGCGAGGATAGTCGTCACTACCGTCATCAAGACGGCCGCGACCCAGCCGGTCCGCACTGAGGCAGGTGGGGCAGCGACAGTCACTCAGCCACCCCTACCACAACGGGCGCGAAGCGGTTGGGGTCGAGCAGGCAGAAAGAACTTCCACCGGCAGCCTCCTAGTGGGTCTTGGGACATCTGATAATCGTCTGTCAAGGCGGTCTGCGCTACCAATCCGGCTTCCTCTCCATCGTTCCCATGGAGCAAGGGACAGGTCAAGAGGTCCCGGAGGGTCCGCCACCGTTCGTGCTGAAACAGTGCCCTTTTAGACGTCTCGACGTCCTAGCATCTTCTTGCGACAAAGCCGCATGGCCGCCGGCACCCCCCGCATCTGAGGATAGAGTCGTGTTGCAGAAAAGCCTACGAATCGCTGCATGTGCATTTCTGTCTCTCGTTGGTCCCGTCTGCGCCCAAGGGCAGAAAGTGACGTTCAGAGACGTCGACAAGACTTTCGTTGTGTCCAACCGATATTACACGGCCTCCCTCAATAAGCAGACTGGAGAACTGTACTCGGTATTGGATCGCTTGGGCGGTCGACCCGCGATCACGGGAGACAAACTCATTGTTCGCGTCTCGGGTCGTGCGGACTCACTGGCACCAGCCGACTTCTCGGGGGCACGCTTTTCCATTGAGGACGGATTCGACTTTTATGTCCGCGTGCTCTGGACAGACAGTGTTTCTGGTGGCGGAACGGATTATCGAGTCGAGCGGACGTACGAGTTCACGAACAGTCCGAACATCTACGAGCAGGTCGCGATACTTAACGGCGCTCGGTCCGGCGCACGGAACCCCAGCCTGACGCTGGAGGAGTTTACTTGGGAATTCCAGCGCGGGAGTGACAGCTTTCCTGTTCGCCGGACCGCAGACGATCTGTGGACGGAGCTTCCTCTCGGCCTGCTCGGCGGGAATCAGTTGACCCTATCGGGTCACGCTTTCGCCACGAACTTCGACAGCAATGCGACGAACCCGCGTCGCCGGATTGTTGTCTCGAGACACGTGCAGAATCGCTCTTCCACGTTGGCTGATCTTGGGAGCGGACATGGTCTCATTTCAGCAAGCGTCGTATCCCTCCTCGATCGCTTCCCGGACCAAGCCGCGTTCAGCCAGCCGCAGTTCGCGTTTTATCCCGGCTACGGTCTTCGCCAGAACTCTTCCGACAGCAGTTTGTCCTTCATCAACTGGAATCATTACGAATTGTCGAACTGGCTCATCCCGCTGCGTCGCAAGTACGAAGCCCAGCCGACGGCCACCGATTGGCTTCAAGAGGATATGCTCATCCGAATCACCATGCACTTGGTCGATCGAATGAAGCTCGATGGAGGATGGCCGAGGTGGCCAGCTTGGAGTAGCGCCGGCGTGTCTTACCCGATGGGCGGCAACCTTGCCCCGCATTCGCGCGCGTTTCCAGCGATAGCCTATCTCTGGAGTTACCTGACCGTCGAATGGGAAGGAGGTAGGTGGGTCCATTCGCCGGGCGATGCCGACGTCATTTACAATCAACTGCAGCACCTGCGGAGATTCTACGGTGTTGCTCCGGATACTGCGAGCGTGAATTTCAAGGATCGACACGAGGGGGTCTATTACATCGGATACTCCACCAATCGGAAAGAAATGCTCGGGAATGGGCCGAGAGGCGTCCTGAACGCGCACGCTCACGCCTTGCACTTCGCGTGGATCATGAGGGACGCGAGTGAGCTGCGTGGACTCGCGGAGGACGCGAAGAAGTGGCAAGCCATCGTCGAGTTCTACCACCCTGGTAGCAAGATGCTTTACCAGTTGCTGTATCCGGGCGCGAAGGACTGCCCCACGGTAGCTGACGCCAGGGGCCGACGAACCACTCACTGCAACCTCCTGAGCGGTCATCTCGCGTACAGCCTAAACAATCCGTGCATTTACCCTGGGTGCGATGAGCCCGGTGCCCACCCATCGTACAGTTTCATTAGTCACGAAGGTATCGCGGCGGGATATCTCGATGCGGGAGAATATGAACCGGAATTCGTCGACGCCGTCGAGCGCGCCTCCCGTCTGGATTACAACCCGTACGGCAAGCTCTCGCCGCTACCGCTTGGTCCGCTGGTGGCCCGGCTGTGCAGGACTCTACCGCTGGCTCTGGCATTCACGGGCGACAATTTCAGCATGGCCATCCCCGATCGCGAGCCTCAAGAACCTGGCCAACCGATGCGATACGACATCTCGGCGACAAGCCTAAAGGAAGTGAGCAGCTTTGCGCGACTGCGATTTCGAGATCTAGCCGTCACCAGGAGGGCGCATGATCCCCAGAAGGCTATCGCCGAATATGGCGAACAAGGTTTGAGAAAAGTGGTTTGGAGCAACAGAACCTTTGTCACTGACTGGATTCCGGGCTTCTGGGAGGAAATGAATCCGGACCAGATCCCCCCGACTCTGCAGTACCGGGTGGACGTACGACGTCCTGGTGGCGGCCAACCTGGAAACTGGGCCGCGTACCGAATAGGCAATCGAGTTGAGGTCATGGGAGATTTCGACGAGGGAGTCGCGGTCTTGAAGCTCCCGCCTACCAGCAGCGAAAGCTGGTACTTGATGGGCTATCGGGATTATGACCCGAACACTCTTCGCTGGAAGGCGGCACTCAACGACACTTGGCACCAAGTGCCTAAGAGCGATTCACTCGTTCTACCGCGCCTCGCAAAGAAGAGACTCGTCTTCGTTTATTTCCGGCCAAGGTAGGCTCCAAGATTACTCTGATGCCCGTACCATGAGGACGCGGATCCATTGCGTGGTCGCCCGACACCTCCCGCCACCGCAAAGTGACTATGGCGGTACCTCCATGCCTCAGTTAACCATCTTTAGCATCACCTGATGAAATGGTGTTGTGGGCCGGCATGCCACAAGATTGTAGCCTCGTCTCGGGTCAACCTTGAACGGTTGAAGGGCCTCGGGCCGCAAGACCTCGTGCACTCGGAACCCGTCGTCGCAGTAGAACACTCGAAAGCCACCGCGGAGCACTTCTCGCGTGACACGACAACTCAGATCGGCCCCGTGATCCTCATATACTACTAGGCAATTGCCTCTCAGAAGATCGCGCCCGCCTTCGAGAGCCCGCAGCTCGGCGCCTTCCACATCGAGTTTCACAATCACTCCGGAGACCGTGGAGTCGAGGAACTCTCTTCCGAGGTCGTCGAGAGTGGTGGACAGAACCTCTGCTCGCGTGAAGCCACGGCGGTCTATCATGGAGCCAGTGTTAGTGACACTAGCCCCCGCGTGATTCCTCGGATCCGCCTCAACCAAGAGGCGTTCTCCTGCAACGTTCCAGATTGCCTGATTCAAGCACGTAAAGGCATGACCATTAAGAGACGCAGTCTCCGCGAGCCGGGCATGCAATTCTGGAGATGCTTCGACTGCGACGATTCGGCGGGGGGACGAAATAACAGTCGAAGCGAACAGGCTCCACCACCCGATATTCGCACCACAGTCGAAGAATCCGCATTCCGCGTTCATCACTCGACTCAGGACGAACCTGATTTCGGGTTCGTAGTCTCTACCGCCAATCAGTGCTGGTAGCCAGTAGCCGTCGCCCAAAGGTACCCGGAGCAACCGGTTGCCGAACACTCTGAAGACAGCAGCGTTCTTCGCGCCGAAGACCCGCTCGAGCATCCACGCAGCACGTCCGGAGCCCCGTCCTTTTACGAGCCGGAGCGTGGCGACGGCGGCCTTGTAGATAGCCAAGTGGGCTCGGGCCAACCGCCCGGGTTCTACCCTCGCGAGCGGTACATCCACGGGCGTGAGGCTCAGAAGAAACTGAAATGGAATGCCGAAATGTGAATGTCCGCTACCCCGACATTCTCTAAGGCAACGATCACCTCGCGATCACCTAGTCGCGGCGTGAGGTAGGCGAAGGTTTGGGTGATGACATCACGAGCGGTGTCGGTAACTATGGCCCCTCCGTCGACCAGGCGTGTAGCAGGTATCACGCGCACGCGGAGGCGCGTCTGGCCGCTCCATCTAACGACCGCGCGAACCGGCCAGCCGGGCTGCAGGAGAGCCACGGGCACCCTGATCGCGCAGCCAGGCAGTAAGTCGAGTTCCCAGCCGGTCACAAGGAGGGATTCGGGGCAGACGGCTCCTGAGACTGCTGCCGAAGTCGGAACGTGGCGGGGAACGGTCCCGCTGACGGCGGCCCCGTCCCACGCAGGACGCGCCTGTCGAAGTAGCAATTCCCCAGCGGGACTCAGCACGTCCACAATACCGGAGTCACGTAACGAAGCGACGCGCCGCAGAAAGTACTCTAGCAAACCGCGGTTCACCATTTCGGAGTGCCACAACCATACGCCCACCCCCACCTTGGAACGGACCGCGTTTATGTACTGCTCCACTCCCGCACTCGTCATCCCATCCAGGGTCCAGTGGGTGCGACCCAGAAGGTCGACTCGGTCTGATGGCGACACCCGGAAGGCGGGCTGCACGTACGCATGCATGCCCACATACAGATGGTCCAACATGACCCCATAGCGCGAGCTGTACTTCGAAAGGGAATCGAACCGGAGCTCTCCTCCCCACTCCCCGGGCTGCACGAAAAAGAGTGGCGCAAGGCCCCTCGTCTCGAAATCCTCCTTGGGTTGGGCGAATTCTTTCAGGGCCGTGACGACCCCGCTGGGCGCCGACCCGTGGGTTCGCGAGTGAACGACAGGTAAACCACCGTTCTGCTCAGCGAACAACTCAACTCTTGACCACCCAAGGTGCGAAGGGTCACCGACAAGTCCCGTTGGGATGGCAAGAGAAACCGGGAGGTTGAGCTCAGTGGCCAGTCGCATGGAGAGGGTATCCTCGATCTGTGCATCGTCCAATCTTAGGACGAACACTGCTCCAGCGACCGGAGCAAGCCCCGCGGCGGGTTCGCTGTAACCGTTGGCGAAAGCCACGGCCCAATCTCGTGAGGCGCGCGCGATGTCCACGAACGCACCAGGACTAGAGTCCGTGAGAACGGCCCCACACAGGTCCTTGCCACACGCAGAACCGATGAACACGAGTGGTCGATCGCGGAGCGTCAAGCCACGGAGAACGACGTTCCGCCCAGCTATTTCCACCTGGAGAGGACCTGGTTGGAGAAGGGTCATTCCCATGCCGGAAGCGAACTCCGGCAAGCGAGACACTCCCGACAGCCGAGCCGACCCAGACTCGTCGGCTACCTTAAACAGAATGACCTCGAATGGAGCAAGATTCGCGGTGTCGAGGCCAACCAACCAAGTTCCTGTGAGTGAGTCCGCCACAAGGACTCCGGAGCCTCCGAACCCGACTTCGCTCGTCGGCATACTCAAGCACCCGGCACCCTGGAGAAGGCCGGCAGCAACGGCACCCATAAACAGCGCTGTTCTCAAACCGCCCTTGCGCATCTAGTCCTCGGCGTCGGCTGCGGCGAACGAAACATCTTGCGGCAGCATAAACCCTAACCGGATTCCGCTACGTCCCCGGAAGGCGACCATCGTGAGCGCCAACGACGCACTATATCCGAGGCTGGATGCGATGGCCGCACCGATGATCCCGTATCTGGGGATGAGCAGCACATCTCCAAGTATCGTGATCACCATTGTGCCTGATGCAATGAGCGTGTTAACGCCAGGGTAACCTCGACCGATCAGATCGCTAGCCAGCACCTTTGTACCGCTTAATGCGATCGCCCCAGGCATGAGAGCCCAAGTCACCTGTGGGACCTGGGCGTAGGCACTCCCCAAATACTCGCGCGCAGCGAGCCAAGCGATCACACTCAAGACAACACCGCCGGTGAGCACGAGCCAAAAGGTGACTGGAAAGATAAAGCTGATACGACGATCCGCCGCCTCCTTTGACGACCTCGCAGTGTGGCTCAGAAGAACCGTGCCCAGTGCGTTCGGCAGCAGCCACAACGCTTCAGCAAAAAGCACACCCACGGCGTACACTCCAAGCGCCGCCTGGCCGACCCAGAGACTGACGAGCATCACGTCAAACCGATAAGAAAGGAACTGGAGTACGTTCCCTGCCTGGCCGCGAATGCCAAACGAAAGCGTTTCCAACCTGTGAGCGTCATCGGCTGCGTGGACCCGCGACGAACGATTTATGCCACGCAGTCCGAACCAGATCACCGCGCACCCGAGCAGAGCAGACCCCGCAAACCAACCCAGTGCCCATTCGGCGGAAGGGGGAACAAGAGCCTGAAGGATCAATAGCCCAAGCAGATAGGCCAACCAGCGACTTACGACTCCAAGATTCAGCGACTGGATGCGGCCACTCCCGATGGCGGCCGCTGTCGCGAGCTGGAGCAGGCTCAGGGCCAGAAATCCCGCAAGTGCTGACAACGCGAGACTGACACCCAGGCCGAGTGCGCGCCAGCTCTCGATTCGAGGAACGACGAGCAGAGCCACGGGAATAGCGACGAATGAGTACACCAGCAACAACCCGACGCCCGCACGGTAGGCCCATACTCCCCGCGCGGGACTACTGCCCATGAACACTGCCGTCGGGATGTTCAACCCGAGTCCAAGCAGCAAAATTGCGCTGTTCACTGCAAACAGCGCGAGTTCGACGGTTCCGCGACCTGCCGGACCTAGCCAACGAGCCAAAACGAGGCCGCCCAAAAAGGCAGCGATCGCGCCGATCCCGTTGCCGCCCACCGTCGACCAGATGTCTTTGCCTAGGCGACTCCCGATCGTGGCACGCAGCGCTCGTAAGGGACTCAACTGCGCACTGCCTTCACCACTTATCACGGCAACTGCCCGTCCCGGATAACGTCTTTGTAAATCGCCAGGAGCTCTCCTGCAACCCGCTCGCTGTCAAACTCCCGTATGAAGCCCGGGGGCTCTGTCGGCCGAGCGGCCCAGGAGACCTCAGCGAGTCGCTGGGCGATATCGGCGGGATCCCGTTGCGCACGCCGGCACCAATCCACTCGATCAATCCAGCTCCACACGTCCCCCACATCCACTCCGACCACGGGGACCGCAGCACTCAAAGCCTCCTTGACGACAGTAGGTGAGCCTTCAGTGTCGGAGACCATAAGGAGGCAGTTGGCAGCGTGATAGCAAAGCGGCATATCAACGTTCGGAATCTGGCGTGGCTTCCAGAGGACAACCGAGCGACCCAATGTGTGTTGGAGCCTCTCGGTCGCCGCCTCCGCGATGTCCCGCCGCTTGGTTGGGCTGTCACTATGAGGCCACAGGACTATGAAGGCCTCAGGATCTAGACCAAAACGCTGACGTGCCGCCGCCGGGGGCATGGGGGAGAACCGCTTCGTATCAATCCCGTATGGCAGAACCGTAGCCTTCGAACGCAGAAAGCCTAACCTGAGCAGATGCAACATCCGCTTGCTCATGACTATCAACCGGCGAGCGCGTAGAGCCGCCCAGTGCGAGGCCACAACTTCGCCACGACCACGCCACCGGTCGCGAAGGCCTCCTCGACGCTCGGCGTACAAGTCGCTCCCGGCAAACGTTACGACCAACGGGAGCGACTGCCAACTCGCGGCCCATCCGCTCAGACCGTAGTGGGCATGCACCAGATCGACCCCTCCTTGCTGCACTCGCCTCACGATTCTTGGAGCGGCCCGCGCGTAGCCTCCCGGAGGAACGACGTAAACGTCCTGGGTCACGCCCAGACGCTCAAGGCTCCGTACTTGCGTCTCGACGAAGGTCCCAAAGGCGGGGGAGTCGTGGGACGGGAACATGTTCGTGACATGAAGAACGCGCGGGATTCTCGGCACGACTCGTCCGCTCTAAAGCCCAAAGTGAGCGCGGACTTCAGGGAACTCCGCGTCCGCTGCCTCGTAGTCGGCGGGCCGCCCGATGTCCCGCCAATAAGCATCCGACTCGTACGCCGCCACGGTCTCGCCATCGCCGATCAGTAGCTGCACGAGGGTCGGAATGTCACACCTCTCCCCGCGCCGCAGCCGATCTCGCGCTCGAGCACCAATTAGGTTGACGCCGGCACTCACGACGTAATGGAGAGAGGGCTTCTCGGTATAGCCTGTGATCCGGCCGTCCCCATCCTCCTCCAGTACTCCGTAGTCGATGTGAACCGAGCGCCGCTGCGTGGCGACGGTCATGACCGCTCGCTTCTGTGCGTGCAGGGCGGCCATGGCTGCGATGTCGATCGTGGTCAGGACATCCCCGTTCATCACCACGCACGGGTCGGGCACGTCGTCGAGCTGCGCCAGCACACCGACCGTTCCGAGCGGCGTCTCCTCGCGGAAGTACTCGATATCGACGCCGAACTTCCGTCCGTCGCCAAAAAACGCGCGGATGAGCTCCTCGAGGTAGCTGACCGCCAGGGTCACGCGCGTGATGCCCTGGTGACGGAGCCTGCGCAGCACGAGCTCGAGCACTGGCCGCCCGCCGATAGGCATCAGCGGCTTGGGGAAGACGGTGGTGTACGGCGCGAGGCGAGTACCCAAGCCTCCCGCCAAAATGATGGCCCGACTCGGGACCGCGGCGCTCAGATGTGGTACCGCTCGGCCGAGATGAAGTCGGCCTGGTGAGCGCGGACGAACTCGACGACGCGAGCAAGGCCGTCCTCGAACTTGATTTGGGGTGACCATCCCAAGGCACGAGCCGCCGAGGCGTCAGCGCACAGCTCGGTCACCTCACTCCGTTCCGGCCGGACCCGGGTGGGGTCCTCGACGATCGATAGGCGGCGGCCGACGATCCGCCCGACCGCCTCCACCATCTCCCCGACGCTTCGGGACGCTCCCGTCCCAAGATTGGTCACCTTACCGATCGCGTCCTGGCGCTCGGCAAGGACGAGAAACCCTCGCGCCGTGTCCTCGACGTAGGTCAAGTCACGTCGCGGCGCGATCGACCCAAGCCGCACTTCACCGGAATCCCGCAGCGCCTGGGTCACGATGGTGGGTATCACCGCCCGTGCGGACTGTCGCGGTCCGAAGGTGTTGAAGGGGCGCACTACGGTCACCGGCAGGTCGAAGCAGCGGTAGTAGGAGAGTGCCAGGTGGTCGGCCCCGATTTTGGTAGCCGCGTAGGGCGACTGCGCAACCAGGGGATGACGCTCGTCGATCGGCGTGTACTGCGCCGTCCCGTATGTTTCGCTGGTAGAAGTGACTATGACACGCGCTAAGCCTTCGGCGCGGGCACCCTCCAGGACGTTCAGCGTCCCGCCGATGTTCGTTGCGACGTAGGACGCGGGCGCCACATACGAATACGGGATCCCGATGAGGGCGGCGAGGTGAAAGACTGCACCCGCGCCCTGCAGCAGGGAGCGCACTGCGTAAGGATCCTGAACGTCGGCCCGGACGACTTCGATGGCCTCTAGGACCGCTGGCTCGACGAATCTCAGCGCCCCGATAGTTCCCTGCGCGTTATAATGAACGAGAGCGCGGACCCGCACGCCGCGCCTGGCCAGCGCCTCCACGAGATGGCTTCCGATGAACCCTCCGGCTCCGGTCACCACGACCGGACCGTCCATCAGCTTCCAAGTCGTGGTCCTAGTCGCCATTGCCACACCACTCTATGACTTTATCGACGATGGACCGCTCAAGCGGAATCCGCGGAACCCAGCCGAGCCCCCGCAACCTCCTGGATGATCCGACTGCGAAGCTTGGACCACTCCCACGCTCACGGCGTGGCACTACGCTCCGTATACGCACGTCGACCGAGAGGATCTGCGCCACGGTTCGTACCAGGCGATCGATCCTCGTCCCCCGTCCAGAGCAAATATTATATGTGCCTCGCGCCTTCGCGTGAGCCCCGAGCAACAGCAAGGCCCGGGCTGCGTCTCGCACATCAACAAAGTCACGAACGGTCGCCGCGATCTCGACCACACCCCCGATATCGCTTCGCGCGGAGGCTAGACGTGCTATCCAAGATCCGGTAACCGTGTCGAGCCCCTCACCGGGGCCAATCAGATTGAATAAGCGGGCAACGACAACGTCGGCACCTCGACGCGCTCTCGCAAGCGCCAACTTCGTCTGACCAAGCTTCTGCCGTCCATATAGGTTGAGCGGACGCGGGTGCGTTCGCTCCGTCACGGGCCGTCGCCCAAGCGACCCGCCGTACTCGGCTGCCGAGCCAACGTGAACAAGGCGAGATCGGCACTGGGCCGATGCGTCCAACAGGACGCCCAACTCTACGAGACCGCTACTGCGTCGGGGCTGAGCGGCGGTCACAAATTCCTCTGTCCTAACACGAATGCAATTGAACACCACACTGGGTCGCAAACGCTGAAATAGGCGATCAACGGCATCCCTGTCCGACACGTCACACGCCTGCACCCTACTATCTCCAACAGGCCGCCGCGCCACTCCAACGACTGGCAAACCGCTCTCGTGCGCAAGCTCCAAGAGCGCTCGTCCAACCCATCCCGTTGCGCCAGCCACGAGAACCGGCCCGCAGGTCTCCCCGCGGCTAGCGGCTGCGCCTGGACGCCCGAGTCGTCTCCCTAGACCTACCACGAAGCTCCGCGGGACTGCGCAAGTGCCGTTGCTTGGTCGTAGATGCGGAGAAGAGCTTGCTCCGCGTTAGTGTCGGACAGGCCAGCCTCAGTAAGTCGTCTCGTAGCTTTGTCGCCGAGAGCCTTCAGCTTAGGTCGGTCTCGCGCAAGCTCTACTATCGCACGGGCAAGACCCTTGTATCCGAGTGAAGGGGACACGAACAATCCGGCGTCACCAGCCGTAACGCGATGCTCAGGAAGGTCGTAAGCGAGTACTGGCCGACCTGCGGCTAAATACTCCGTCAGCTTGATCATGGTACTCGAGTCATTGAATGCATTGGACGGGCAGGGCTCAACACCTAGATCAGAACTTGCAATGATGTCCCGTACGCGAGATGCATCCCCTACCCACCCCAAGAAACGGACAGTGTCGGTCAAACCAAGACTGCTCGCAAGTTCCTGACTACCCGCAAGCGCAGCGCCACTCCCTACGACCAAACACAAGTACTTGCGAGACACATCCGTCTTGCGGACTGACGACATAGCGCGGATGAGTTCCTCGACTCCGTCCTGGGACCCGATCGAGCCAACATAACACACCACAAAGTCTGCCCATTCGCGAAGCGACTCGTCAGGCGCAACCGGATGCCAGACGTCGGCCCGTGGGGCATTTCGGACGACGTGGATGCGCTCCGCAGGTACATGCCCTCTGGAGACAGTGATGGCCGCGTATGACTCATTTGGGACGATGACCAAGTCAGCCCACCGGTTAGCCCAGCGCTCCATCCTCAGCAGGGCTCGATGAGCAGCTGACCCCGGACGCCCTCCCTTTGCCAAATACAACTCGGGTGCAAGATCATGATGATCGTATATTCGAATCATCTGACTGGAGCTGGTGACGAATGGAGCCCACAGAACATCAGGTGGGTTGCATATGTGCAGTATCCGCCAAGGAGCCCCGACTTGGAGCCTCGACCGAGCCCGAACGATGTGCCACAGACTAACTACCGCCTCCCAGCCATACCCGATGACGCCAGCGCCGTCAGGTGGCTGTGGAAATCGATGAACCGCGTAGCCGTCGATGACCTCCTCGGCTGCCTGTCCGCGACGCGCGGGCGCGATGATTTCGACCGCATAACCCGCTCGCGCTAGCGTGCGCCCAAAGCTCGCAACACGCACGTCCTGCGGCACTCCCTGATTCTGTACAACCATCACAACTGGCACGGCCCCCGCCGCTTTGTCGCGTGATCTTGTTTGGGGTTGATTCACAAGACGCCCGAAGCGAACGAATAACGTGCAAGAGTGGGCACAGAAGCAGGCACTTTATCTGGTTTGACGAACCCAGCTATGGGCACGACCCTCGTCACGGCCCAGGACGCCCGTTGAACCGCTCCCCTCACACTAGCGAGGGCTCGGATGCCGCCGGCGCAGAAGAATGCTCAGGCCGACCCCCGAAGAACTCGCCGAGCGCGCAGACCACGTAATCGACGTGCTCAGCGTGCATCTCGGGGTACATCGGAAGGCTGAGGATCTCCGCGGCGGCCGCCTCCGTCACGGGAAACGCGCCCAGGCCTAAGCCCAAATGCCGGTAGGCAACCTGTTGATGCAGCGGGAGCGGATAGTGTAGCCCGGTGCTGATGCCACAGCTCTGCAGGAACTCCCGCACGCGATCGCGCTCCGGCACACGAACAACCATCAAATGATAGACGGGACGACTCCCTGGCGTCTCGGCGACGACCCGCACGTCCGAAATCGCGGACAGGAGTTCGCGGTAACGGGCAGCAATGGTTCGGCGAGCGTGATTCCACTGCTCCAGACGCCGCAGCTTGATGCGCAGGAACGCGGCCTGGAGGGCGTCCAGCCGGCCGTTGTAGCCCTCCACGTCGTGGAAGTACTTCTGGGCCTGTCCGTGCTCCCGTAGCTTCCGCACGAACTCGAGGCGCCCTGAATCTCCTGACGTAACCGCTCCCGCCTCGCCGCACGCGCCGAGGTTCTTGCCCGGATAGAACGAAAACGCTGCCATCGCCCCCATCGTCCCGGCCCGCCGTCCCTTGTACACGGCCCCCTGCGCCTGCGCAGCGTCCTCGACCACCCATAGCCCGTGCGCCCGCGCGACCTCTTCGATCGGATCCATGTCGGCAGGCGTGCCGTACAGGTGCACGGGAACGATCCCGACCGTGCGGGGCGTGACCGCCGCGGCGAGCTGCGCCGGATCCATCAACAGGGTGTCGGGCAGAACATCGACGAAACGAATCGTCGCGCCCGCCTGCGTCAGCGCCTCTGTAGTGGCTATGAAGGTGTTCGGGACGGTGATGACTTCGTCCCCCGGCTTGATACCCATAGCCATGTAGGCAAACCGAAGCGCGTCCGTCCCGGACCCCACGGCCACAGCGCCGTCGGCATGGCAAAAGGCCGCGAACTCACGCTCGAACGCGTCGACCTCGGGCCCTCCCACGAAAGCCGCGCTTCGCACGATGGTCCGGAAGGCTTCGGTCAACTCGGCTTCCAACCCGGCGTGCTGTGCTTTTAGATCGAGAAATGGTACCTGCATTCGCCCCCTAGCCTTGTTCTGGTTCCCGTGTTGCCGGCTCCACCATGCGCAGCATGCGCGCCGGGTTGCCCGCGACGACCGCTGCGGCCGGGACGTCCCGCGTCACGACCGACCCCGCTCCGACCACGGCGCCTTCCCCGACCGTAATTCCGCCGAGAAGCACGGCGCCTGTGCCTATGGACGCGCGGCGTTTGACATAAGTAGGGATGGGACTCCAGTCAGCAGCGCCCTGCATACGGCCGTCGTCAGTAGTAGCACGGGGATATGCATCGTTGATAAAGCTCACGTTGTGTCCAACGAAGACCTCGTCCTCGATCGTCACACCCTCGCAGATGAACGTGTGGCTCTGGATCTTGCAGCGCGCCCCGATCTTCGCGCCCTTCTGGATCTCCACGAACGCCCCGATCGAGGTTTCGTCCCCGATCACGCAGCCGTACAGATTGACGAACGCGTATATCCGAACGTTCCGCCCCAGCTTGACATCCGGGGCGATCCGCCGGAGCAGACCGTCGCGCTCCTCAGAACTCCATTCTCGCATCAACGAGGCAATACGGCGGGGGCGCCGTTGATCGGCACCGCAACACCTCGCTGGATCGATTGCTGCGCTGCCTCGAGAATCCGCACCACGCGCCACCCGGCGCTGCCATCCGACACCAACGGCTCTTTGCCATTCACGGCTCGAATGATGTTCTCCACTTCCACGGCGAGACCCTCGCGCGTCTCGAGCTGCGGCGCGTGCATGTCCCCGGACCGGTAGGAGATCATCAACTGATATTCCTTCTCGAGGGTCGGATCCGTGGCGATCGAAAACCCCTTGTCGTACACCTTGAGCTTCTCGCTCGTCTCCATGTCGTCGTAGATCATCATCTTCTTGGATCCGCCCAGAATTGTGCGGCGGACCTTGGCCGGTGCCAGCCAGTTCACGTGCACATGCCCGATCAACGAACCTTCATAGCGCACGGTGAGGTACGCGATATTCTCGGTGGGGCTGCCCCCGTGGGCCGCTCCCGTGGCCGACACGCTGACGGGCTCGCGGCCGATGAGATAGTCCATGATCGACACGTCGTGCGGCGCAAGATCCCAGACGACGTTCACGTCGGTCTGGATCAAGCCGAGATTGATGCGCACTGAATCGAAGTAATACAGGTCCCCGATTTCTCCCGACACGATCAGCTCGCGCATTTTCCGTACGGCTCCGGTGAACACAAACGTGTGGTCCACCGCGAGGAGCACCCCCTGCCGCTCCGCAAGGGCGCACAGCTCCTCGGCATGATCCGTCCGCGTCGCGAGCGGCTTCATCACCAGCACGTGCTTGCCCGCCTCGAGCGCCGCCTTGGCAAGCGGGAAGTGGGAGAACGACGGTGTGGCCACGACGATCAGGTCCAGGTCGGGATTCGCGATCATCTTGGCGGGATCGTCGGTCACCATCGGAATCCGGTACTCGGCGCCGACCCGCATCGCCCGCTCGTACCGCATATCGCACACCGCTTCGACTTCACTGTTCGGGTGCCGCGCGAAATTGCGTACCAGGTTGGGCCCCCAGTACCCGCAGCCGACAATGCCAACTCGAATTGATCGCATGGTCAAGTCCTTCGTCCGGTGGGTTCGCATCACGCTGCCCGGCCGGAATTGAAGAGCACCACCGGGACGGTCTTGAACAGAATCTTCAGGTCCAACCACAAGGACCAACGCCGCACGTACTCCAGATCGAGCTCGCACATCTGATGGTAGGTGAGGAGATTGCGCCCCGACACCTGCCACAGCCCCGTGATGCCAGGTGAGACCGTCAGGCGATCGAACTGCCAGTGGTCGTATGCCTCGAATTCGTACACGAGCGGTGGCCGCGGCCCGACCAGGCTCATTTCGCCGCGCACGACGTTAAAGAGCTGAGGGACTTCATCGAGCGACGTTCGGCGCAGCCAGCGACCAACGCGCGTCACGCGGTCGTCGTTGACGAGCTTGTAGACCGGCTTGCCGTTGCCATTGCCGTGACCTGCTTCCGCCTCCTGGCCATTGAACATCTTCCGAATGAGCTCACGGTGTGCCGCATCCGGGGCGCCATTACGCATCGTCCGGAACTTCCACACCCGGAAGCGACGCCCACCGGTGCCGATGCGCTCTTGACGAAAGAACACCGGACCGGGCGAGTCGAGCTTGATGGCCACGGCGATCAAGCCGATCAGCGGCGCCGCTACCACCAATCCGACCACGGAGCCCGTCAGATCGACGAGCCGCTTTAACAGCAGTTGCCAGCCCTTAAGACTCGGCGCCGTGAGCTCCACCAACGCCTGGCCCCCCCGCCACACCGTCGTCGGATGCACGCCCGCGATCTGGACCGACCGCGGCACCGACAGCACCTGGCAACCGCCGGCGAGCGAGGTGTCCACGACCTCGCTAAACTGTTGCTCGCTGAGGTAGCCGGAGATCACAACCGCTTGCGCACCCGAAGCAGCGAGTACCGTCGGCAAATCGCTGAGGTGTCCCAGCGCGCCCGGCTTCGGAGGCTCTTGTGTGTCCACGAACCCGATGGGCCCGTACTCGGTCCCCGCGCTGAACGCCGGCGTGCGCATCGCCGCGAGGCACTCGGCTCCAGGGCCCACGAACAGCACATCCATGCGGTCCCGCTCGGGCGGCCGCACCCACGCCATGACCTGATTGATGGTTCGCCGGTCGAGCACGAGTCCGATCCACACCAGCACCGTCACGAGCCCATACTGCACGAGCGCCAACTCCAGTCCTCGCGTCCAGATTGTCATCCACAAGGGCAGCGCCGTCGCAAGCGCGGCGCCTAGAAACAACCGCCGCGGATTGCGCCGCTGGTCGCCGCGGCCGTAGTTGCCCGTCACGACCAGGCCCACGAACAAAGCCGCCGCGTACTGCCAGCCATTCAAGATCCCCGGCGGCAGCATCGCCTCCAGGCGCCCCGCCATGGCGTCACCGACCAGGGCGTAGTTGCGCACCGTACGCACCAGCTCCCGCATCAGCCCAAACGACGCCAGGTCCGCCACCAGCAGCACGCTGAACCGCACGGCGGCCCTTAAGAAGTGATGGCGTAGATTGGCCGGCGCGCGTCGTTGCAGCCGCAGCCGCACTTCGGCTGGCTTCTCGCGATGTAGCTGGGAAGGTTCCTGAACGAGTCGCGGCTCTGGCTTGACCCAGTGGCGACGCTCGCGGGCGGACGTCCTCGCTCCCGTGTGGCCAGCCACCTCGCGCATCACCTCTCCCGGCACAGTCTCCATGCCGGTCAGTTCTCCACACGACGCGCGAAAACCGCTGTCTGGAATGGCTTCCAGGCCGCGCGGACGACGCCCGCCGACACGTGTGTTTCTGCTTCGGTTTTGCTACGGACCAGCGCCATCACGACTCCCCGGGTTAAGACCAATCAGGCGCGGCTCAAGGGCTAGCCCCGGCCACCGAGGGAACGGGTAACGTATCAGCAATACGGCAACTTGACTAGGTGGAGCCTAGAGCTGTGGCACTCTAACTACAGCGGCACTAACTCGAGATCGCCAGCCGACTTGCGTGTCGCGTGGCCAGGGCCGACATGACAGCCATGGCATGCACGCAACGCTGCACCTCGCAACAGTCGTGCCTCAGGCCGACCAGTCGTGGCGGGCTGCACGGTCGCGGGGTGTAACAACGCCGCAACAACTTCATGGTGATCTCCATCACACTGGCCGAGGTCAGCCAGCTGCCGATGGGGTGACAAATGATTCACTTCGCGGGCATTTGGTAACGGTACAAAGGGAGCAGGGAGCGGGGAGCAGGGAGCCGTAGAGGGAGCGGGGAGCGGGACGTTCCAGGCTTTACTGCTCCCGGCTCCCGGCTCCCTGCTCCGGGGGGTTGAGCGGGTGGGGGTAAGCCGTTGACTCGGCGGGCGGGCCGAGGGTATGCTCGGCGAGAATCAACTACCTAATGCGGAGTGCGGAATGCGCAATGCGGAATGGACCTGCCGGCATTGGCTCGATCGGTCGCATGTCCGGTTCGACCTCAGCCCTGCAATTCCGCATTCCACACTCCGCATTCCGCATTTGCCTCGTGGATTGGTTTAACGCCGTGGACGCTACGTACCGAGCCGATCTGCGTGAGTTGAACGAACTCAACTTCGCCCGGTTCGACGCGAAACTCGAACAGCGGCTGGCGACGCTCGACGCCACGTGGGGCGGGCGCTGGACTCAACTCGACGCGAAGCTCGAGCAACGGCTCGCAGAGCTCGACGCCACGTGGGGCGGGCGCTGGACTCAACTCGACGCGAAGCTCGAGCAGCGGCTCGCAGAGCTCGACGCCACGTGGGGCGGGCGCTGGACTCAACTCGACGCGAAGCTCGAGCAACGCTTGGCGGAGCTCCGGGTCGAACTGGTGAAGGAGCTCGCCGGCGTGAAGAGTGGGCTCAAATGGATGCTCGCCTTCTGGGCCCCCACGGCGCTGGCCGTGATTGGCACGGGCGCCGGGGTCCTCAGCCTGCTGCTCCGGCGGTAGTAGTTGTAGCACTGACCCCGGGCGCAAGCCCGGGGAACATCGACCCTCACCTGTGCACCCATCCCCCCTCTCCACATCGTCGAGAGGGGGACCCTAAAGGACTCCCTCACGGTCGCAGGGGGTGACGACCCATCCTCACAACAGAGGGAGCCGACGGTGCCGTCAAGAGTCGCGGCTAAAGCCGCGGCTCGGCTTCTACCGCTGAAGCGGCAATGCTGTGCCCGTTTACGGGCAAAGGCCGAGTCGCGAGTTCACTCGCGGACATCCCCGGACCAATCACTCCTGGTCCCCCCTCTCCACAACGTGGAGAGGGGAACAGGGGGTGAGGTTGATTCGGCCGCCCGGCCGACCACCCACTCAAGCGGCGATTCGCTCACGCTGGCACTCCTATGGTTACGCGCCCGCACCCCCAATCCATGAGATTCGCGACCGCCCCTGAACGGCGAATCGGTCGTGATCGACGAGCGCAAGGCACAGCAGCTGCTCGGTGAGACCATGCGAGACATTGGGATCCTGGTCTTCGTGTTTGCGCCGCTGGACGCATTCTTCCAGAGGGAACGCCCCGGTTGGTTTCCACTCGCGCTCGTCGTCGCCTGCGGGTTGCTTTTCATCGGCTTGGGGATCATGCTTGAAGCCAAGCAGTAAGGATGATGCCTATGAGTTTCCTGATCCATTGGATTCCCGCCCTCGCTGGGGGATTCGTGCTGCTGATCGCTAGCTGGGTCCTCGAAACGCGCATTCGGGCCGAGCGTCGCGCGCAGGCCGCCCGCGGCGAGTCGACACAGCCGCAGACCACGCACTGACCCCGGGCGCAAGCCCGGGGAACATCGACCCTCACCTCTGCCCTGAGCCCATTGACTCGGGCGCCAAAAGGGACGGTCCGGGCGCCTCGCGCACTGCATGCTTTCGCCCCCCACCGCGTAGCCTCGGTGACGCGTCTCGCACGCGCTGCGATAGGCTCGGCCCATGCCGAGTTGCCCCTGCGCACGCGAGGTAACCATCTTATGCCCATGTCCACGCTGGTGCCGAGATACACCGCCGACGAGGTCCGGCGGTTCCCCGACGACCACTTGCGCT
>WNGP01007703.1_pt1 | contig 24426 bp, 23 predicted proteins | sample 5407671 | NCBI WGS metagenome assembly WNGP01 (sample SAMN13153381, study PRJNA577476) | soil metagenome | isolation source: 40 cm soil or saprolite under Garry oak tree replicate 2 | place: USA:California | collected 2016-06-15
CGCGAACCTTAGGCGGGCACCGCGGGCGGCCGGTCGTCGGCTCGGACTCGCAGCTCTTCGGACCCCCAGAGGAACAGGGACATCCACAGGGTGAGGGAGATGAGTCCCGCCGTGAGCCCGATCAGCGCGATGCCGTCGTTCTGCGTCACCTGCCAGAGGACCGCCAGGGCGGAGCTCAGCGAGCCGGCGACGAGGGCGATGATTCCCGCGAGGCGCGCCTGGCGGATGCCCACACCGAGGAGAAGCCAGTACAGCGTGAACCCGAGAGAGATTGCAGCGCCGACGTTCACCGCGTCGAGGATTCCATGGAGGTCCGGGGCGTATACGAACCCGAGGAAAAGGCCCAGAGACGTCCGCAACACTCCGGCACCGAACGCGGCCCCGAACGCCAGGGCCGCGAGTCCGAGGTACGCACGCTGGCTCGCGTCGAAGCGAGCGCGATCGCCCCAAACGAACCAAACCCCAATCACGAACACGGCGGCAATCGCGCCGATGAGAAGAGTGCCGATGAGTGGGAGCCACACGACATGGAGGCCGAGGTAGAACGAGTCCTGGACCGCGGGCCCCGAGGGCGGCAGGAAATACCCGACATATCGGAAGAAGAAAGAGAGGAAATACAAGCCAATCGCACCGGCGATGCATAGAAGACCGATCCGGGAACGCGAGCTCGCGGACAACTTGGACCCTCCCAGCCGTTCAGGCGCACAGAGGCGTCCCGAACGATGAAAGTTGCGTTTCGGCTGAGCTCTGCGTCTCCGCAGCACTCGAGTTTTCCGTGGGCCAGATCCGAAATACCCTCTCGCTCCTAACGCGGGTTGGTCCCTTCGGGCGGCGCGAAGAACACGAGGACCGCCAAGCTCTCGAGGATGTCGTGGAACCGATGTTCGACGTGGGCCGGAACGAAGACGACGCTCCCCGGACGGACCTCCCGATCCTCTGAGCGCACGCGGATCCGCGCGCGACCGCGGACTACGTAATATACCTCGTCTTCGGCGTGAGGCGTCTGCTTGTCTTCCGCACCTCGAGCGAGTTCGTAGAGCCCGCAACTCATCGACGCGACCCGCAAGAACTCGAGGTACGATTCGCCGCGCCGACGACGCGCCTCGAGGAGATCGGTGACTTCGTGAGCGTCCATTCCAAAGCCTCGTCCTCGGGCATCGAGTCCGCGGATAAAGTCGCGTCGGCCAACGCGGTATGGTTAAGTAGGCCGGCTTCTTCGCGGAGGTCGTCGATGGCGAGCGACCCCTCGGACGACGAAAAGAAGCGGCGGGACGGCCCGCCACCGGTCGAGTTCCTTAGGCCGTCGGAAACCCAGGGACCGGCGCCTCCGCGGGACCAACCACCCGCGGCCTGGGTTCCCCGGCCGGAAGACTACCAGGTCCCTCCTTCTTGGGCGGGACCGACGGCCCGGCCGGTGGGTCCCTCGAACCTCCCGAAGATTGCGGCCGTCTTCCTCCTCTTGTCCGGGATCCTCGGCATGGCGGGTGCGATCGCCAATGCGGTCTCCCTACCGTCCGTCGCCGACTACGCGAACTTCACGAACAACTCGCCCGAATACGTCGCCATCATCCAGATCTGCGGCCTGGTGTCCATCTGGTCGCAGGCGCTGGCGATCCTCGGCGGCGTCATGGCCTGGCAACGGATGAATTGGAAGCTCACCTTGGTCTGCGCCATCTTCGCCCTGTTCACCCTTGGCTACTTCCTCGTCGACGCATCCCTCGTCGGTCTCGTCGGCCTGATCTTCACGGTCATGGCCCGCCGGTATTTCGCCACGTAGGATCCGCTGCGACGAATGCGTCAGGCCCGAGAATTCCCGCGCGAGCGGATCAAGAAGCGGCACACCGGATCCCCCGCGACGACTCGGTGCGACGTTTCGACATCGGCTCGGATGAGACTCTGAAACATTTCCCGCTCGACGCCGCACGCCTCCGGATAGGTCTCCGCGACCGCCATGATCGGGCAGTTGTGTTCCAGCATCTCCACGACGTTCTTCCGAGCATGGCCCAACTCGGCCATGTAGCCACCCTCGTCGCGGATCTTCACGAGCTCCCCGACTCGGTCCGATAGGCCGCCCTCCGGGATCCGATTGCGGTTCGCATCGAGGACTTCCTGCGCCCGCTGTTTCAGGAGCCGCACGACCGCCTCGCGCCCGAGTTTCTCTTCGATGAAGTTGAGCGCACACAGGGTCATGTGGGTGTACGCCTCGGGAAAGAGCGTCGCGGAGTTCTTGCTCAGGTTGAAGAATGCGCGGGGTCGGCCGCGGCCCCCCGCCTTGAACGAACGTTCGACGAGGCCTTTCGTCTCGAGCACATTCAGGTGCTTCAGGGTGGCCATCTTCGAGATTCGGAGTTCACCGGCCATGTCCGATAGGCAGACGGACCCGCGTCGCTTCAAGGTCAGGAGGATCTGCCGCTTCGCCGACGAGAACCCCGCCTCGAGCCCGCCGGGGTCGACCTCGTGAATCTCGGCCATGGGTCGGAAATGGCCTTCCGATATCATATACCTATTCGTTTACAAAATAGGACTTCGAAATCCGCCGGGTGATGAGTCGCGGGGAAAATTCAGGTGGGGCGGCGGTGCCGCCCCGGTTCGTGTTACGGCGCCGGTGGAGGACTGCCTTTCCTCTTCCGCCACATCACGATAGCGACGACCAAGAGAACGATTGCGATGATCGCGACCGCTCCGATCGCCGCGAGGATGAGGACTCCAAACGGTCCGGTTGGTCCGGGCAGTTGCAGGTCGGCCTGCACGTCGGTCGTCACGCTCGGGTCATGGACGATCGATGCGCCGCCAAGGAAGCTCAGTCCCGCGAGGAGTGCGAATCCGATGAACGCGTTGCCTCGCTCGCCGATCGCGCCAAAACGGACGCCGGCGATGATCTGACCGTAGACCGGTGCGCTCGCTCCGTCGACCGTGCTGTTCGCCACCCAGAGGAAGCGGCCGATGCGCGTCCAGTTGCCGCCGAAGTCCACGAAAGGACTCTGGAGCCGCCGCGCGAGCAGGTAGGTGCCGGTCGTGTCGTTCGCGGACTCGGTGCCGGCCGCCGTGGAGAACTGTGCGGTGCCGGTCTCACCCATGCGAGCCAGCACCCGAGTCTGGAACCACGCATCCAGTATGGCGGCGGGAATCCAGTTCCCGACGATGGCGCCGATTTCCAACAAGATGCGACGCGTGGCCGCCGGGTTGTTTTGTGCGGCGAAGGTCCAGCCCTCGATATCCTGGTCCCACTTCAGGTCGTAGTGGAGCGCCTTGCCGCTGAGCGTCAAGTCGTTCAGCCGCGAGATGTTCGTGACGACGGGCCCTCCACCGATCTGGCCCAGCGTGACTTGCCACTGCGGCACCGTCGCGTTGTCCACTTGTTGGAGGGAGGCGTTCAGATGGAATGTGAATCGGACGAGCGGCAGGGTTCCGGCGACGCTTCCCGAGTAGTTCGCGATCGCGGCATACGGGAGGTTCTGCGCGCTGAGGTTGAACGTCCAGCTCCGGAAGGTCGTCCCGTTCGACTGGACGATAGCGCTTGCGGTCCAGCTCGTGTTGAGGTCGACCCTCTTGTAGAGGGTGTCCGCGCGGTTGATGTAATCGCTGAACCGATCCGTCGTGCCGTTATACACGCGGGCGTAGTTCGCGATCCCGTTCCCGTTCGAATCCTTGAACTCGACGAGCGAGTCGAGCTTGACCGCATAGAGCGTGTAGATCTTGATCGGCCGGTTCTCGGCGACAGTGCGGCCCTGCTGGTCGACGACCTGGGCGACCCCGAGATACCGCGCCTTGATCGCGACGATATAGATGTTGTTCGGGTTCGCGGCCGTCCCGTAGACGACGCCGAACGCGGCGTCCGTGCCGAACCGGACGAACACGTGGTCGCCCCCGCCGAGCGCCGTCGTCGGACCCGTCTCTTGCACGAGCTGGTCGTTGATTGGGGTCGCAGCCCGTGCCGCCGGGGTCACGAGGACGGCCATGCCCGCCGTGGCAATCAGCAGCAAGCCGATGACAATCGCCTTTGCGTTCATGGAAAATCGGACCTCTTGGGCATCCCCGGCTCTCGAGGGACCATTTGAAGCTTTCCCGGCAATTGTCAATCCCGATTACGTCCAAATTCTAGGCGCGCGAGGGCCCGAAGAGAATCCGAGTCGAATGCTTGGAATCGGACGCCTCGTCTCGCAAGGTTCTTACAACGCGGCCCCGTTTCGCATGCCCGATGAAGACCCGGACGCTCGGTCGCACGAGGCTGAAGGTCTCCGAAATCGGGTTCGGCGCCTGGGCGGTCGGTGGCAACGCCCACGGGAACTCGTATGGTCCCACGGACGACGCGGAATCGGTCGCCGCGGTGCGTCGCGCGATCGACATGGGCGTGAACTTCTTCGACACCGCGGACGTGTACGGGTGGGGCCATAGCGAAGAGATCCTGGGGGAGGCCCTCAGCGGCCGCCGCGAAGGTTTGCACATCGCCACCAAGGTCGGTGGGGACTTCTACCACGGAGGAGTCCGGATGAACTTCGATTCGGGATACATCGCCTTTGCCCTTGAGCGATCGCTGAAACGGCTTCACACCGACCACGTCGACGTCTACCAGCTCCACAATCCTCCGGCGGAAATGATGAGCGATCCGGCAACCTACGAAGTGCTCGAGGCTCTCAAAGCGGAACACAAGATCGACCACTACGGAGTTTCGGTCCACGAACCGTCGGAGGCGGCTCTCTGCCTGGGCGCCGGATCCCCGGAAGTCCTGCAGATCCCCTTCAGCTTGTTCCGTCAAGAGTGGATCGACGAGACCTTCGACGCGGCGCGCAAGGCGAACGTCGGAATCATCGCGCGGGAGCCCCTCGGGAACGGCTTCCTCGCCGGGACGATTCGACCGGACGCGCGCTTCCCTCCCGGAGACATCCGACATCACTGGCCGCCAGCGATGGTCGCCGGGCGAGTCGCCGCCGCCAAGGGACTCTCGTTCCTTGCGCAGCCCGATCGGACGATGGCCCAGGCGGCGTTGCGATTCGTGCTCGCATATCCCGAGGTCTCCGTGACGATCCCGGGTGCGAAGACCGTCACCCAGGCGGAGGAGAACGCTGCCGCGAGCGATGCCCCGCCTCTCTCGAAAGACGACGTCGAGCGAGCGCGCCGACTGTACGCGAAGGATTTCGGAATGTAGGGCGCACTACTGAAGCTTTTTAGCCAACCCGCCATTAGCTTCCACTGGAGAACAGCGCGGATGTGGGCCCGATCGGACCTGGTCGCCGAGCTGAAGGGACTCGGCCTTCTGCGCACCGGGGCGCTCGAGCGGTCGTTCCTCCGGGTCCGACAAGAATCGTTCTTGCCGGAGGCGTTCGGGCTTCTCGCGTATGCCGACATGCCGCTTCCGCTCCACGAGGCGCCCCACCCGACGACGATGCCGTCCGCGCGGTGCCTCATCGCCGCGCTGGACCTGTTGGAGCTAAGGGACGGCCTTCGGATCCTCGTCGAAGGCTGCCGCGGCGGATATCCCGGCGCGTTGCTCGCGGAAGTCGTCGGTCCGGAGCAGGTGGTCGTCGTCGAGACGAATCCCGAGCGCCGGAACCGGACGATTCAACGGATGCAGGCGGCCGGCTTCGACGCGGTCCGCGTCCTGCCGGCACTGCCCGATGAGACGTTCGACCGGATCCTCGTTCTCGATGCCACGCCGCCGCGGCAACTCGTGTCCCGACTGGCGGACCCGGGCTTCCTGATCGCGCGCGGTCGCGGCGTGCACGATCTCGCCTTCGTGAAACTCATCCGCAATTCGGGAGAGACCCTCCAGATCACGTTCAACGAGGCTCCGTCCGCGGCGGTCGAAGGATCGCGGGACGAGGTGACGCCGGTGGACTTCGGCCGGCTCTTCGCGGTCGAGGACCTGCTTGCGCACGCGTGGGAAGGCCGCGTGACCGGCCATTACGACCAGCACTTTCGGGACATCGTGGTCGACACCTTCGCCGGCGGGCCGCTGGACCTGAACGCGTTCGACGCGGCGGACGAACCGTGCAAGGACGCGGCGCGGCGGGCGTTCCAGGCCGCGTACATCCTCCAGAGTGCGGGGGACCTCGAGCGGGCCTCGGATGCGTACGAGCGTTCGGTCCGGCTCGCGCCGTCCGGGGAGGGCCACACCTTCCGTGCCTGGACGTTCAGCTTCATGGGCCGCTACGACGATGCGATCGAAGAGTGCAAGCGGGCGATCGCCGTCGACCCCTCGTTCGGGAACCCGTACAACGATATCGGGGCATACTTTATCGAGATGAATCGCCTCGACGACGCGATTCCGTGGCTCGAGCGGGCGATCTCCGCGCCGCGGTACTGTTGCTATTTCTACGCGCACACGAACCTCGCCCGGGTCTACCTCCAGAAAGGGATGCGCGAGAAAGCGCGCAAGTCACTCCTCGCCGCCCTCCGCGTGAACCCGGACTACGAACCCGCGCAAGAGCTGCTTCGTCGGATCGACAGCCGCGCAGGCTACTTCGCCTGACGCCCGACGACCGCATCGCGCAAGACCGCGAAATCGGCCTCCGAAAGGGTGGGCTCGGGTCCGCGCGAAACGAGGAATTCCTCCATGCCACTCGACGCTGTCAACTGAAGTCGGTCCTCGACCCGACGGTTGCCCGCGGCGTCGACCGCGCCACGGACGACGTGTTCAATCTCCCGAACGGAAGCTCGGTCGATCGAGCGTTGGACCATGTATCCCTGAAATTCCTTCACATTCCATGCGCCGTGGACCTCCAGGTGCGCACGGAATTCCAGGATGCGGCGGTCCGTGACGAGGAGTGTGCCGCCCTGAACCGGAAGGAGAACGAGTGGCCGTTCGCCGGAATCGAGGTGGGCGCCAAACAGGGAAAGTCGATAGGGATCGCGCTTTGCAGTGCGGGCCATCCCGAGGAATGTCACGTCATCGAATGCGTCTGCGTCCTGCATTCGGCGGCCGAACGACTCAAGGGAGATGAAGGTTCGTCCTCGACGGACCGAAGGCAGCCTTAAGGCAACCGCGCCTTTGATGCCTAGGAACGTGACATTGACGAAAGTCGCGGAAGCGAAGGCGGCCCTCGAGCGGGGCGAGTTCGATGCCGCCTTCCGTCTCTCCGCGGAAGCACAGGCCGAGCTGCCCGAGGATCCGGAAGCCCGCGAATTGTATGCGGTCATCCATCTCGCGAAGGCGATACGGCTCTCGGACCACGCGCGCGAAGCGCGTCGGTTGGACTTGCTGCACCGCGAGATCGATTACGACGTCGAGTTCCAGGACAGCCCGGAAGTCGCGCGCGCGAAGGCCGCCCTCGTCTTTCGCCGCGATCGCGAGTCGGGACGGCCGCAGGCGCTCGAGATCCTCCACGCCCTGGCCGAGGCGGATCCGACGAACAAGCAGATTCCCTTCACGATCCGGAAGATCGAGCGCCCTTGCGTCCGCTGCGGCGACACGGGATTTTGTCCCCATTGCAAGGGTCGCGGGCAGCGACGCGTCTTTCGCATGGAACGAAAATGCGAACAATGCTACGGCCGCGGCATCTGCCCCGCGTGTGGCGTGTTGTAATCATTCCTCTTCGTCGTCCAGGTCCGCGAGGCTGGGGTCTCGCCCTTCGATCCACTCGACGCGGTCCGCTCGACCGATCTCGCCGCACTGGAGGCATTCCCAACCGAGCGCATAGTCTTCGAACATCACGAGGCCCCGCTCCTCCTTGGAGCACTTCGGGCACGGTCCCGGCACATAGCCGCTGACCCGGAACGCCCGGATGACGACCTCGGTCATGGACGGATCTCTGCGAGCTCAGTCCTCGGGGGCGTCGTCTTTGCCGGTCGGGTTCATGTACCACTCGGGCACACCCTGGTCCCCGCCGAGGTCGCACTTCGGACAGACGTAATCGAGGATCGGATAGTTCCCGTGGGAGTGCTGGACGAAGAAGACCTTATCGGAGCCGCACTTCTCGCACTTCTGGGGCTCCGCCCCGATGTTCTTCCGGCTGAACATTATCCGCGCCACGCCGGCGGGCGAACATAAACTTGCCGGTCTCCGGAAGGTCTTTGGGAAAGAGGCGCGGTCGGCCGGACGTGTTCCTCCGGTTCTCCCGATTTCGGTTCAAGGAAGGCAAAGAGGTCGAAGGACTCGACATCCTCCGACGGCACGCGGCGGCGGTCAGGACTGCTCCGGGTTGCCGGCAGGCGTGGGTCGCGCAAGGTCAGCATCCGGCGACGGAATGCATCGTCGTCGCATTGTTCGAGGACGAGGACTCGTTGCGACGCCTCGAAGGCAAGCTCCGTTCCGATCCTCTGAGCGGTGGCGATTTCTTTTCGCTCCTCTCCCTGACCACGCAGCCGCCCGACGTGACGCAGTACGAAATCCGGTCCTAATCGATCGGGCCTGGCGACACGCTTATGCTCGATGGACGGCATTCCGACCGGGGGAGAGCATGGCGGTCGGCTTCGTCGCCCTCGACAGGCGGATCAATCGAGACACCGAGGCGCTCCACGACTTTCTGTGGCACGGGGAGAAGAAAGACGAGAAGTCCCTGATCCGGAGTCTGCGTAACGACGCCCGAGCCGCCGATGTATTCTTACAGCTCGGTGGTCGCCTTCGCACGAACGTGGATGAGTTAGCAGAGGATTTGCAATCCTCTGGCAAGGGGGAATCACTCTTCGAATTGCTGTCGCACTCATGGGGCCTCGGCGCGGCCACGGTCCTTTACTCGAAACGGAACTACCGCGGCGCCGCGGACCGATCCAAGTCTGTGATTTCGAGCGCAAGCATCGGAGTTTGCGCGAATGCAGGATGTTTCGAGTTCGTCGAGGAATGGGAGGCCGGGAAGACTGATTTCGAAACGTACACGGGCAAGCTTGCGGATTTCTTGGAACCGAAAGGATTCATGGACTCGGGCCAGTTCAAACGAGTCATGAACGCGGTGTACGAGTTCGCGATGAATTGGAACGCCGTGGCGAGCAAGTCGGAGCAGACCTTGGCCGCGCGGACTTCCATCGAAGGTGCGGGATGGTGTCTCCTGACGAGCGTCTCGATTCGCGAATTGCTGGGAGCGCCTCCTTGGTTCTCTGCGCGCGATTTCGCGGGTATCGTTGAACGGATCATCGGGCGGATGTAGTCTGGCCGATGACATCAAGAACTTCCCGACATAGGGCGCTTCTTCGTCCCTCCCCGTTGTGAAGATTGTCGATTGGAGAGTCCAGCGGGCTCCCAAATTTGCCGTGGAACGTTCGCTGCACCCATCGGCACGTTTATGAGGATTACCGACGGAGGTGAAATAGCATCTCGAGAACATCTAAGCGCACTCTGGAAGCACAGAGGATTTGGTTGAAATTGCGTAGCTGGGCATCTTGGGAAGATCACCACCTAGTGTCCGCTTATCGGCACGTTCCAACCGCGTCCATCGCCAAGGAACTTGGTCGAACCTTGCTCGCGACGAGACAACGCGCAGCTGTCTTGAACCTGGCTAAGGAGACCCCTCGGTGGCACCGTCACGAAGACGCGTTCCTATGTCAAAACTACGGAAAAATCTCGACCCAACTCGTGTCCAGGAAGCTTGGACGAACTTTGGGAGGAATCTATTCCCGCGCCTGGAAAATTGGCCTGATGAAGTCGGTTCCTCGTTCTAAGCGTTGGTCGTGGACCCCGGCTGAAGATCATGTGCTCGAAGAGAACTACGGGCAAGTTCGACCTTTGAAACTGGCACGAGCCCTCAAGCGGACACGAGGCGCGGTGTGGCACCGGGCCAAGAAGCTTGGCCTTCTCAGTCCCCGCTGGAGCAACGAGTTCGCTCGGAGGCACTCGTTGCCTCGCACCGCGCGGCCGTTTACCGGCCTAGATGATCCGGTGGATCGCGGGTACGTCGCGGGCATCATTGATGGGGAAGGATCCGTGGGGCCACCCCCGAGAGTAGACGTCTCGGTCGGCACGACGACGAGGTCATTGGCCTTCCGCCTGCGGAACGTTGCGGGAGGAAGCGTCGCGGGACCCTACCACTACCAAAAAACCAAGGTCTTTGGCTCTAGACGGTGCCCGGTCAAGCCGCAATATCGCTGGAACTTCGCTTCCCGATACCATGTTTACCTATTGCTTAAGGCGATTCAGCCGTATCTGGTCGTGAAGACCCGCGAAGCGAAAAGAGCGATCAGTTACTTTGAGAACCTTGGGTGGAAGACAGATGAAGTCAACGAGACCGGTTGTCATAAAGATTGGAGAGACGCGAATCGATCGAGCGGGCGTAGAACAGATGCTGAAGGCGCTCGAAGTTTCGGGGGAGGGGACTCAGCGCTTCGAGAAGGCCCCCGACAACGGCGAGACGCTAATCGAATTGGCCGGCCGGATCTGCTACGAATCGTTTGAGGTCGGTTTGAACCCGAATGTGACCCGCATCCGTCTCAATCCGAAAGACTATTTCGAGAACCTGCTCCGGAAGGGTGATGGAAGCGTCGCGGAACACGCCTGGGTAAGTTTCGCGCTGATCGGCGTTTCACGCATCATGACACACGAGCTAGTTCGGCACCGGGTGGGCATTGCCGTGAGCCAAGAGTCCTTGCGATACGTTCGGCCGAAAGACATCAAGTTCTGGACGCCCGACGAGCTGAGTCCTGAGCAGAGTTCGGCGATGCAGCTCGCCGTCAAGCAAATGGAAGATCACTACCGGCGCCTGGAGCAGACAATCCCGTGGGATACAATGGACATGGACTCGAAGAAGAGACTCACATCTGCGATTCGCAGGCTCTTACCGGACGGCATCGCCACAAACGTCATTTGGAGCGCCAATCACCGGACGCTCCGCTGGGTCATCGAGATGCGGACCGATCCGTCAGCCGAAGTCGAAATCCGAATGGTGTTTGACCAGGTTGCCCAGATTTGCAAGCGCGACTTCCCTAGTATTTACCAGGACTTCGTTCGAAAGGAACTGGCTGACGGCACAGGAACCTGGAAGCCTTTGCTGCGCTCAAAAGTTTGAGGGCCGGTGGAGTCAGAGCCACCGGAAGAGGACTTTCCAGAACTCGACCTTCTCGGGCTTCCGGACGCCGGCGAGGACTGTCGTCTCGACATGTTTCCGCTGGGCCTCCGCCGTTTCGAACCCGGCCGACATCGCGTCGTAGGACGAGAGTCGGTCCAACGTGGTCCGCTCGACGAGGATCGCCTGGCCTTCCCCGACGACCTCGTCCTTGAACTTGACCACGAGTCGGTTCCCAGGAACGAGGGCGAGCCGATCGTGCTCTTGCGAGGAGAGGTATGTCTGGTAGACGTACTGCTTGCGGAGCTTCTCCTCGGCCCCCGGATAGGCGATCACGATCGTCTTCGGCGGCGCGGCGTTCGGCGGGATCATCGGCTTGCGGCGTCGGAATCGACGAACGAAGATGAAGCTTTCTGGTCAGAGGGCGGCGAGCACCTCGTCCGTGTGGCCTTCGACCTTAACCTTGCGCCAGACCTTTGCGATCGATCCGGCCTCGTCGATCAGGAACGTCGACCGCTCGATCCCGAAATACTCTCGGCCGTACATGTTCTTCCGTTTCCAGACGTCGTATGCGGTGGTGACACCTCCGTCATCATCGCTAAGCAGCGGGAAATTCAGGTGGTATTTGTCCTTGAATTTCACGTGGCTCTTCGTGTCGTCGCGGCTCACGCCGAGGACGACCGCGCCCTTCGACGTGACGCGTCCGAGGTTGTCCCGAAAGCTGCACGCTTCCTTCGTGCAACCGGTCGTGTCGTCTTTCGGGTAGAAGTAGAGGACGACTTTCTTGCCGCGGAAGTCTTTCAAGGAGACCTTGTGTCCGTCGTCCGCGGGCAGCGTGAAGTCCGGCGCCCGTTCGCCTACCGCCAACATCGTCGCACCGAGGCCACCCACGCCACCGCGCGATTTAACATCACCGATTCATCGGATCGTCCGGCCGGGGACCGCAAGACGCGCCTCTGTCCCATATAGTATCAAGTCTGGTATTTCTCAACGTATCCTTTATGTAAACGTACCCGGTTCGTTTTGATTAGCCCTCCTAGCCGCAGGTGCGAACAGGCGTATCATGGCTCGCAAGGCGTCTTCTCGAAAGCCGGCGCTGACGCTGCCCAAGCCGTCCGCCCGGCCGCCCAACGGGAGGGGGAAAACCGCCCGTGGCCTGTCCGCGCCGGCGGCCGCCGATGCGGCCCAGCAGGGCCTCCTGCAGCTATCGTTCGCTCGGCGCGCCCACGGCTACGGATTCTTGGCCGCTGCGGCGTTCCTGCTCGACGCGGTCCTCTTGCTGACCCTTGGCGGTCAGGCCCAGGCCCTCCCTCTTCCTCGCAGCGTCACGACCAACATGGTCCTCTGGCTGCTCCCGGCGGTCGCGGGTGCGCTCGCCTCCTGGGACGCGGTCCGATTGAAGCGGGAGCCGTACCGTCGGCATTACGTGTCGACTCATTTCGGAACCTCGGCGGCCGGGATGGTCCTCTTCTTCATCGTCGCGTTCGCGATCATTCTGCTCATGCAGCAGAGCCTCCCGGAAGCCCTTGTTCCCTGGATTTACCCGCTCACGGTTGCGGGCATCCCCCTCACAATCATCTCGATGGGGATGACGTGGCAAGGCATTGGGCTCCGCAAGGTCGGGAGTTTCGCGGCCGCGCTCGTGATGCCGATTCTGATGGTCTTCCTCGTGCTCGGTGGCGCGCGGATCACGGACCCTAGCGGGGCCCCGGACCTGGGCGGGATCCGGCTATTCGTCCTCACGTTTGTCATCGGCGCTCTGACGTCAGAAATCGCGGGCTCCCTCTTGCACCTGATCGCATCCTCCACGAGCGTGACTCAACGGGAAATCCTGAAAGCGGACAACTCGAAGGTCGCGCTGATCCAGCAAGACTACCAAAAGAAACGGGAAGCACTTGACTACAAAGAGCGCGCCCTTCGCGGACGCGAGGCCCACCTGGAAGCGTTGCAGCAGGAGCTGGAAGACCAGGCCAAGGAACTGAAGGCAAAGTTCTCGGACGTCACCGCGCGCGAGAATGCGATCGAGAAAGGCACGAAGGACCTACGGGACATCGACCGGAAGGTCGCCTCCGCCCGGGCGGAGATCGAGGCGAAGGCCGAGGAGATCCGCCTCCGCGACGCCGACATCTCGACCCTGAAGACGGAACACGAGAAGATGCGTCAGACGCTGAACGCGCGGGAGGCTTCGCTCGCGGAACGCGAGAAAGAGGTCAAGCGCACCTCGATCGAGCTCACATCCCAACTCCGTTCGTCCGAGACGAAGGTCAAGTCCGTCGAGGAGCGCGAGGCCCGCCTCCAAGAACTCGAGAAGTCGTTCGATTCGAAGCGCACGTCGCTGCTGAAGAAGGAAAAGGAGCTCGAGCTCAAGGATTCGGAACTGCGGCTGAGAGGAGAGCAGGTCGAGGCCACGCACCCTGGAGCCGATGCGACCCGGATTCGCGAACTGAAAGAATGGGAAAAGAAGATCCTGGCGAAGGAGAAGGAACTCGGGAAGCAGGAGGTCGAACTCCGGACGATGGAAACCCGTCTCAAGGAGCGGTACGAGAACGCGACTCGGATCGAGAAGCAGTTCCAGGGTCAGCGCAGGATGTTCGACGACCGCGAGTCGGAGTACGTGTCCCGGGAGAAGAAGATCTCCGACCAGGAGGCGGCGCTCCGCGAACGGTCCGCCGAGATCGAACGCCAGGCCTCGGCGGTCGAGGAGGCCCAGCATCAGCTCGATGACAAGACGAAGAAGTACGCGGAGCTGTTCAAGGACGCCAAGATGAAGGAAGCGGCCGCGGGATCGAATGAGGCGGACACCCGCCGCCAGAAAGAGAATCTCGATTCGCGGGAGCGGAAGCTCCACGAGATGCAGACGAACCTTCAGGCGGAGATCAAACGTCTGAACGAGGAGAACCGCAACCTCCTCGAGAAGGCGAAGGAGATCGAGGAGCGCGAGTCGGACCTGCAGTTGAAGTCCCTCGAATTGGAGAACAAGACGCGGGAGGGACGCGCGCCGGGCATGCGGGACATGGGCCGCGAGGGGCAGCTCGAGGAATGGGAACGCCGGCTCCGGGAACGAGAAGAGGACCTCAAGCGGCGGACCTACCAGAAGGAGAAGGAGATGGAGATGCGGGAAGGCGCCGTGAAGGCCCGCATCACAACGGCCGCTGGCGAGGCAGAGGCTGAGGAGGCCGTCGCCGTCGAGAAGAAAGCGGACCGCGTGAAGACCGGCACTCCGCGTCTCGACGACCTCCTGTACGGAGGGATTCCTTTCAACTCCAATGTCCTGTTCGTTGGCCCTGCGTTCGTCGGGAAGGAGGTCGCCCTCCTGAACTTCATCGCAGAAGGCCTGAAGAAGGGCATCCCCGTCATCATCATCACGACGACCAAACTGCCCATCGACATCGCCAGGGACATCGCCCCAATCCTGCCGACGTTCGTTGAGTACGACCAGCTCGGCCTCGTGCGCTGGATCGACTGCACCTCGCCGATGGCGTCCGGGAAGCCGGTGAAGGAGAAGAACGTCTGGCGCGTCAATGGCCCGACGGACTTCGACAACATCTACCAGCTCGTGGGCCAGCTGGACGAGGAGTTCAAGAAGAAACATCCGTACTTCCGGCTCGCGTACCTCACCCTCAGTTCCTCGATCACTCAGGCGGACGAGCGAGAGGCGATGAGCTTCGTCCAGCGTCTCGTGAATCGCCTGCGGCAGACGAAGGCGGTGTCCGCCATCGCTCTCGAGCGGGGCATGCACACGGACCAGACCCTCGAGGCGCTCGAACACATGGTCGACGGCGCGATCCACTTCAAGTCCGACAAGCAGAAGACGATGTTGCAGGTCGTCGGCCTGGGCGAGGTCCAGACCCACGACTGGGTCCCGTACAAATTCACGAACAAGGCGCTGATGATCGGCTCGTTCCAGCTCGAACGAATCCGCTGAGCCCCGCTCCCGTCACGTCGAGCGTGTCCGGAGCTGCTGCGCGAGCACCACGCCGGCGATGACCATCGCTCCGCCCGCGATCGCGCCGACCGTCAGGGATTCTCCGAGGATCACGATCCCGCCGATGACCGCGACGAGCGTGCTCGCGTAGATGTAGGCCCCCGCCGACGCGGCGGGGATTCGCTCCAGCGCGCGGAACCAGATTCCGTACCCGACGAACGTCGGGAAGATGCCGAGGTACAGGACCGGAATCCAGCCCGCGAGGCCCATCGTCTGCAGGTCGGCCAGGACGCTGCGTCCCGCCACGATCAGGAGAGGTACCAAGAGAACCGTTCCGATGAGGAGCGTCCACGCGACAAATGTGAAAGGAGGGTACCGCCGAAGGTAGCTCTTGCCGAGGACCGCATAGAGGGCGGAGAAAATCGCGGGCGGGACCACCGTCAGGGCGCCTTCGGAAGCGCGGAACGTGAATTGACTCTCCGGCCGGACGAAGAAGATCATCACCGCGAGGCCCGCGAAGGCGAGGGCGATCCCCGCGGATTGCCGGCGCCCGATCCGTTCCTTCAGCAGGGGGATCGCGAAGATCGCGATGAACGCCGGGGCGGAGGCGATGATCAGGGCCGCCGTACCCGCGCTAACGTTCGGATCTGTCTCCCCGAGGTTCAGGAAGAGATGATAGCCGGTGAATCCGAAGAACGCGAGGAGGACGAGCATCGGGAGGTCTTCCCGCGCCGGCGGATGGCGCACCTGACGGGTGGCCACGAGATACCCGACGAACAGCGCATCGGCGACCGCGAATCGGAGGAAAGTGAGCGTGATCCAGGACATGAACACCGCCATATCCGCGGAAGTCGCAGTCGCGATAAAAAGATACGCCCGGCAGGCGCGGCCGTCGGCCGATTCACAGGAGGTACACGTTCGGGAAGTCGGGTACTTCGGCCTTGAAGAGGTTCGGGGCGTCGGCCGTCCGGGCCGCGAGACGCCGGCTCAGTTCCGCCTGCCCGCGCTCCAGCATCTCCGGGTTGTATGAGTACTGGATCCGCACGTAGTTCGTCGCCCCCACGGACGTCTTGCGGTTGAGGAACTTCCCGAAGTCCTTCCATCCCGGGGGCTGCCGCGAGAGGATGTTCGCCATCTCGACCGCGAACCGTCCTCCGATGAAGAACGCTTTCCACTCGTTCACGTTCCGTTCGTCGAGTCGGCCTTCCACGAGTTTCGCGACGCCGTCGGCGTACGTGGGATTGATGTACTGACGGAACGCCTCGAGATTCGCCAACGCCTCCTCCAGGTTACCGACGTCTTCCGGATTCATGACCGGCTTCGGCGGCGCATTGTACCAGGCGGCCTGGTACGGCGCGTATTTCGCGGCTCCCTCCTTCGCCTCCCATTCGGCCGCGGCGCGGTCGACCAGGAAATGGATCCGGTTGTGCGCGAGGAGGTAGTCGAGGACCAAGGTCGTCTCGACCTTCTCCGCCACGTCGTCGACGTTCCGATCCGCGTACTTGCCGAGGTCCCGCCAGATGATCCGGTGGTATTCCTCTTTCAACGCCCGGAGCGCGCCTTCGCGGACGTAGATGCCCCATCGATCGGGGACCAATCGAAAGCTCACATAGAACGCGACCGCTTCTGGGCCCATCTTGAGCATGTTCGGGAGCGTCGCCGGATCTTTTGGGACGTTCACCCGGTACGCGGACAACGCATCCGCGGTGAGCTCGAACGGACGCGCGCCCTCGAGGGACGGGACGGCCGCGTGGCCCGGCACGCGCACCGCTTTCGAGTCGCAGAACTCGGGGTGCGCGGTGGCGAAAGCCGAAAGGTCCTCCATGGCGGCCCGATGGCCGGGGCCGACTTAAGCCCTTGTCCTATCAGTAGAGAAGGCACTCGACGAGTCGACCCTCAACTTCTTTCGGCTCGAGCGGTGCGGGTGGCCGGAATCGAACGACCACGCCCTCCTCCTCGACCTCGACGGCTTCGATTGCGTGGGTCATCGGAGACTCCACGTCGGCAACGATCGCTCGCACCTGGCCGGCGAGCGCGCCCGGATCCGCATCCCGGACGCGTCTTCGAGCAATCAGGCCATCCGTCGTCCACTGTTTAACCGGGCCTAGCGCGGTCTCCGCAGCCGCGGTCTCGGGGGAAAGCCACCGCAGCTCGAGGAAATCGACGAAGTCGCGGCCTTCCCATCCGCAGGTGGGCATCGCGACGGGACACCTCGGATGGAACCGACACCCGGCCGGCGGGTGCACGGCATCCGGCACCTCGCCCCGGGGAAGCACTTTCCTCCCACGGCGCATCGGGTCGGGAACCGGCACCGCCTCCAGCAGCGCCCGGGTATACGGATGCTTCGGGTCGGCGTAGATACCTTTCGAAGGGCCCATCTCGACGATTCGGCCCAGGTACATGATCGCGATTCGATCGCAAATGAATTTCGCGGTCGCCAGGTCGTGTGTGATGAACAGGTACGTGGGGCCATACCGGCGTTTCAAGTCCAGCATCAGTTCGAGGACGCGGGAGCGAATCGACATGTCGAGCATCGCCACCGGCTCGTCCGCGACAATCAGCTGCGGCTTCAGGATCATCGCCCGGGCGATCACCGCCCGCTGCTTCTGGCCGCCACTGAGGTCCGCCGGATACTTCCGGTACATCTGTTCCGCCGGGGAGAGGCCGACCTCGGTCATGATCTCTAACGCGGCCTCCTTCGCCTCTTTCTCATCGGCCGCTTCGTGGATGATGAGCGGGTCCGCGATGCTCTGGCCGATCGTCATACCGGGGTTCAGCGAGGCATGGGGGTCCTGAAAGATGATTTGCATTCGCTTCCGCAGGGGCCGAAGTTCCGGTTCCTTCAGATGGGTGATGTCCGTCCCCTCGAAACGGATGGTCCCCGCGGTTGGTTCGAGGAGACGAAGGACCGTTCGACCGACGGTCGTCTTCCCGCACCCGCTCTCCCCGACGAGCCCGAAAATCTCGCCCGGTCGCAGGGAGAACGAAACGCCGTCGACCGCGTGGACGGCCAGATCACCCCCCCAAAGGATGCGTGCGATCCCGGGGAGCTTCACGGGGAAATGCTTGACAAGATCTTGCACTTCCAGGATCGCGTCGGTCACAGGAAGTCCTTCCCGAAGTGGCAGGCGGCGAAATGGCCCGGGCGGTACTCGACCCACGCGGGCTCTTCCGTGCGGCAGATTTCCTTCGCGTAAGTGCACCGCGGGTGGAACCGGCACGCCGGAGGGGGATCGACGAGATCGGGCGGGAGCCCGTCAATCGAAAACAGCTGTTTCGATTCGAGGTGGATTGTCGACGCGAGCAGCGCCTGCGTGTACGGATGGACGGGCGTCCGGAATACATCGCGCACGCCGCCGAGTTCGACGAACTTGCCCGCATACATGACCGCGAGGCGATCGCACACCTCGGCCACGATTCCGAGGTTGTGGGTGATGAGGAGCAGCGACATCTTGTACACCCGGCGGAGATCCTCCAGGATCTCGAGGATCTGGGCCTCCACGATCACGTCGAGGGAGGTCGTGGGCTCGTCCGCGATCAGGAGCTTCGGGTTCATCACGAGCGACATCGCAATCATGATTCGCTGACGCATCCCCCCGCTGAACTCGTGGGGATAGTGCTTGAGACGACTCTCTGGAATACCCATCGAGGCGAGGGCTGTCACGGCCCGGTCAATCGCTTCCCCCTTAGAAACGTCCTCGTGGGCGCGGATCGTCTCGACGAAGTGATCCTCGATCGTGAACAGCGGATCGAGTCGCGTCATCGGATCTTGGAAGATGAGGGCGATTTCCTTTCCGCGGATCTTGCGCAGTTCTTCTCGCGGAAGGGATGCAAGGTCCTTCCCGAGGAACCGCAATTCGCCCTCGACGGTTGTCCGCGGAGGAAGAACGCCGAGAATCGACTTACCCAGAGTCGACTTGCCGCACCCGGTTTCGCCGACCACCCCGAGCGTTTCCCCCCGGCTCATCTCGAACGATATCCCGTCGACAGCCTTCACGGGTCCTCGACGCGTGTTGTAATAGACTCGAAGGCCGGAGGCCTCGAGCACGACATCGCTCAAGACCGCTCCTTCCGGAGGACCGGATTGATGATGTCGTTCAATCCTTCTCCGAGAAAGCTCAGTCCGATCGTGAGTAGGACGATGATGAGGCCAGGGAAGAATGAAGACCACCAGATTCCCACGCTGATTCGACTCGCCGCCGCGGACAAGTCCAGCCCCCAATCCGCCGTGGGCGCCTCGACGCCCAACCCGAGATAGCTCAAACCCGCGGCCGTCAGGACGGCGTCCGCCGCGCTCAGGGAGAAAATTACGGGAATCGCGACGAGCACGTTCGACGCGATGTAACGCCAGATGATCCGACGGGGTGAGGCGCCCAGCGCGCGAGCAGCCTCCACGTACAGCTCCTCACGGACCGACAGGACCAGGCTCCGTGTGGATCGAAAGTATAGAGGAACATAAATGACTGTCACGGCAAGCCCGATGTTCACCACACCTTTGCCGATCAAGACGGCAATGAGCCCGGCGAGCAGGAGACCCGGGAACGCGTAGAGGGAGTCCATCACGAGGACGAGCAGCTTGTCGATCCGTCCGCCGCGGTACCCCGAGAACAGGCCGACGGGAAACCCGACTAAGAGGGCAACGAACACTCCGATGGACATGATCTCGAGAGATGTGGCCGTGCCAAAGAGCACCCGTGAGAACACATCACGTCCCACGGGATCGGTTCCCATGAGGTGCCAGTAACTCAGCCAGACAACGTGCAGGGCCGCAAAGTTGAGCGCGAGCAGCCCGGTCGTGTTTCCGTCCGCGAGATGCGTCAGTCGGAGCTGAAAGGCACCGGCCGTCACATTCGCCAGGGCCCACGGACGCTGCGTCGAGACGTCGACCTGAACGAATTGACCCAAGGCTCGAATCGCCGTCCGCGGTGACCACGAGGCTCCATGATCGCTGCTGAACTCGACGCCCAGGTACTGCCCCGGAGCGGTCTCACTCCCGTCCAACAACACGGCGTATGAGACGTCCGTCACTGATTCCCGAAGGACCCGCACGAGGAACTCCGACACGATGACGGAGTCGTTCACCGTCGCGGACGAAGCACTCCGCCCATCGATGGATTGGCCGTATGTCAAGTTCGTCCAGTTCGAGGCGGAGAAGGAGTAGTACGTGCTGTTCGCGAGGATTGGCGCATTTGCCCACGGCGGCACGTCACGCTCATCCACGAAGGCATACGGATTCCAAGGAGCCAGGAGGGGCGCCAGGAAGGCGACCACGATGAAGGCGACCACGATGACGACCCCCATCCACGTGAGGACCGCCGGCAGACTCCGTCGCTCTTCGAGGAGGGGGAAGAGCACGCGACCGAGAATCGAGTGTCGAGGGACCCATCTGCGGATCGAATCGGCCAGCGCGCGACGCGGGCTCTTGGCCATGGCCACCTACAGCCGGATCCGCGGATCGATCATTGCCCCGAGGACATCGATCACAAGGCTGATCACGACGATGATCGTGGCGTAGAACACCACCACGCCTTGGATCATCGTCATGTCTTTGGACGTCACGGAGTTCAACAAGAGAATGCCAATGCCCTCAATCGAGAACGTCTTCTCCGTCAGCACGGCCCCGGCGAACAGGATCGCGAACTGAAGCCCTAGTACGGTCACGACGGGGACCAGCGCGTTCTTGAACGCGTGCCGATACACGATTGCACGTCTCGGAATCCCGCGGGCGCGCGCGGCTTCCGTGAAGTCCGCCGAAATCGTCCGGAGCATGTTCGCACGCACGGTCTTCGCGAAGAAGCCCGAGAGCACGAGCCCGAGGGTCAGGGAGGGCAGGACGAGGTGCGCGACCGCATTGACGAAGTGAGTGAGGTTCCCTTCAATGAGGCTGTCCACGGTGTACATCCCGGTACGAAATAGGCACGATGACGGAGCTGAGCACGGCGCGTCGGCGCCGCTCCAACGGCCGTTTGCGGGGAGCCACTGAAGCCACACGCCAAAGACAAGTTGGAGCACGAGGCCAAGCCAGAAGATCGGGATGACCCAGATGATCGTGCCGAACAACCGGACGGCAAGGTCGACCGGCTTGTCCCGATTCGAACCAGCGAGGACCCCGAGCGGGATTCCGACGAGGCACGCGACGGTCATCCCACCGATCGCAATCTCCACGGTCGCGGGGAACCGAATGGCGATTTGGTTCCAGACGGATTGCCCGCGATAGAGTTCGCCGATCGAGAGACCAAAATTGCCCGTGAAGATATTTCGCAAGTATGTGAAGTACTGAACGATCAGAGGCTGATCGAGGCCGAGTTGTTGCCTCGCTGAGTCAATCGCGCTCTGCGGGGGGGTCCGACCGCCCCACAAGGCAAGGACGGGGTCACCCGGTAGAATCCGGAGGATGACGAACACCGCGGTCAGAAGGATCAAAAGCATCGGGACGGCCAAGACAATCCTTGTCAGGACGTATGCGAGGAGCGATCCGTCACGGGCCATGAGGCACCCGCCGGAAACAGGATGGCGTCAGCCGATAAAGACCTTGAGAAAAGGATAAGGGGCCAGGGCCTCAGCGGTCCCTAGCCACGGCGACCAGCTCTCGTGTGACCTCGATCGTGTATCCGACCTGCGAAAGCAGGGCGTTCGCCGAAGCGCACTGCGCGTCCCCGTATCGCGACTGGAACACGGGCGAAGCATACGGCAACTCCGCGGGAATCATGCTGTATAGCGGCGAGACCTGGCCGAGGAAGACGAGCGAGTTGATTGCGCTCCGGTCGATCGAGTACGCGATCGCCTGTCGCACCCGCTTGTCCGGAATCAGGTTTACGTTGAACACCAGGAACCGAATTTGCGGGCTCGACCCCAGTTTCACCGTGATTCCCAGGCTGGTCTGGCGCCCTTGGAGATCCGCGAGGTCGACCGGGGAAATCGTCCGGAACGCGACGTCCACCGCCTTGGTCTCAATGTCCTGCTTCAGCGCGGCGTCGGTGCTCTTGATGTTGATTACGACCCGATCCATCTGGGGGACCCGGCTGATGCCGTCCACCGCATACAGGTCGGGCTTGTAGTACGTCGGGTTCCGGTTTAGCACGACCAGCTGGTCGACCGTGTGAGTCGAGAGGACGTACGGTCCCGTACCGATGACGTTGCCGACGGTGGACGGTTGCTCTCCGATTTGGCTGTAGGTCCATGGCACCGGAGCGGAGACGGAGAACGCCATCAGCTGGTTGAAGAAACTCACCGGGCTGAAGAGATGGAACGTAATGTTGTAGGGGTCCGGTGTAGTGATCACACCCGGCGCCGAGTTGCCTTTCGCGTGGTCCGCGCGGAGCGCGCCGACATCGTACAAGAGGAACGCGGCGCTTCCGGCGAGATCGAGGCGCATCGTTCGGTCGATCGACCGCTTCACCACGGTCGAGTTGAAGGCAGTTCCATCGGAGAAGGTCACTCCTTGCCTCAGGTGGAAGGTGTAGTTCTTCCCGTCGGCCGAGACCCCGCCGTTCGCGACCGTCGGCACCTCCGTGGCCAGCCCCGGCAGCAGGGCGGTCGTCTTCGCGTCGTATACCAACAGGGTGTCGAAGACCTGGTTGATGACTTCAATGGACATGAAGTCGTAGGCACTCGCCGGATCCAAACTGATGATGTGGTCCGAGGTCGACGCATTGAGAACCGTCGCCCCGGGCTTGTTGACGATGAACCACTTGTACGAGACCGGATGGAGTTCCACGTTCTGGACACCGTTCACGTACGCGACTTGGGCGGCTCCCGTGAAGAGGGGGATGTAGGGCACGTCCTCCGCAAGGGCGGCTTGGACTTTCGCGAACCGGTCCGCCCGAATCGTTGGGTCGCTCGTGCTGGCCTCATCTCGAATCCACTGGTCGACCTGGGAGTTGTTGTAGAAGGATCCTTCGGATTTGGCACCGGAAATCGCCAGGAATGGGGAGATGTAATCGTCGGTGTCGAAGTAGTCCGGATACCAGCCGAGCAGGAACAGGGGCATCTGCTGGTTTACCCACCGCGTCTTGTACGCGGTCCAGATGTCGGACTTGAGGGTCACCTGGACCTTGCCACATGACGCGATGCTGTTCTGCAAGGCCAGGGCGACCGCAACCTCGGTGCTCCCGTAGTGGTTACTGTTGTTATACCACAGCTCAACTGGCAACTTCGCGCTGGCTTTGGGAATAAGCGCGTACGCGCTGACGGCGATCAAGGCGATTACGAGGATAACAACGGCCACGATCAACAGACGACTGCGGCCCCCGCCAGCTCGCGCCGGCGGCGCAGCGGGTGCACCAGATTCAGCCAAACTCTCTCCTCCCTCAGGTCGGACACAACCTGCGCCCGGCCTCTGATTCGGCAGCAACGGGTGGAGCTTATTTAATGGTTTCTCGTGCCTCCGAAAAATCGTCGAGCCGGGGACGAGTCAGGCGCCGTTTGGACAATCGCTGAACCAACGACTCGACCCGGTTCGCCGCGAAGTCGCGTTCGTCACACAGAAATTTCCTGAGGCCCTCAGGACTGAACCCGCCGGGGACGATTTGGTCGATCGGTGCGACCGGCGGATGCAAGAAGAATTCGTGAATCGCATCGATGTTGTCCGGGAGCGACTGCCGGACATCCGCGGGCAGTGACGAGAGAGAGTGATGTTCACGAAGGAGTCGAACCGCGGTCTTCGGGCCGACGCCGCGGACACCAGGGTTGAAGTCCGTCCCGATCAGGATCGCGGCGTCGATGAGTTCTTCTCGCGTCAGACCGAGGACTCGGAGATTCTCATCGAGATCGAGCAGTTCGGGCGGCACGGCGCGCGATCGGCCGCGGGACGGGAGGAATTCGGTCGAAGCGACCGCGAGGAACCGAACAAGCCGGGGCGCGCCGAACAGGAGCGAGTCGTAGTCCTTCGAGCCGGTTGCCCAGGTTTGCCCCTCGATCGAGAGGTAGGAAGCTTGGGCCTCTCCTTCACTGGGCGCTTGGATCCACGGGATTCCGATGAGAGTCAAGAGGGTCTTCGCCTCCTCCACCATCGTGCCCGTGAGACGCGAAGTCATCACGGCTTTCGACCAAGCCGTTGCTGTGTCGCCGGCCGCGACCGCGGCATTGTATTCCCGTTGTGACTTCTCGCGGACCTCGATCCGCTTCTGGATCTCCTTCCGTTTCAGGTCCGGCGGGCGTCCGTCGAAGACGAACACCGGATGGATGTCGTAGTCGGCCAGGAGGCGTGTCGTTCGAAAGGCCAGTCCGTTCAGGTGCGACGTAATGCGTCCCGTCGAATCTTGCAACGGCTGACCGTCTCGCGTGCGCATGATTGACAAGAACTGGTACAGTTCGAGATTCCCGTCCACCGCGATCGGGCACCCGCGCAGTGCTTCGAGGCTCGTTGGATGACGCACGGTAATCGGCGTGAGGAGGACGCCCATGGCGACTCTCCTCATCGCACCGTGGGTTATGGCGTTCTCGCCGACGAGGCCGCGATGAAATCCGGAGCCCGGCTAGCGGGCCGGTGCCGTGAAGGTCCAGGCATCTCGATTCGCCGCAATCGCTTCGAGCACTTTCAGTGCCTCCCCTTTCGGAAGGCTCAGGAAGAAC
>WNGP01010811.1_pt1 | contig 24413 bp, 20 predicted proteins | sample 5407671 | NCBI WGS metagenome assembly WNGP01 (sample SAMN13153381, study PRJNA577476) | soil metagenome | isolation source: 40 cm soil or saprolite under Garry oak tree replicate 2 | place: USA:California | collected 2016-06-15
CTTTGATGCCTTAATCGCGGTGAATCCCGAGATTGTCAGTTTTTTTCAAAGGCTAGGTGTTTCAGCACAGCAAATCCATTTGATTTACCCGCATTCTTTTTTGTCTGAAGAACAACCCTCTTCTGCCTTACCGGAGCCCCTTGCCTCCTTTTTTGCTGCGCACGATCCTGTCCTGATTTCGGTTGGGCTGTTGGAGCGAGAATACGACCTGTCATTGCAAATCGAAGCCTTGGGACAAATCCTGCAAAAGTTTCACACGGCTGGACTGGTCTTGATTGGATCGGGAAGCCTGGAGCAAGAACTTCGCGACAACATCCGGTCAAGGCCTTACGCCGAGCACATCTTGTTGTGCGGGGACGTTCCGCACACCGCCACTATGCAGGCCATTTCGCGCGCTCATGTGATGTTGCGCACGACGCTCTATGATGGCGATGCCGTCTCAGTTCGCGAGGCACTACATCTGGGGACGCCCGTAATTGCCAGCGATAACGGGATGCGACCTGTGGGCGTTCAATTGGTTCCGAAGTCGGAATTGGCTGCGCTTCTGAACGCCATCAATGGGGCGTTAGCAAACCTCACGCCCCGCAAGGCGGCGTGCGGCAATGACGACATCAATCTCCAGGCAGTGCTCGATGTCTATCGGAAATCGACAGCGGGTGAACGCTCTTGATGCAGCGTCCGCGAGTTGGAAAATTACGCACAGCAGTAACGGAGCGCCGACGGAATTCTTCAGATCCACGACATATCGCGAGTGACTAATAACTTCCCCAGCGGTGTTTTTGCTTTCAGGTATAGCTTGCTGTCGAAATAAGTGCGGTACAAACTACGCATGCACTTCAGGTCATTACGCCTAAGAGCGTTCCTCTCTTTCGTTCCCAGTTCGTACCCGAGCGCTTCCAGCGTCCCGCCAACCAAACCCTCAAACATCATCAGGTCCTGCGGCGTATAAGTATTCTTCCAGCGTCCCGCCGGATTGAATGTTTCGGGTGAATAATCTTTGAAAGAACTGTTTGGCGCCCTCACCGAACCAATACCAACGTTCTGGATGCGGTCATAGTCCAGGTCGTGCTCGATGAATGAGCCAAGCCTCGCCAACGTCTCCTTGGGTCTCCCAACCAGCTCCTCAAAGCGCACTTCCGTATAGTCGCCGCCCAGATCCCTTCCATCTCTGCGGCCCTTATTCACCATCCACTCCCAATACACGCCAGCGACCATGACGGAAGGCGTCTTGTCCCACGGCAGCCTGCGGATATAACCCTGTTTGTCGGTCGAAAGCGCCACATCCCGCCCGTCACGAATGATATGGATGACCAGTGCGTTCGGAATTGTTTCTTTAATACGATGCAGGTGAAGCAAGTGCTCTGGTGTCGTATCGGCCCACCGCTCCACCCCCTGTTTGCGAGCCATTTGCTCCATGATTATGGACAGAAATTCCCCGCCGTTTTTGCAGTCATTCATGACCCTTTCTTCGAGCGGCTCTTTCTCCAGTTCTGACAAGGTGTAAAGGCGCGTTTGGTACCACGCATCCAGCAGCCGTCGTTTGTTGCGCAACACGCTGAGATTGCCGAATCGCGGCTCCAGTAGATTGATCACGTTGGATTCGGTGCGGTATACGGCGAAATTTCCGGACGATAGCAGCATGTGATAAAGCAGCGTCGTGCCCGACCGCCCGCACCCAAGCACAAACACTGGCGCCTTGTTGCGAGTGCCTGGCCCGTTCGACAGTATTGTGTTAGTTTCTGTGCCTTGCATGAGTAAGAGTCGCCTGTTTTTGCCGCTTCAGTTCGCTGCCGCTTCCGGATCCGCCGACGTCACCGCCGCCGGGCACGAAGGCGGCATTGTGTCGCGCGCAAAGATATCTGGCGCTCTGTGTTGCGCGCTCCATTGGGCCGGGGATTCCACAAAGTTCCTGTGCCACAATTCCAACACTAGCATTCGCCACAACAGCCCCGAGCGATTTCTTCGTCCACGGATGTGCTCATCAACCAGTGATCTCACAGCCTTTGGCTTGAAATATCCGCGGTTCAGAGTGCGCGGCTCCAGCAGTACGCGCAAGAACTGGTCCTTCACGTCGTTTCGCATCCACTCCACCAGCGGCAGCTGAAAGCCTTGTTTTCGGCGGTGAAGTAAAGGCGATGGTATTCCCAGACGCTCCGCTAGCTTTTTCAGAATGTGCTTGCGCGTTCCTCCGCGAAGCTTCCACTCTACTGGCAAAGCGGTCACCCACTCGACGAACTTGTGATCGAGCATTGGAACCCGCACTTCGAGAGAGGTTGCCATACTCATTCTGTCCACTTTGGTCAAAATATCCGCGACCAGATAGGTCTTCGTATCCAGGTAAAGTAGCCGGCTCAAAGGATCATGCGCGGGAGCATCATCGTAGATCTGCTGCCATTCCTGCAAAGGATCGGGCAAATGGTCGGCCGCTTGCAAAAACGAATCCGTAAACAAACCTCGCTCGCGATGCAACGCAGGAAAGAACGACATGCCATCCAGGTAACGGTCTCGCGAATTCAGTGATGCATTCCAAGCCAGGTTCTTCCCATATATTGCCGCGGGAATGCGTCCGTGAACGGAGTCGCGATAAATTTGGCCCAGCCATCTGGGCAGCCGGTCATACTTCTGCCGGTCCATCGCCACCAGGTAGCGGTCGTAGCCGGCGAAGAGCTCATCTCCACCATCTCCCGAAAGCGCCACCGTAACCTGCTGCCTAGCCATGCGGCACACGTAGTAAGTCGGCAACATCGACGAGTCACCGAACGGCTCTTCCATCATTTGTGAAAGATACGTCAAGGTCTCTTCAAGATTGGGATCGAGCACCAGTTCGTGGTGATCGGTGCCGAACTGCTTTGCCACCATGCGCGCGTATTCTGATTCATTGAACTCCTCAGCTCGGAAGCCGATGGAAAAAGTCTTAACAGCGCTTGAGCTCACGCGCGCCATCAAGGCCACAATGATCGAAGAGTCCACGCCGCCGCTCAGCAGCGCTCCTAGTGGAACATCGCTCATCAATCGAATGCGAACGGCCTCTTGCAGCTGGCGTTCCAGTTCCTCCAGGCACTCCGCTTCGCCCATCGGAGGATGCGTACCATACTCGGGTAAGTTCCAATACCGGCGGATTTTGATTTCGCCCTGGCAGTATTCCAGCAAGTGTCCGGCGGGCACCTTGTGAATGTGTCGGAACGCGCTAACCGAATCGGGTATATATCCGAAGTAAAAGTATTGCAGCAGGCCTTCGGGGTTCACATCCGCCAAGTCCGGGTGCACCGCCAGGAGGGCCTTGATCTCCGATCCGAATAGTAGGCGCCCTTCGCGCAAAGCCATGCCGCGCAGCTTTTGCACGCAGTCAGATCCCATTTCCTCGTAGAGGTGAACAATGACCTCGGTGTCGGAGTGGGTATAGAAGCTGTGGCCGCGGCCTTCGAGCTCTCGGCGTAGCTCAGGAAAGTTATAGATCTCACCGTTGTAGACGACCCATAGACTTTTGTCTTCGTTGTGAATCGGCTGATGCCCGCCGGCAAGGTCAATGATGCTGAGGCGTCGCATCCCTAGTCCCGCGGGCCCACGCGCGTAAATGCCCTCATCGTCCGGGCCACGATGAACAATGGTCTGGCACATCCGGCGAACATCGGCGGCGGAAACTATTTCGTCTGGGCTTCCGACTATGCCGGCTATTCCGCACACTGCTCCACCTCCATCGTTCCCCGTGACGAATCAGTCTCCGTCACCAGCGGCCCCGTTCCTGCACGACAATCAGCTCCTCCACCACTCGCGGGTCCTCCTAGGAGCGCTGGCGGGTGGCGTCGTATGATTGCGTTCGCGCGTGGAGCGTCCACTGAAATCCGAAACTACCGCCGTAATTCTGCGCACTTACAAAGTGGACGACGCCGTTCAGCACCGGATAACGCATGCCGCAAGCTGCGCCCCGCAACTCGTCAACGTGCTGTTTCAGCCCGCTGCGGCATGCCAAGCAGCGAGAACTTCGTCAGCGAGTCCCGGCGAGTTCCCGTTCGGGTCTTGCATCCCCAAGTTTCTTGTTGCTGCCGCTCTCAATATCGCCCTGCGGAATACTCTTCGCCTCCATTGGAGCACTTGCAGTTTGATACATCGCGCAGACATAGCCCACCATGAAATACGGGAAAAGGTTGTACTCCGTCGAGGCGAACATTGCTCCGGAGATGTACGCCAACACGGCCGCCCGCAGCGCACTGGTCCACAAGCGCACATCTTCGCTGGTTTTGTGCGCCACACGCCAGGTTAAAGTGTAACTTGGGAAGTTGCCCGGCCCAACCCCGAACACGGGGTGCTTGATCATGATGATCAGGCTCTGCTTTAACAACTGCTCGCGCGCTTCCAGCGATCCCCTGTCGTCCGATCCCTCAATATTCCCGCGCACCAGGCTCTCGACACGGGTCAGATAGCGAGGCGTAGCAACCATGACTCCCAGTCCGATCACGCCAACGAGCGCAGCAGCCATCACCAGTATCATGCGCCGCCCCTTGATTCCGAACTCCCAAAGGCAGATCGCCACCGTCACGGCCATTGCCAGCAGGCCGCTACGGGAGTAGGTGGCGACCACGCCATACGACATAAACACCAGCCCAATGCACCACAAAACCTTTTGTGCTCCGCCCTTCGCGGCCAGCATGAAAGCAACACACAATGGAAAGTTGATGGCGATGTTGATGGCCAGGTCATTCGGATTCTCCAAGATCCCTTTCTGAATGCCCATCAGCCGTCCCACTTCCGTTCGATGAACCAAGACTGACGCTACAGTAATCAGCGCGATCGAGCCTGCCTGAATCAACAGCAGCTTACGCAGTTCGGCGACCGAGGTGGTCACCAGATAAATCAGGACTGCAACGATCACTCCCTTGGAAAACTTGTTGATCACTGTGTCAAAAGAGCCGCTCCGCCAAAATGCGAATGGAATACACAACATCATCTGGCCGAGAAGCAGAATCAAAACTTTGAGTTCGACGGTCAGCTTGTGGCGCAGCCTGGCTGGAACCCCAAAAATCAAGGCCAGCAATGCGATGCCACCAGAGATCTTCCCTATCGGAATGGCATCGAGTCCTGGGATGAAGTCTTCGGGGCGCAGATAGTAGATGAGCGAAAACAGCACCAGCGCGCGATATGCCAGCGTACTCTTACGAGGTTCCTCAATCGCCAGGACTTTCTTCGAAACTACCTGCCAAGTGCTCATTTTTTTGGAGTAAATTGTTGGCGAAACTCGCCGCTCCCGACCACGCCGAACCAGTTGTGCACCTCGGGGGTCATGGCGTCATAACGCAAATCCTCGGGTCCTGCTTTTCCGTCGCCAGCAGAGTTAGTTCTTCTTCATTTTCAACAGTTTAACAGCTTGATACCACTGTATCAGAGTACATCAAACGGCCGCCCAAGGGGAACTGTTTTCCGTTCGGGCGGAGGTTACTTATGCAAGTGGGCTGCAACCTAAAGTAATGCTCCCGCGGTCCAGCCTCCGATTGCGCCTGAAGCGTCGCTCGAATTATGATGACTGTGCCCCCAAAAACGACGAACCTGCTCGCCGCAGCCTCATAGCCTCAAAGAAATGCGTTTAGAATCTTTCAAGAATGTTGTTTCGGTCGACGTGGAGGACTATTTTCACGCCGAAGCGCTGGCTCACGTGGTGCCGCGCTCTCAATGGGACCGATACCCCTGCCGAGTGGACAGCAACACCCGACGCCTTCTGGAGTTATTCGCTGCGCGAGAGGTCCAAGCCACGTTTTTCGTGCGTAATCGAGCAGATCGCCGGACTGGCTATCTATGGATACCGGGCCCCGACTTATTCCATTGTCGCCGGCTCCTTGTGGGCGCTCGAGATTCTCGTGGACCTGGGATTCACTTACGATTCCAGCATCTTTCCCATTCGTCATGATCGATACGGAATACCATCGGCGCCCCGCGCCCCATTTCGCATTAAAACGCCTGCCGGCCCATTGATTGAGTATCCACTTACGACCTTCCGGATCGGGAAGTACAGTTTGCCGGTAGGAGGAGGCGGATACCTGCGCCTTCTCCCGCGGTGGTATACCCGGTTTGGAATCAGACGCGCCCAGCAGGAAGGGCTGCCCGTCATTGTCTACGTGCATCCGTGGGAAATTGACCCTAACCAGCCGCGACTTCCCGGCAGACTGACTTCTCGGCTGCGGCATTACACGAACCTGTCCAAAACCTATGACCGTCTGAATGATATGCTGCGGGAAGGGACTTTTACGAGTTTCCGCGAAAGCGTGCTAGCCGAAATGGCGGAGGATGTTGACCTGTATGCCTGTCATCAACACAAAAACTGATGAAGCCCGCCAAGTAGCCGAATATTGGGACCGAATCGCACCTGAATTCGACTCAATCTACGGCGGCAAAAAGAATCTTTTGGCGCGCCGCCTGGACCACTGGTTGCGCAAGGATATGTATCAGCGCTTCGACTGGGTGATGCGGCAGGCGGAAGAGCTCCGGCCCGCAACCGTCTGCGATATTGGCTGCGGTTCAGGGCGCTTTGTGAGCTCGCTGGCCAAGCGCAGCGCCCAAGTGACGGGCGTGGACTTTGCTCCCGAAATGCTGAATTTGGCGCGTCGACTGGTCGAGCGCGAAGGCGTTGCTGACCGTTGCCGGTTCGTTCTGAGCGATGTGCTCGATTGGAAGACCCCGGAGAGCTTTGATCTCGTCATCGCTATAGGATTTTGGGACTATGTCGCAGATCCACTCGCCCGGCTCCAAGTGATACGCAAACTTACCGGCCGCACCTTCCTTTCGGCTTGGCCAAGGGCAGGAACGGTGCGGATGGCCATCCGCAAGGTGCGACTTAAGGTCGCGGGCTGCCCAGTCTATTTTTGGCGGTTGACAGAGGTAGAGAGCTACCTCAATCAGGCCGGCTTCCAGGTAGAGTCTTGCGAAGTGCTCGGCCAGCTCTACTGCGTTCGGGCTCGGCCCGCCTGACCTTGCGATGATCAAGCTTCTCTTTTGGATTTCGGGCGGTCTGATCGTATACGTCTATTTAGGTTATCCGCTGCTGCTATGGTTGTTGCCGGCTTTCTTTCGCGTCTCGCTCCGGACGAAATCGATCGAGCCTTCCGTCTCGCTGTTGATCGCGGCGTATAACGAAGCCGCGGTAATTGGGGCAAAAATTCAGAACGCCCTAACCCTCGACTATCCCGCACAACAATTAGAGATCGTAGTGGCCTCTGATGGGTCAACTGACGCCACGGCTCAAGTGGTCCGTTCCTTCGCGGAGGGAAAAGCGCTGGGCCGCCTTCGCTTGCTCGAATTCCCCGAGAACCGCGGCAAGGTGGCCACGTTGAACGACGCGGTTCCACGTTTGACCAGTGAGATTGTTGCTTTTTCCGACGCATCCAGCATGTTAGCGCCCGATTCACTTCGCCACCTGGTAAAATATTTCGCGGATCCGCTAGTAGGAGGAGTGAGCGGTGTCTACCGTGTGCTCAAGAAAGACCAGGCCCGGCTGGGCGTGCAGGAAGATTTTTATTGGAAATATGAAACCTTCCTGAAGGTGCAAGAAGCGAAACTGGGCGGGTTCACCGGCGCTCATGGCTCGCTCTATGCCATCCGCCGGGAACAGTATCCGTTCCCTGCCGCCAACACCATCAACGATGACTTCATCATCCCGATGCGCATTCGGCGGCGCGGCTATCGCATCGCCTACGAACCCGGCGCCGTGGCTTATGAGGAAGCGCACGAGATGGAAGGGTTCGCTCGGCGCGTGCGCATCACCGCCGGCAACATTGAGCAACTCCGGGAAGTCAAGAGCCTGCTGTGGACGCCCCAGCCGGTAAGTCTATTCTGCCTGCTCTCGCACAAGGCTGGACGCCTACTGGTGCCGCTGGCTATGGTTTTGCTCGCCATCGCCAGTGTCATGCTATGGCGCGATCCGGTCTACAGGTGGTTCTTGTGGGGGCAAGTCCTGTTCTATGGATTAGCCGCACTGGGAGCGCTGGTGACGCTCAGACCTGGGTTCCTGCGTCTGCCATACTACTTCTGCATGATCAACTCAGCTTTCTTCGCGTGGATCTATCATGCCCTGCGGATGGGACGGATGATACCTTCGCGGGTCGAACTGGACCAGCTTGGGAATCCCCCTTCGCCGCGCTAGCTAACGTCTTAATGCGCCCCCCGACCGAGCAGTACGATCTTGACAGTTTGGAACATAATCAGCATATCCAAACCGAGGGACGCGTTCTTGATATAGAACAAGTCGTACTGTAGCTTCTCGCGGGCATCGTCGAGCGTATTGCCATACTTGTACTGGACCTGGGCCCAGCCGGTGATGCCGGGCCGAACCAGATGGCGTACACCGTAGTAGGGAATCTGCTCGCTCAACCATTCCACGAACTCGGGGCGCTCCGGACGAGGACCCACGAAAGCCATGTCGCCCTTAAGCACACACCACAGCTGGGGAATCTCATCGAGGCGGGACGAGCGCAGAAACTTACCAATTCGCGTGATTCGTGGATCATCGTCGGTGGCCCACGTCGCGCCGGTATCGGCTTCCGCGTCCTTACGCATAGTCCGGAACTTGTAACAATGAAAGGGCTCACCCCCCAGTCCGACCCGCCGCTGGCGGTACAGAATCGGACCTGACGAATCCAGCTTGATCGCCAGGATGATAAACGGCAGCAGCGGAAACGCTAACAGCAAGCCGATCGCAGCGACCAGAGTTGAACACAAGCGGCGCGCGATCATGAAACCGCCGCTAAAGTCGAAACCATCGGCAAAAATCAGCCAGCTAGGGTAAAGCTCCTCCACCTCGATTCTTCCCGAGATCTTTTCCAGCCACGACGTTGCCTCTTCGATTTTCACCCCGGCAAGCCGTAGGTTCAGTAACTCCTCAACGGGAAGCGTACCGCGTCGGTCAGGCATGGCGACAATCACCCGGTGCACCCCATCTTGCTGCGCTAGACCCAGCAGATGGGCGGCTACGCTCTCGCGCGTCAACTCTCCCTCCACGTTTCCGGTCCAGCCGACAACTTCGACACCGAGATCGGAGCGCTGGCGAAGTCCGTTCAGCAACCGTTGCGCCCGAGCGCCTGTGCCCAGCACATAAACCCGTTCACGCAAATAAGGCTGTTGCACCAGCCAGCCATATGCGGCACGCCATGCGAACAGGGCGAACGTTAAAATAACCAGTCCCACCAGCGCGGAACCGTTGCGGGGCAGAAAGCGCGGGAAAACGAAACCCAACCCCGACAGAGCGAGTGCCACCAGACCCAGCACCAGTAGAATGCGGAAAGCTTGCTCCCACCTAGCGGCCATACTGGACGAGTCGTATAGATCCAGCCAGTGCGAAACCAGCAGCACAAACACCGTGACACCAAGAATCTTGAGATACCCGCCCTCGACGTTCAGCAGCAGCCAACTATCATCTCGATTTTGCAGCAGCGTTCCCAGCAGGAACGAGACCCACACAATCAGGGCCTCGCCAGCCAACAGCACCAGCGTGCGCATCGGGTAATGAACTTTGAAGAGCCGAATCACAATGTCAGACTCCCTAGGCCTTGGCTTCGGTTCCCCTTTTTTCGTAGGCTCCGTAGTAATAGCGGGAATAGGCTTCCGTGTCCGCGCTGGTCCCGTTGAGCACTACTCCCACCAGAACTTTGTCGGGAAATTCCTGGCGCGCCTTGCGCGCCATATCCACTGGGGTCGCATTGGAACGCACCACCATCAATACTCCGTCGCACGAATTGGCCAGCAGGCTGGCGTCGGAGACAGGCACAGCCGGCGGGGAATCAATAATGATCCAGTCAAACAGCGGCTCTACGCGTTGCAGCAGGAACTTCAACCGCCCATTGGCCACGAGTTCCGCGGGATTGGAAACCTCACATCCGCTGGGGATCAGTAACAGATTTTCCAAAGCTCCGCGCTGCATGATGGAGAACTCATCATTCGCTCCCTGTAGATAGTCGGCAAGACCCGGGGCAGACGTGGTGCCGAGCATGAGGTGCAGGCGTGGCCCGCGCAGATCGGCATCGATAAGCAGCACGCGTCGTCCGTGCTGGCGCACCATTACCTGCGCGAGATTCGCTGCCGTAAATGACTTGCCCTCTTTCGGAAGCGCGCTCGTCACCAAAATCTTTTTCAGCGTCATTTTTTCCCGGATCTGGTAGAGCCGGGAGCGCAGCGTTCGGAACTCCTCGCTGCCACGGGCATTGTCGTCGCCGTTGAGGAATAACATGGTCTTTGGGTCGGGACTCCATTGCACCGCCGCGCACCGTGCCAGCATCGTCTCGAGGCTGAAAGGACTGCCGAATGGGGGCAAGCCAGGACTCGCGTGCGCACTTACGGCCGGCGCTACCGCTGCGACCCTTGCCGCAGTGTCCGTGTCGATTACTCTCGGCTCTGTCACCGGCGATTCAGCCACCGAGAAATTGGACGGTACGGGACCTCCCTGCGATGCTGCCCGTTCCTGTTCGGCTTTCTTCAACGCTTCATGAATTCGGCTCATAATTTCCTTTCCTTGGGGAGGTCTTTTTCTTCGTCACGTAAGCGATCAGCCAGTGTGGCCAGCGATCGCAAGGCGCGGTTTGCGGCGGCGGACCCGTCATCATGGCTCCCGAGGCGGTGTTATCGCTGAGGTCAAGATCTCTTGCCACGGCATCGACCACTGCCGGCACAATCACTTTTTGCTGATCAACGAAGGCACTTACCATACTGTGTTCGCAAAGCAGATTGACTACGCGAGGAATGCCGCTGGCATAGCGGTGAATCATCACCAGCGCTTCGGGATCGAAAATCTGCTGCCCGTTCGAGCCCGCGATGCGCAACCGCTGTTGCACATAGGCCTTGGTCTCGTCGAGCGTCAAAGGATGAGTCTTGGCTCGCAGCGTAAGCCGCTGCCGCAACTGCCTCAGTTGTGGTTGTTTCAGCCTTTGCTCCAGTTCCGGCTGCCCTACCAGTACGATCTGGAGGAGCTTCTCTGTGAAGGTTTCCAGGTTGGTAAGCATGCGAATCTCTTCCAGCAATTCATCCCCGAGATTCTGCGCCTCGTCCACGATGAGGACGGCCGTCTCACCCGCCCGGTAGCGGTCTAGGAGCCAGTTGTAGAGACGCAACAGAATCTGGCTCTTGGCCTTCGAGTCGCACGGGATGCCGAAGTCGGTCATCATGTAGTCCAGGAATTGTGGCACGTTCATGCGGGAGTTGAAGATAAAAGCCGTCGCCACCTGCTGCAAGCGGAGCCACTCCAGCAGTTTGTTAATCAGAGTAGTTTTACCCGTGCCCACTTCGCCGGTGAGGAGCACGAATCCCTTGCGGCTCTGGATGCCATAGGTAAGGCAAGCCAGTGCCTCCTCGGTGTGACGCGTCAGAAACAGATAACGCGGATCCGGGTTGACATTGAAGGGATTCGCTCGTAGTCCGTAAAACTCTTTGTACATGGTCTTCGCCTAGACTCCGACGGTTTCCTTTTTTTCATCTGGCTGCTTGTTTCCCTTCCAGAACCTGCCAGTTCCGTTCTTGCCCATTCCTGCGCTTTCGCCTACCCACGGAATTGAGACCAGCATCGGAAGCCCCAGCGCTGCTTCTGCGTCCGCCTCGGTACGAATGGAGTCATCGCGCAACTCCAGCCAGAGAGCGATGCCGAGACCCAGTGCGAGGCCGGCTCCCAACCCTCCGCCGGCAAAGAGCAGCCGGTTGGGGAAGCTAGGAGCATCTGGCAGATTGGCGGGGTTGAGTAGATGCATCTGCTCGCCCTGTTGCTGCTGCTCCATCTTGAGCGTCATGTCGGACTTGCTCTTATCGGCCAACAAATCCTGGTAGACCTTCTGGGCGTTGTCGTAATCGCGCGCCAATCCCTTGTATTGCTCCTCGACCGCAGGACTTAGCGCCACGCGTCCCTGGTACACCCCGATTTCATCCTGCAGCCTTTTCTGGGCACGGGTGCCTTGCATAATCAGGTCGCCGTACTGGTGGATTTGCAGCCGTAACTGCCGGATCTCTGCCGGCTCGGCCGCCGATGCTTTGTCACTGATCGTATCGTCGGCCTGAGCTGACGCACTGTTGATTTCGGCCAGCTTTTTCTTTAATCCGGCGATGTCGGCCTTGGCCTTGATCACGTCGGGATGGTCATCCGTGTATCGCGCCTGCAATTGCAGCAGCTGCGACTGCAACTCGGAAAGCTGCTTTTCGACCGTTTGCGGGTTTGTCGAAGATTGGGCGGACCTCCATGCCGCCAGCTGCTGCGCCAGCATAGACTCGGTGTAGGATTTGTCCTGCTGAGCCCGGTTCAGAGTCTGGGTGTTAGCTTCCAACTGCGAGTTCAATCCCATAAGGATCTTGAGGTTGTTTTCCTCCTGGCCGGGAAGCTGTCCCACATACTGTTTCTTGAAACTGGCGAGCTTGGATTCCAGATCGTCCAGATTGCGCTTGGCATCCCCCAGACCCTTGATCAGGAAGTCGGTTGTGCCTCGCGCCACGTCCTCGCGCGATTTGAGGTTCTCCTCGAGCAGCAGCGAGGTCAGTTCATTACAAATCTGCTGCGCCTCGCGCGGGCTGTGGGCGGTGTAGTTGATATAGAACCCCGGCACGGGACTGCCCTGACCCGGTTTCTTTTTCCCGGTCGTATTCCCCAACTGCGAGAGATCGGTCACCACGGGCTCCACTGTCATGTTCTGCCGGATATTGTCAACCTCGTCGTCCAGATTCTGGCCGCTCTTGACAGGTCCGAAGACGCGTTCGAGCAAGGGCTGCAAGCGGCTCTGGCTGAGCACTTGCTGTTGCAGGGTAGCGACGCGCGCTGTCAGATCCTGGGTCACCACTGCCTGCACCATGCCCTCGGGTACCTTCTGTCCCTCCACCAGCACCAACGATTGCGAGGTGTACTTCGCGGGGAATGCATAGGAGATGAGCCAGCCTGCCAGAGGCGCCAGAAGCGCCGGAATCAGGATCCACTTCGCCCGCCGGCGCAGCATCGCCAGATAGTCATCCATCGTCAATTCGCGATTTTCAATCATCCTAAGTATCCGATCCGGCTGCGCATCTCGGCAGCCTGAAAGTTAATCGATCCGTATGGGTCGGGGAGTCCAGTCAATTCCGATCGTGCCGACGTGCCTCTGCGAAACCCGGTTGCAACCGGGAAGTCCGATGCCGCAAAACGATTTATCAAAAGTCAGGTAGTTGAACTGGTAGCTGGCGAACGCGTGAAAATTACGCGCGATCATCCTATGCACACCCAAACCAGCAAAGCCATAGGCATATGTATTCGCGACAACGCCTGGGCAAGTAGGATTTGGATTCGTCACGGTCGGAGTGCACTCGCTCTGCTGTAGCGGGGTCAACACCTGCTCACGGCTGTTTCGTGCGTATCCCAAATCCGCAAAGCCGCTCCATACCCGGCCTAAAGAGCGGGTGACGCTCAAGCGTGCAATATCGCTCTGGGCTCCCGCAAAAAAACCGGATCCGTTGGTAATGTAGCGGTCAAACGACAGACTCAGACTCGTCTTGGGAAACTTGTAGCGCAACGAGGCACGCCCAGCTACCGACAACCGAAGGTCAGTTCCCGGTCCGGATGTGATCGAAATGATCTGCGGGCCCGCGCCGATCAGGAAATCCATACGTCCCGAAATGCGATGCCCCCACATCAGTTGCACCACGTGACTGTGAAAGGAGAGGCCGGAGACCGAGAATTTGAATCCCTGGTACCCATACATAATGGCCGCTTGATCGTGCGGTCCGAGCATGCGGTTATAGCCCGCTTGAGCCGACACTTGGGTGCTCCCGAGAAATTGGGTCGACACCTGGGTTCCTGACGACAAATCAACCGCGTTTCCTGTGAAGTGTGCGAACCCGTACCCGCCGGTCAAGGTAACAGAGGACTTGGGGGTCAGGTTTTCAACCACATCCACCAGACTGAGGTTCATGATGCGGGGAATTTGGGCCAACGATCCAAGCTGGGAACCGCCCAAAAAAACGTTCTGACCACCGAGCGAACCTCCGCCCAGCATCGCACCCTGACTGCTCATGCTACCGTAAGCGCCGCCGAAGTTGCCCTCGGGCAGATAGCTGAAATTATCGCGAATCCCGAGCTGCCCTCTCTTCCAGGTGATTCTCTGATCCACATTGAGTTGCTCGATTTGCTTGAAGCCGATGCCGCGTGCGCTGTAATACCCCGCGCCTCCAACGAAGTCCAGAGCAAGTTTGTAGTTGCTCCACAAGCGTTGCAAAGTGAGGCTGCCCAGTGCGCGAGTGACAGAATGAAAGGACGAGCTACCGAGAGTGTCGGTCACGTTCGAATCAGCCGACTGGCTCAGATGCAGACCCGGCTGCAGGTAGCTCAGCGGCGCCGCATGAGGCTCCAGTCCAGGTTGATCGATTCCGGAAATAGGTGGGTTCTCGCTGACTGGGGGTGCGGGATTCTCCTGGCCAAATGCAGGCGCCGGTGCCGTCTCCGGCTGCTGGCCGCTGTCCGGCGCAGCGGTCGGGGACTGCGGGCTGCTGTCTTGTGCCCGAGCCATGCCCAGCGCGAGGGGTAACAGCACTAGGATCAAAATGCTGCGACGTTTGCTCATTAAGCGTTCCTTGCTCCATGTTCTCACGGGACGACTACCTGGTCTCCCGGTTTGAGGACGATGTTTTGCTGTGTATTTCTGCCCTTGACTACCTCTTTGTAATTAAACGGCAGTTTCGTCTGCTTGCCGTTTTGCGTGCGCAGGACATAAATACCCTTAAGATTGGCGAACTGCGTAAAGCCCGCGCTTGAGAGTGCCTGAAGCACCGTCATGTTAGGAAACAACGGCATGGCGCCGGTGTGCGTCACTTCGCCCACCACGTAGATGCGCTGGCTGTTCATTGCCGTCACCACTACCGTGACGCGCGGGTCAGCGATATACTTCTTCAATTTTTCGGTAATCGAGTCCGCCAGTTGCATGGGAGTCAGGCCGGCCGCCAGAACGTCGTTGAGTAGCGGCAGCGAAATCTTGCCGTCGGGCCGAACCGGCAGACTGGTGGTCAGATCAGGTTCTTTCCACACCGAGATATGAAGATTGTCATTTGCGCCGATCACATAGTCAGGACCCGCCAAGGACTTGGGCATGGACTCTGCTGGCGTCTGATTGGTTTTCGCGTTCTTGGATGAGCCATCACTCTGTGCCCATGTCCCGGAGGCGAGCAGCCCTCCTATTATCAGCACTGCAAGTTTAGTCACTTTCGTCATGCCATCTCCCACTTAGCTAGGAAGCTCCATACTCCTCACATCCAATCTGCTTCAACTTATAGAGCAACGCTTTGTAACTGATTTGCAGCTCTTGCGCGGCACGCCGCCGGTTCCAGCGTGTGCGCGTGAGCACTTGCAGAATTAGCTCCTTCTCGGCTTCGCGTGAGGCTGCCCGCGCCGCTTGTCTCAGCGAGACTCGTCCACCATTGCCAGCCACGTCCGGTCTGCGTAACAGCGCCCGCAAACCGCCCATAGCTACGCTCTCGTTTCCCAATGCGACCAGCGCCTTGGCAGCATCTTCCAGTTCATGCAAATTTCCCGGCCAGGAGTAGTCCCGAAAAAGCTGCAACGTCTCGGCGCTTAACAGCGGCACAGGGCGGCGAAAATCACGAGCGTACTTGCGCAAAAAATGACCGACTAAAAGCGAAATATCTTCCCTGCGTTGGCGCAGCGGAGGCAAGCGCAGGCAGACGCCACTAATTCTGTAGTAGAGATCCTCACGGAACCGTCCTCCTTTCACCTCCAACTCAAGATCTCGAGCGCTTCCGCCGATCCATCGGGCCCGACTACCTGCCAAGCCCTCGTGGTCTTCCACCGTGGGCGAGACATCCAAGAGTCGGGCTTGGCAATTAGTACTGAGATCAGCCAGTTCATCCAGAAAGACACTTCCCTGCGACAGTAACGTCTCCCCGCCCGCGCTGGGTGTCGCCAATTGTTCGGGCTGCAGTGTCGCGCAGGATACAGCCCGAAATGGCTGCGTGCTGCGGCGGGACATCTCATGGATGCGCTGCGCGATAGCGTGCTTTCCTGCCCCCAGCTCCCCTAGGAGCAGCACCGGAACCTCGCTCAGCGCCAGTTCGCGGATGACCGCTTCCACTGCCCGCATACTGGGGCTAATCCCTTCCACAAAGACGAAGCGCGACGGTTCAATGGAAGCAGTTGCGTCGCCGCTGTTGTTGATCGATTCAGGCAAATCTTTGCCCATGTTTTACCCTTTGTGGAGACAAAACGATACTTCGCTTCGCCCTCACTTCCGTGAGAGCAAGACTACTGCCACTAGCTCCTTCACCAAACCAGACTCTTGCGATCATTCTATGACTTGTTTTCAATAGTTTAGGGGAAAAACCCACATCCGCGGAGTAACTGGTACCAACCCTGAAAGCATAGAACGCGAATACATAGGAAATCATTTGCCCACATTGGGCGGCTGGCGGCATGATCTCCAGGGCGGAATAGGATGATAATGTATTCCCCAAGCGGTCGGCAAACCAAAGGGCTATCGTCATCTGGCCGGGATGAACCGCGCAACGTCGCGATCTTGCAGCAGTTAACCGGGACGACACTAAGTACCCTCGTCTTTCGGCATTCCTTAATGGTCGTCATCGAGGATATGCCAAGGAAGCAGGGGGTGAAAGTTACCCAAGGGGGTTACCTGCAGTATCCGGCTCTGCATTGCGAAGCACCTCCTGTTTCGCATATGCTCAGCTTTTCCACAGCCGGAAAGCGCGCTTCCGTGAACCAACTGGTGCAAACCGAGCCGCTGGTCTCCTCGCCCCCTTTCCGTCTGCGGGTGGGGCTGCCCTATTGGCAGATGGCAGTACTGGCGGGAGTCTCACTTTGGCTTTATGGTCCTACTCTTTCTCGCTTGGTCGGACAGTGGTGGCAAGATCCCAACTTTTCTCACGGTTTCTTCGTACCTGCTTTTTCCGCATTCGTGATTTGGCAGGAGCGCGCGCGACTTGCGTCCCTTCGAACGCGACCTTCCTGGTGGGGTATGGGCGGTTTGGCCCTCGCTTTATGTGTGCTCATCCTTGGGCAGATGGGTGCGGAGCTTTTTTGCTTTTTGTCGGCTGGAATTATCTCCGTGCGCTCTTTTTCCCTCTTGCCTTTCTGCTGCTCATGATCCCCATACCCGCGATTCTCTTCAATCAGATCACTTTCCCGCTGCAGTTGCTGGCTTCGGAAGTTTCCGCCGCCGTCCTGCCTCTGCTGGGTGTCCCAATTTTGCGTGAAGGCAACGTGATTAATCTGCCTGCCATGACCTTGGAGGTAGCCGAAGCCTGCAGCGGCATTCGTTCGCTGATGTCGCTGGTGACGCTCGCGATCATCTATGGGTATCTGACGGAGAAACGGGTCGCGGCGCGGGTGGTGCTGGCGTTGGCCTCCGTCCCGATAGCTGTCGCGGCCAACAGCGTTCGCATTATCGGGACCGGTCTGCTGGTGCAGTATTGGGATCCCGACAAGGCGGAGGGATACTTCCACGCTTCCTGGGGATGGATCATCTTCGTCATATCGCTGGTCATGCTTTATGCTCTTCACAGCCTGATGCGAATACTGTGGCGTGAGAAAGGCGTAGAGTCATGATGGCTTCCAGCTTGCGTTTCATCCTGGCTGCGGGGCTGATCGCTTCGGCAGCGATTTTTCTCCAGGCGCGCGGGCGTAATGAAATTTTTCCACCTCGTCTTCCTTTGCAGTCTTTCCCCACGCAGTTGAGCAACTGGACGGGCACAGAGATCGCGATCCAAAAAGACGTCCTCGAGGTGCTCGGTCCCGGCGACTTCCTCCTGCGCGTTTATCAAAATCCTGCTGAGAAACAACCTTTTGTGGATCTCTTCATCGCCTATTTTCCCAGCCAGCGCACCGGCGACACTATTCATTCGCCCAAACATTGCCTCCCTGGCTCGGGGTGGCTGCCCGTGGAGTCCAGCCGCGTTACGCTGTCGTTGCCTGGACACAGCCCTTTTCCCGCGAATCGTTACGTCATTGCCAAGGGTGACTCCCGGCAGCTGGTCCTCTATTGGTACTGGGCGCACGACCGTGGCGTCGCCAGCGAATATTGGGCTAAGTTTTATTTGGTAGCCGACTCCATGCGCATGAATCGCAGCGACGGCGCTTTAGTGCGGATCACGACTCCCATGTATTCCGGCGAAACGGCGGAAGCTGCACAACAGCGCGTTCTTCCCTTTGCCGGTGATGTCGCTCCTTTGCTTGACAGCTACATTCCGCGCTGAAGAGAACTCAGTAATGATGCATTGGGATTAACCGCTATGACCGCAGTAACTTTCGCCTGCCGGTTTTTCCGCAGTATGATTGAACGTTCCAAGGCTTGAAACTTGTCTGCGCACTGCGCGCCGCAATTGGAGAAGTGATCATGAGTCGTTCCGGGGTTGTCCGCCTGCTGCTTGTCTGTTCTCTCGCCGCTACTCTGTTCACGGGCTGCTCGCGTGATCCCAATGTGCGCAAACAGAAGTATTTTGAGAGCGGCGAGCGCTATTTCGCCAGGGGCAAGTACCGCGAGGCGGCCATCCAGTTTTCCAATGCCGTGCAGGTCGATCCCCGTTTCGCGCAGGCCCACTATCAGCTCGCGGAAACCTATCTCAAGCTTCGAGACTTCAATCGTGCCTACCAGGAACTTTCCCGCGCCGTCGAGTTGGCTCCGGACAACTATCCCGCGCATGTGGACCTGGCCAACCTGCTTATCTCCGCACGAGACCTGAAGCAGGCCCGGACCCATCTGGATATCCTGCGCGAAAAACAGCCCAACAGCCCGGATACACACGAGGCCTTGGCAAACTTTTATTCCGCCCAGAATGACTTGGGCGCGGCCATGCAAGAAATGCAGAAGGGGATTGCTGCCGATCCCAATCGCTCCGAGTCGTACCTCAATTTGGCATTGTTGCAACTTCGCACCAATCTTCCCGACCAGGCTGAGATCAACTTTAAGAAGGCTGCTGACACAGGTCCTAAGGCAATGAATGCGCAGTTGGCCCTGGGCGGCTTTTACCAATCTCGTAATCGCACGGCCGAAGCGGAACAACAGTTCAAGCACGCCATCGATGTGGACCCCAAGGATCCCGGTCCTCGCGCCGCGCTGGTTCGTTTGTTGATGACTGAAGGCAAGAAGTCCGAGATCGAGGCCTTCCTTAAACAGACGAAGAACGATCTATCCGACAACTCTGAAGGCTATCGCATGCTGGGTGATTTTTACTTTGCCAATGGCGATCTCGACAAAGCAACGGCGGAGTACGGCGCGCTCCATCAGGACCATCCCAAGGATATTCAGGTCAAAAAGAACTACATTCAGCTCCTCATCCTGAAGAACCGCCTGGACGAAGCGGCCAAGCTGAATAGTGAAATTCTTAGAGTCAATCCGCGTGATGTCGAAGGATTGGTTTATCGCGGTCAGATGCAAATCCGCCAAGGCGACCCCAACGGAGCCGCTGACTCGCTACAAACGGCAATCAAGAACGACCCCGACAATGCAGTGGCTCATTATCAGTTGGGAGTCGCTTTCGATCAGCAGCATAACTCGGCCCGGGCTGAATCAGAATGGCGAGAGGCTGTGCGCCTGCGTCCTGATCTGAGCGACGCGCAGCGCGCCCTAGCAGCAGTCGAGATGCAGCGCGGCGACGTCGAAGCGCTCCTGCAGAGTGCCCAGCAAATCATCACCAATCAGCCATATTCTCCGGACGGCTTCCTGTTGCGCGCCGCCGCCGAAATCAACCGCCAGAAATATTCTGATGCCGAGAAGGATTTGAACAAAGCGGCGCAGCTCGCTCCCAAGAGTCCAGCGCCTGACATTCAGATGGGCAATCTGCGGCTGACCCAGAAAAGATTCAGCGAAGCCGAAAAGTTTTACCAGGCCGGTCTAGAAAAAGATCCTTCGTCCAGCGACGCGCTTAGCGGCCTGATGAACGGATACATTGCGGACAAGCAGCCCGACCAAGCCATTGCCGCCGCCAACGCCCAGATCACCAAGGCCCCGAACAGCAACTTCTATGATCTGCTGGGTACCGCATTGTTCGGCAAGAAGGACCTGAAAGGCGCCGAAACCGCGCTGCGCAAATCCGTCGATCTAGACAAGCACAATTCAGACGCTCTTGTGAAACTAGGCAAGGTGCAGGTCGCTGAAGGTTCGGCCGATCAGGCTCTCGCCACCTACCAGCAGTCAATCAAGGACAATCCACGCGAGATTTCTTTCTACATACTTGCTGGCGGACTCTACGAAATGAAGAGTGACTGGGAACACGCCAAAGCCATGTACCAGCAGGCCCTGAACATCGAACCAAATAATCCGCTAGCCTCGAACAACCTGGCCTTTGTCATCCTGCAACAAGGCGGAAACGTAGACGTCGCATTATCGATGGCGCAAACCGCACGCCGCGGCATGCCCGATTCACCCAACGCCGCCGACACCCTGGGCTGGGCTTACTACCAAAAAGGTGTCTATCAGTCCGCCATTGATTCATTCCAGGAGGCGCTGCGTCTCAATGAGAAAAACCACGGCGCCGAAGACGCAACCGTGCATTACCACCTCGGTCTCGCGTATCAGAAAGCCAATCAATCCGCGCTCGCTCGCCAACAACTGGAGCGAGTGCTGAAGATCAATCCCAATTACCCCAACGCCGCAGATGTCCGCAAAGCACTATCGGAACTGCGCAGCTAGACGTTGGCCCCCAGGTATGCATTCAACGTCACCTCATCCAGCCAAACAGTGTACGGCTGTTGCTTGTAGTTTCCGTCGATCTGAAAGGCCCGACTGATTTCTTCTGAATACCACTTCGGCTCAGCCGTGTAACAGGTATCGATAGCATAGTTCTGGCAGCGACACTTAGGCTGATGTAATGCACTTGGGTTGCCGACGCGCTCGAGGTCCACACCAAGTGGACACATGTTCTCGATGAAAGTGATTACAATCTACGTAGGTGGGAATCCAGTTTCCGTACAAGTCATCCCAAAGGTTCCATCTCCCTGTCGGGTTGCAGTCACATTCGCTTCCCCAAGTCCATCGCGTGTTGCTTGAACGAAAAAAGAGAGAGGGTTCTCCGCACCTCTCCTCGAGAGAAAGAAATTGAATTTCAAGAGAGAATCTAGAATCATCTCAGCCTCCTTCGTCCCGAGCTTTTGCTTGGACACCGAAAGAAATTCCGTACCCAGAGCATTTCGCTGTCAACGACGCGCCAGTTCTTGCCGGCGCTCGTCAACTGAAATAGCCGGTGACTTGCGCAGTACGTTCGACGGTTTGGTGGGGTAACCTCGCTTGTGGATGCAGCCTGGTTACAACTTCTGTGACGACGTCGGCCGTGTCAAGGTACTTGGAGGTTGTTTTTTCATGATTTCGAACACACTTTTCACGTCAGCGCACAGGCACTGGTTCCCTTCGAGAGAGTAACGATCGATTCGTTTGCAGACCAGCTTCTAGTTGCAGTCTCTTACGGGGAAGTATTTGCGGGAAAGGAAAAAGAGCCGGATGCGCCAGCACCCGGCTCTTTTGACGCTACTTCTACTCTTACTGCGCGGTCTCGGTGAAGCTGACGAAAGCGCCTCCGGAGATCGAAGCGGTGATATGCACCGTCTGCGGCGTGGGCGGCAGCGTGTAGCTCACGGTCGCCTTGCCCGTCGAGTCCGTTGTCGCGGAGTTGACGGAGAACGAACCGCCCGCACCGTTATCGCTGAACCTGACTGCCGCTCCCGGAACCACGTTGTTGAACTGGTCCACCACCTTGACCGCGAGTGCTGTGGGCAAAACTGTGGAACGGTTCCCGGTCTGGTTGTTGCCGGAAACCACAGAAATTCCCGTTGCCGGTCCGGCCAGGATGGTGCCGGACATGCCTTGGTGCAGGCTGCCGGAAGTGATTTTGAAGGCTATCGTACCGCTCTTGGTCCCAGTGGTATAGAAGGTCTGGGCTTTACCGGTCGAATCGGTGACCACGGAGGCAGGGGAGAAGGTCCCGCCTTTGCCGCCGTCGCTGAAATTCATGGTTCCGCCAGGGACGCCATTGTTGTCGGTATCCTCCAGCTTGACCACGAGCGGCAGCGGAAAGGTCGTTTGCACGGGTCCAGTTTGTTTGCTTCCGCTAATAACCACGATCTTTGTGGCAGGCCCGGGCAGCGCGGTAACGGTGAAGATTGCCTTCGTTAAGGCTGGGCCGACCGCCGTCACGGAGTAAGTGCTTGCGGTTTTTGGCGTCGTGTAGCTGGTGCTGGCCTGCCCCGAGGCATCGGTCACGGCGGATGCGGGATTGAAGGTGCCGCCCTTGCCGCCGTCACTGAATGTGATGGTCACACCCGGAATTAGCTGTCCCGTATATGGGTTGGTGGCGACAACCGAGAGCGGCAAAGGCAAGGTTGTCAGCACTGTCGCCCGTTGACCGTTGCCGGAGGCTGGCACCAGATTCCCCAGCAGCCCCAGGACTTGGAGGCTGAGGTTCGTTCCGACGTAAACCCGTCCGTTCGCAATCGTTGCCGTGTTGAAGTGGGCGAGCGTACCCATTTTCGAATGGTTATAAAGGGTGGGCTTGGTCACATCCGAGGCGTCGAACGCCGCGAAGCTGTTCCCATTGGCGACCCAGAGAATTCCATTAATTCCATTGGAGTTGCCATTGGCGGAAATGGAGGGCGTATGTGGACAGCACATCGTGCTCGTATTCCGCCCGACCAGCGTAAGCTGTCCGTTGTTCAAGGAAAACTGAGAAACGCCCTGGTTCTGGCCGGTGAAGTAAACATTGCCGTTCCAGTACGCTGCCGTGCTGAACATGCGACCAACACCAAACTCCAGGAATTGGACGATCTGGCTATTATCCACGGGGTTGAAGTGTCCCATGTTGTCGCGGTCGAGTAGATAGATCGAGCCTTCTTTACCAGAGCCTACGATCAAATGCCGATGCGGGCCGGGCTGATCGGGCAATATGGTGACGCCTGCTGAGCTCACATCCAAGTCTTGAGCGTTGAGCATCGCTAGGTTGTACGGAGTGAAGTAGTCTTGCAGTGCCAAACCGCCCGCTCCCCACCCGAGTCTAACGATGCTGGACCCGTAGTCATTGTTCCCCAAGTTCGCATCGAAAGGGCCGTTGGCGGTGGCGAAGAAAATGTTGCCATTGTCGTCGGTAGCCAGCCCACCTCCCGACTGCCAGATATTTCCGTGAGCGCTCTTTGTGTCCAGTGCGTCGTTAAAAACCCCGAGTTGCAAGAGCGTTGTAGCATCGTAGGCTACTACCCAGCCCCGAGTACCGCCGCCGTCGCATCCATTCGACCCGAAGGCCAGGTACACAGTTCCTTGCGAGAGCAACAGACCAGGCCGAGCCATCATGAACTTCGCCGCATCAGTTAGCATCAACGCGCCAGCCTTGCCGTTCACATTGGCGTTGACATCGAGCGGTCCACCGAGTTTTTCCATGCCGGTGGCGATGTCCATAGCGTGCAGACGGAAGTGGTAAGTGCCGTTTTCCTTGGTTTTGGCCAATATGTACATCGTGCTGGAAGCGGCGTCGATCACCGGAGTGCCCAAAATCCCCATTTCCGTGAAACCGGTGGTCGAGCCGCACCCCAACTCGACGACGGGCTCGGTCGTGATGCCTGCCGCGGGATTTAGGAAGCTCACGGACCAAAGAGGGCTCGCATTCGCGCCCGTGTTGTTATCAGCGTCAAATGCGTACACGCTGTCGTGCAGCGTGACCACGTACACCACATTGTGGAGGCCTTTCTCCGGGATGTTGACGTTGGCAACGTAGAGCGGTTGAGCTGCAACCAGGCCATCGACAGGTTGCGTGAAGAGGGTTCCGAACTTCGCGGGGTTTACGTTGGTTGGCGTCAGGAAAGTTTCGTTGGCATTCAAGCCGGAACGCGTATTGTCATTGTGCTGGGTGAGCACGTTCACCTGGGCGGGGGCTGGGAGCGCAAGGCTCAGACACAGGAGGCTCAGGATCGCTGCAGTCGTAAGTGAATGGCTTACGCCGCGAAGGTGCTGAGGAGCGGAAAATGCAGAGCTAGACATCATTCAGGAGGTACTCCTCACGGAAATCTTTATGAGTCGCAAGCAGATAACCACACTTGTCTTCGGTTGCAGCGCGGAATCTGATTCATTCTCAGAGACTTAGCATCACACGGTGGAAAATCGACATGCAACTGTTTGCACATTAGCCAGTTGAAGGTTCCGCAGTCTCAGCCGGTAATAGGGTGAGCACCCTAGCTTAGTTTTTCATGCCCTTCAAGCACAACGAACAATGAAACGGGTCCTCGCAGCCGGCCTTGTGCGGGTGGCGGGGTGATTCTATCGTTGGGAATAGCAGCAGCGGCTGGAGAGGTTGTCTAGCAGTGGAGTCGCGAGAACCCGCGGTCTTAGTTTGACCCGGACGCCGTTATGAACAACGGACTGTAGCCCTCATCTTCGATGGGGAGCGCGTAGGAGAGATTATCTTGATTCAGGCGTCCCTTCCGCTGTTGCTCAAGGAGA
>WNGP01002609.1_pt1 | contig 24376 bp, 23 predicted proteins | sample 5407671 | NCBI WGS metagenome assembly WNGP01 (sample SAMN13153381, study PRJNA577476) | soil metagenome | isolation source: 40 cm soil or saprolite under Garry oak tree replicate 2 | place: USA:California | collected 2016-06-15
TTCGGCCGGTGACGGAAGTGCCCGAGGACCACCCATCGGGCGCCTGCGACTTGCGGCGACCCTTGGCCCTCTGTCCTCCTCATCTTCAGTCGCCTCACGGGCTGGCTCGTCGCCCACCGTGAGCATGCGGCAAAGCGCCGAGATCCTCCTGCTGCGGTGGTGACGCCCATACTGCCGCGGCACGGCGAGCTGGTGCCGCGTGCTGTCGCGGTGTTGTCAGGACGTTGTCGGGGAGACTTCATCGAGACAGACAACGGTGGACGCCCGCCACGCTATGGGGTATCGCCCCTCCGACACGAACCCCCACGTGTCGGCGATCACGGAATTCCCCACTTGTAGGGCCCTGACGATCACGTAATTCCGGGCAGACGCCACCGCTGGGAATTGTGGCGTCGCCCGCTCCAGCGGTAATCGTACGGGTCGCACGACGCGATCGACTCGGTGGGCTGATCCACGAATATGCCCATGCCGCATGAGGTGGACAGGTTTTCGGGACCCACAGGTGATGCCAGTCGCCTGATGGTGCTGCATCCTGATGCGATCGGGGGGAATGGCGCCGTGCGGGTGGAATGGCGCCGTGGAGGTGCAGACGATGGCTGTGCGAAGCATCGCCCATCCGGGCGTCGATGACCGCAGAGCAAAGGGCAGCGAGGCGCGGAACCGGACGCCGTTGTCCAGCCACGCCGGGTGGACGCCGGCCGCCGACCGCCCCGACCCGGTCGCGTTGCTGGAGGAGCAGGACGCCACCCGTGAGCCCGACCTGGTCCCGGTCCGCCACGGCCGGATGCTGGTCTCGCCGTTCACCTTCTACCGGGGCGCGGCCAAGATCATGGCCGCCGACCTCGACGCCACCCCGACCGCCGGCCTCCAGGCCCAGCTGTGCGGCGACGCCCACCTGTTGAACTTCGGCCTGTTCGCCTCGCCCGAACGGCTGCTGCTGTTCGACCTGAACGACTTTGACGAGACGCTCCCCGGGCCGTTCGAATACGACGTCAAGCGCATGGCGACAAGCTTCACGATCGCCGGACGCAACAACGGCTTTACCAAGGCGGACGCGCACGCGGCGACGCTGGCGTCGGTGGCGGCCTATCGGGAGGCGATGGCCAGCTTCGCGCAGATGGGCACCATGGCTATCTGGTACGCGCGCCTGGACGAAGACGAGCTGATGACCGCGGTCCCCAGCGCCGCGGCCGAGGCCTCGAGGGCCAAGAAGGGAAAAAAGGCAAAGAAGGCGGCCAAGCGGGCCGAGAAGACCAGTGAGAAGGCGCTCACGAAGGCGCACACGCGCGACAGCTTGCAGGCGCTGTCCAAGCTGGGCGAGCTGGTCGATGGGAAGTACCGGATCGTCAGCCAGCCGCCGATCGTCGTCCCGGCCCGTGACCTGGAAGCCACCTATGGCCTCTCCCCTGACCAGGTCGATCGCGTGATCCGGGCGCTGTTTCGCGCCTACCGCGCAACCCTGCAGGACGATCGGCGCCACCTGCTGGAACGGTTCCAGGTCGTCGACATGGCCCGCAAGGTCGTGGGGGTCGGCAGCGTCGGCACCCGGGCGTTCATCGTCTTGCTCCAGGGTCGCGACCAGCACGATCCGCTCTTCCTGCAGGTCAAGGAGGCGACCGCATCGGTCCTGGAAGGCCACCTGCCCAAGAGCCGCTACAGGCAGCATGGCGAGCGCGTGGTGCAGGGTCAACGGATGATGCAGGCCGCCAGCGACATCTACTTGGGCTGGACCAAGGGTGGGGTAGACGTCACCCGGCACTACTACTGGCGGCAGTTGCGCGACATGAAGGGCTCGGCCGAGGTCGAGGCGATGACCCCGCTGGCGTTGACGCTCTACGCGCGCGCTTGCGGGTGGACGCTATCGCGGGCGCACGCCCGTTCAGGCGACCCGGTCGCGATCGCTGAGTACCTGGGGAAGGGCGACCAGTTCGACCGATCGATCACCGACTTCGCCGAGCGCTACGCCGACCAGAACGAGCAGGACCACCAAGCGGTCGCGACGGCGGTTCGATCCGGACGACTTCAAGCCCTCGAAGGCATCTGAGATCGTGATCAATTGCGGACCTCCCTGCGATGGCGGCGGCTGGATACCGCTCGAGCCCGCTCCTTCTGGCACGCCGATGGCACGGCAACTACCTGGGCATCCTGCTGGATCAGCCGCTCGCTGAGATCGCGCCCGAACCCGGCCGCGTGCTGGTGGTCACCCCCGCCGCCCTGCTGCACGAGCAAATCCCGCAACCGCACGGGCAGGTGCTGTACGACCTGGTGACCGGCCATCCCGACCGGGCACCGCGGGAGCTGGTGTTTCTGGCCGAACTGACTGTCGAGCTGCGCGCCTGGCCACGGCAGACCTGGACCGCGGTAGGCGTCAGCCCCGAGGCGGCCCTGCTGGCGGTGGTGGACCGCTGGCGCGCCGGCCACGTCAGGGGCGTGGAGCTTGGTGGGGTGAGCGCCGAGGGGGCCCGCGCTGGGCCGGCCCGCCATGGGGTATGTGCGTGGGCAGCTCCGTACTCGGTTGGCGCGGGAGATCAGCCGCCGGTACCTGCGGTGGCTGCACCCGACTAGCCGCCGCCGCTCGGGCGAGCGCTTCCTATAGCCGGCCTCGACACCCGCTCCTCCAGGCATGCGGCCGTGCCGGACGATGCGACCACCCGCGGCGGTGAGGACGACCTGGAAGGCTCTGCTCCTGGTAAGCCTGCCCGGGCCGGGCGGACGCTCCCGGCGGTCCGACGCCGGGTCGCCGCGACACGATTGAGCGTCCTGCTTTCGTCCGCCCCGCCCGTGAGCCGTCTGCGGCTGCGGGTCGCGTCGTCGACCGGTCTGCACGGGCAGCGAAGCGTGCACGACCGGAATGCAGCACCCGCCTGCGCTGGACCGACGCGAACCCTGCGGCGCCGGCCTGCAGGTGATCGCTTCATCGCCCGCTGGCGGCGGGGCGAGTTAGGCTGTCAGGGTGGGTTCGTCCGGCGCGGACAAGCTGAGCAGTGCGTCGGCGACGGCTGGAGAGGCCCTGATCTTTGCCTCCAGGGCACGCAGCCGGACGGCCACGCGTGACTCGGTGTCGTCACCGGAAAGGTCGACGTCGCCAACGACCGAGATCATCCGGGGCCCCACGACCTCCAGTCGCAGGTAGGTCACCCGGGCGACCTCGGGCAGGTCCAGCAGCGCCTGCAGGACGGCGGCGCGTATCCGGGGGTCGGCCTCCTGCCCGACGAGGAACCGGCGGTTGCGGTTGATGAGAACGACCGCCACCACCACGAGCAGCAGGCCGATCAGGATCGACCCGATGGCGTCCGGGACGGCCGAGCCGGTCAGCTGATGGGCGGCCAGCCCGGCGATGGCCAGGACCAGGCCGATCAGCGCGGCGGCGTCCTCGGCGAATACCGCGCGCAGCGTGGGATCGGAGGTGGCCACGACGTGCTCGATGAGGTCGCGATGCAGCGTCTGGGCCTCAGGCATGGCCTGGCGGACCGACCGCAGGAACGACGTCCCCTCCAGCCCGAAGGAGACGGCCAGCACGACGTATCCCACGACGAAGTCATCCGCCGAGCAGGTGCTCGCAGCTCGTTGACGCCGTGGGTGATCGACACCGCGCCACCGGCCACGAACAGCCCCAGCGCGGCGAACAGCGACCACACGTAGGCCTCGCGTCCGTGTCCGAGCGGATGCGCGCGGTCGGGCGGGCGAGCCGACCGCCGGTTGGCGACGACCAGGAACAGTTCGTTGCCCGTGTCCGCCCAGGAATGCGCCGCCTCGGCCGTCAGCGACGCCGATCCGGTCACCACCGCGGCGACCGACTTGGCCACCGCCACCAGGAGGTTGGCCCCCAGTGCCACGAGCACGGTGACGACGCTGTCCGATCCGCCCGGACCGATCACCGACCGGAGCGCCTGGGGCGACAGTCCGTGGTCCTTGCCGCCGACTGCCATGGGCGCGCGCGCCCCAGGACTGGTCCGCATTGGGCCTCCCGCAGGACTGCTACGGCGCGTCAGCAGAAGGAAACGGAGTGGGCCGCGCCCGCGTGAGCCCATGACGATCAAGTCCCTGTCCGAGGCGGCCCGCCCCGAGGCGCCACCCTATGGCACCCAAAGCCCTCGACCGCCGGCTGCTCACCGCGTGCCGCCTGCGCGGGGCCCGCACCTCTCCCGCTGCTTGCATGTGTGAGCCCGTCCAGTATGGCGACCCGACGTGCCCGGTCGCATTCCTGCGACCCGGAAACCTGGCACTGCAGCTAGCCTCCACTCAACGCGTGCCGCCGATGCGGCCCGGAGGGCCGTCGACATCCGGATCCACGCGCGAGTGCGCAAGGGGCGAGCGGCTCAGCTCCGCCGGACACGGTTCGCGCCATGGCGCAGCGGTGGCACGGCGGGCAGCTGGATGGCGGTGGCCGAGGAGGTGCCGGTCTGCGCCAGCGCAGTGGCGGTGTCGGTGGGAACGCCAGTGGGTTGACCGCAGGCACGAGCGGCCAGCCGCAGGTGGCGACGCTGACACGGGTGCCGGCTCGACCGACAGCAGGGCGAGCAACAGCTGGCTGCGGCGACCGGTCGCCGGCAGCAGGCCCATGCCCTGCTCGCCAGCCTCGAGCGCGGTCCGGCCCGGTGGCTGCGCCGCGGCGACCTGGTCCGCGCGCGTGCGCAGGCCAAGCAGGCAGAGGAGACCTACCAGGTCGCCCGGCAGGCGGCCGAACGCGCCGCCGGCCAGGCCCAGCAGCAGCACCAGGCGCACCGCGAGGCCAACCCTCACCTGGTGGCCGAGTATCAGGCGATGGTGCACGAAGACAAGTGGCGCACCCGCCCCCAGACCCACGCGGTCCAGCTGCAGCGGCCCAGATGGTCGCGCGGCCTTCGGGAACGTCCTACCGCGGTCAAGGGTGGTCGTGCCTGGGACCGGGCGGTCGAGCAGACCATCGAGTGCCGCCAACGCCACAACCTCAGCGACGCGGGCCGGCCGCTCGGCCCCGAGCCGCATGGCCGCGAGGTGTCGCCTGCGCAGCGACGCGCCAGGCGGCATGCCGAGCGGGCGATCGGTCGCCTGCGCGATCTGGCCGGCGGCCACACCGAGCGACCCGACCGCCAGGGGGGACTGGTCGCCACCACGGCGACCATCTAGGGAACCTGGGGCTGACCCGACCACCGCGACCGAGACCAGGAGCGCGACCACCGCAACCACACCTCGGTTGGCGGGCGGTCAAGCAGCCCCCGCGGGGACGCCTGGAAGGCCCCATCGGGCTGTTTGTTGCTTGGCGTACAGGGAACCTGCTGCCGGGGCGGGCGGTCCGGTGCGCCGCCCGCACGACACCTCACAAGGGGGGAGCAACGATGAAGACCGACGCCGAGCTCCGCGACGACGTGGCCCAAGAGCTGCGGTGGGATCCCCAGGTCGCCGAGCCCGACCACATCGGCGTCGCCGTCGCCGACGGCGCGGTAACCCTGACCGGCCACACCACCACCTACGCCGAGAAGCTGGCCGCCGCCCGCGCGGCCGAACGGGTCTACGGCGTCAAGACCGTGGCCGACGACCTGCAGGTCCGCCTGGCCGGCTCGCCGCGCGACGACGCCGACATCGCCCAGGCGATCGCCCATGTCCTGGAGTGGAACGTGCAGATCCCCGCCGGCCGGGTGCAGGCCCGGGTGCAAGCCGGCTGGGTGAGCCTGGACGGCCAGGTCGACTATGACTTTCAGCGCCACGAGGTGGATCGCATGGTCCGCCACGTACGCGGCGTGGTGGGCGTCACCGACAACCTCAGCCTTACGCCGCCGGTGAGCCCGGTCCAGGTCAAGACCGAGATTGAAAGTGCCTTCGAGCGTGAGGCCGACGTGGACGCGCGCCAGGTGCGGGTGGAGGTGGCCGACCACACCGCCAGGCTGTACGGGCATGTGCACTCGCTGGGGGAGGCCGACGCGGCCAGGGCCGCCGCGGCGGCCGCTCCGGGGGTGGCTCGGGTGGAAAGTTACCTGACCGTTTTTCCCTGAGCGCTCTGCTTCCTCGTCCCCGTCAGAGGCCGGGCGGAAGCGAAGGCGGGCGCGGTCCCCGAGCAGGCGACCCGCTCGGGACCAACACTAGGGCCGATCGCCAGGTGGAAGCTCCCATGGCGGTCTAGCCGCGGTCGTGGGGCGGGTCCGGCTGCCTTGGCTCATCCTCCCCGCGGCTGGCCACTGACGGCCGCCCCGTGGCGGACGGCGCGGGCCCGGCGCAGCGGCAGCCCTCCAACGAGCGGCGCTCGCGCTTTCGAATATCGATCACTGTCCGGATGCCGGCGCTCGGCATCCCCCGGGGGAGGAGCCGGCAGGTAGCGCCGGGTGCGCACTGGTCGGCGTGGCGACGCTGGGGCCGGCTTGTAGCATGGCGGCGCTGATCCCGGTCATGCTGGTCGCGGTCGTGTTGGCCACATGGCGGCGCGGGCCAGGCTGGTGCCCGACGCTCCCTGCCCCGGCTCCTCTTGCGCAGCGGGTAGTCGAGGGGCGTGTCCGCTGACAACCCCGGCTCCCAGCTGGATGTGGAGGTCCTGGTCGCCGAAGTGGTCGCGTTCCTGGAGCAAATGCCGGCCGCTGGAGATCGCGGTCGAGCTTTCTGCTGTATCGAGATCGTTCAGCCTGGACGGCGCCCATAGTTGGGCTGGGCGAGGGCTAGGCGTGGTGGAAGGCGTCGCGGGCGGCGTGCAGGCTGTCGAAGTAGCGGTCGGGACCGATCTTGTCGGTGAGCCCGAAGCGATCGAGTTCGCGACGGATGTCGTCGTTGGCTTCGGCAACCGCGAAGACGACCCCCCGCTGGCTGAGCTGGTCGGCCAACTCCAGGAGGGTCTGCGCGCCGCTGTAGTCGACGTCGTCGATCGCGTCGGCGTCCAGCACCAACCAGCGCGGCGGATCGGGGACGTTCACCAGGCTCATGACCTCCTCGAGGAGGAGCTCCACATTGGCGTAGAAGATCCCAACGGCAAACCGGTAGACGACCAGGCCGGGCTCGCTGACCGCGCCAGGGGTGGGCTTGGCCAGCCTGAACTGTCCCTGCCGGTCCCAGCGCACGACCGCGTTGTGGGGGGTGATGTGCCGCTGGACGTGCACGATCAGCGACAGGACGATCGCCAGGATGATCCCCTGCTCGACGCCGACGGTGATGACGGCGATCGCCGTCACCAGCGCGACCCAGAACTCGTCGCGGCGCAGGCGGTAGATCCTGCGCATCGCCGTGACGGCGACCAGCCGGACGCCCAGCAGGAAGACGACCGACGAGAGCACCGCGTCGGGCAGGTACCGCAGCGGCCTGGTCGACAACAGCAGCACGATCGCGACCATGACCGCGGTCGTCAGCTGCGCGACCTGGGTGTGGCTGTTGGCCTGGTCGACCATCGCGGTCTTGGTCGGGCTGCCGTTGACGACGAAGCTGCCGCTCAACCCGGCCGTGAGGTTGGCCAGGCCGAGGCCGACCAGGTCGGTGTTCTCCTCGACGCGCTCGTTGTACTTGACGGCGTAGGCGCGTGAGGTCGCCGCGCTCTGGGCGAGGATCACCAGGAACAGCGAGGCCGCGGTCGGCAGCAGCTTGGTGGCGTCCTGCCAGCTCACCCCGCTGGGCAACCCGATGCTGGGCAGGCCGCTGGGCACCGGACCGAGCGTCGAGACGTGGTGGGCCTGCAGGTCCAGCGCCCAGCTGGCGACGATCGAGCCGACCACCGCGACCAGCCCGCCCGGGATCGCCTTGTCCCATCGTTCGAACCCGACCACCACCGCCAGCACCGACGCCGAGACCAGCGCCGCCGGCCACGACAGCTGGCCGATGTGGCCCACGGTCTTGAAGAACTCGACCAGGTTGTCGCTGAAGAAGGGAACCCCCGCGGGCTGCTTGGGGATCCCGAGCATGCCACCCAGCTGGCTGGTCGCCACCTGGACGCCGACGCCGCTCAAGAAGCCGACCAGGACCGTCCGCGAGAGGAAGTCAGCCAGAAAGCCGAGGCGGGCAAGCCGCGCCAGCCACAGCAGCCCGCCCGCAAGCAGCGCGCTCAGCCCGGCCAAAGCGACCCACCGCGGCGTCGCCGGCTGAAGCCCGGCAATCCCCAGACCTGCGGTCCCGGCAAACATGATCGTGGCGGTGGCCGAGTCCGCCCCGACGACCAGATGCCGCGACGACCCGAACAGAGCGAAGGCAACAATCGGGATCAGGATGGTGTACAGGCCAGTGAGCACAGGCATCCCGGCGATCTTGGCGTAGCCCATCACCTCGGGGATCGCCAGCGCCGCCAGGGTGATCCCGGCGACGATGTCCCGCTGCAACCAACCCTGCTGGTACGGCCGGACCCCATCCAATACCGAGACATAGCGCCTGAGGCCCGAGCGCTTGCCACCTCGCATCGTCACAGCTTGCACGCGGCCAACCTTTTCGGCCCGCCTCGTCCGGTCGTGTCGCTCGTAGAATACGGCCGGCATCCTACGTTGAAGCCCCAGTTCCACGGGGTTCGCCTCGACGCCGGCTGGCAGGGCCGCTACAACGAGGCGCTGGCTAACCTCGGAAGAGCCTGACCATCCGGCAGGAGCTGGGCGACCCCTTCGGCCAGGCTGAGAGCCTACAAGAGCTTGGCGTGACGATGCGCCGGCTCGGCCGCCGCGAGGACGCGCGGCCCACTGGCGGCAGGCCCTGGCGATCCTGGAGCGGCTGCAGACCTTCGCCGCCGAGGAGGTCCGCGCCCTGCTCGCCGACCAGTCCGCGCCCTCGCAGCACTGAGCCTGGATCCACTGCGAGGATGTGGGTGAGATGCTCGCCCCGCCGGTCTGACTCATGGATCCACCGGCTTGGTGCCCTGTAGCGGATCTGTCGGCCGTGCGGGGGCGAGCAGTCTTGGCACCACCGGTCCGACGAAGTGACCTGGTGGGCTGATCACCCCGCTCGCATGAAGGCGTCCAGGTCGGCGGCGACCCTTACGGTCGCATAGGGCCGCCACGTGACCAAACCTGCCACCCCCAGAGCGATCGAGCTCCCGGGGGCTTCTCGGCAAGTGTCTGCGCCATGCGGGCAACACACTCGTTGCAGATCCACACTGCCGCGATGGCGTCGGTGTTGGGATCCCTGACCTTGCGCTTTGCCTGGAAGAGCCGTGGGACCTGCTCGAGGACTTGCCGCAGAACTGGCACAGGAGCGAGGCAGGGTCAAATGGCTCTACGATCGGTGGCTTCTCGTCGTCGGCCTGGAGGTACGCCGCAATCTGCAGAATCGGCTCGAGCGTTCGAAGGCTCGGCTCCAAGGTGACCGTCGTGTCACGCCGACCGATGACGGTCTCGCCGGCGGGCGCCATCAGGCCGCCTTGATAGGGCAGCTCCTCACCGCAGCTACCCAGGCTGACATACAGTGGCGCTCCAGGACGGGGCGTCGACACGGCAACCTGTGACCACCAAGCCAGGAGCGGCCATGGCCACCGCGCCGCGGCCCCGGGCACGAAAGGGGGGTGGAGGTGGCCAACCAGGAACCCCGGGCCGCCGGCCGGGCGCACGGAGACCCCCAGCAGGCCAAGACCCTCCCGGAGCACACCCACGACCCCTCCCGGGTGCTGGCCCTCTCCGACGGGGTCTTTGCGATCATCCTCACCCTGCTGGTGCTGGACCTGCACCTGCCCCAGCTCACCAAGGGCCAGTCGCTGGGGGCGGCGCTGCGGCAGGTCCGCCCCTCGCTGGTCGCCTTTGTGATCAGCTTCGTGCTGGCCGGCATGTACTGGGTGGGCCACCGCGACCTGTTCGGGGTGGTCCGCCGGACCGACCGCGGCCTGGTGTGGCTGAACCTGCTGTACCTGCTGCCGCTGTGCCTGCTGCCCTACGGCGCCCTGCTGCTGGGCCGCTTTGACCGGGAGCCGGTCGCGCTGCGGCTGTACGGCCTGGTGCTGGTGGCGATCGCGGGCATGCGCCTGGTCGTGTGGTGGTATGTCACCGGCCGGCCACACCTGCTGTGGCAGCGCCCGGACGGCCGCCAGCGCCGCGCCGGGCTGGCGCTGGCGGGGTTCCCGGGGCTGGCGTACCTGCTGGCGATCCTGCTGGCCGGGGTCGCGCCGGGGGTCAGCCTGGGCGTCTACGCCGGCCTGCCGGTGCTGTATTTTGTCAGCATCACGGTGCTGCGCGGCAGCCGGAGGCGGAACCGGGAGTACGCGGACTTCACCTGAGCTGTCCTGGTCGGCGGTGGCCGGTTGCGGGCCGAGTTGGGTGCCCCGGCGACCGCCACCCGGGCCACGCCACTGCCCGCCCCGCTGGCAATCAGCTGACCAGTTTGTTCCACCCGCTGGCCTTGCGCGATATGCGCCTAGTTTCGGCGCAGCTCCATGGGTATCGTAAGGTTCGCGGAGTCGACGAGGGTCGACCTGTTCGGTCGGTTTATCGCTCTCGTAGAAGCGACGGTTTGCGTCCCAGCGGGCGGGCGGTGTCGTCGTGGGTCGAGATCCACGGCCAGGGCACAGGTCACGTTGCCGAGCGTGGCGGGGATCGGTCCAGGTATGGCTGTGGGTTTGCGGGGACTTCAACCTCGGACCTCTTCCTGAAAGGTGAATCCCCTTGCTACGCGGCGAGGGGTTCGAGGGTGACGCGGTAGCCGAGGGCCTGGAGTTGGGCAACGGCTCGCTGACGAGCGCGCTCGGTGTCGCGGCGGACGAAGTAGTCGCCCCCCAGGTCCTGGTAATCGCAGTGGTCGGTGAGCGGGTACCAGGCGATCACGAGAATGGAGTGCCCGACGGCGACGGCCGCCTTCTTCTTACCGATGCGTCTGGCCAGCCGCCAGTACTGGGCCGCCAGGTAGGTGTCGCGACTGCGCGCCGCCGCCCAGGCACACTCGATCAGCACCTCACCCAGCCAGCGGTTGCCCCTGGTGGGCTTCTCGGAGCGGCGCTTGCCACCGGTAAGGTTGTTGCCCGGGCAGCGCCCCGCCTAGGAGGTCAGGTGCGCGGCGGTGGGAAAGCGGCTCATGTCGGGCCGATCTCGGCCAGGATCATCTGGGCGGTGCGCCGGTCAACCCCCCGGGATCGTGATCAGCAGCGCGACCAGCGGGGAGAAAGGGGCGATGGCGGCCTGCAGTTCCTGGCTCAGCCGCGCGATCGCCTCGTCGAGGTAGTCGATGTGGGCCAGCAGGTCGCTGACCAGCAGCCCGTGGACCCCTCGAAACGGCCCTGCAGCGCCTGCGCAGCGCGGGCAGCTTGGCGCGCAGCCGGCCACGGGCCAGCTCGGCCAGCACCGCTGGGTCGGTGGTGCCCGCCACCAGCGCCTTCCTGCAGTGTCAGCAGTCCGAGGCCTACCAGAGGCGCTTGGTCCGCCGTCCAAGCTCATGACGCGTTCCCTCGCAGATCTGGGAAGCCAAGCGCGACCGCCCGCTTGGTGATCGCTTCTCGGCGTGGCGTCGCTGCCTGGCCAGTCGCTCGGGCCGGGGTGGCAGGGTGATGCCCAGCCTGGCGCGATCTGTACCGGCCCTTGGCGGCGCGTGCACGGACCAGCCGCCAGTGACCCTGCGAGGACAACGGCGTGCTGGGGTGGTTGTGCGGGCTCCCTCCGCAGATCGGGCTGCTGCGGCGAACCGAGCTCGTCAGCCAGTGACTACCAGATCGTCGCGGACGCTGGACACGCCGGGACCCATCCACGCGGCGCCGATCACCGTGTCGTGCTCGGCCCAGCTACGTACGTGGCCGCGGAGCGTGACGGTGCCGTCGCTGGCGTCCACTGTGACGTCGCTGTCGTCGCCGATCAGCCCGTATCGGTCCAGGGCGCCCCGCACGAGGTCGTTCACGTCGGGCGCTTCCTCGTCGCTGAGGACCTCGATGTCGTTGGTGATGTTGCGGACGCCGATCAGCCCGGAGATGGTCTGCTCGGCGGCGGCGCGCTCGAAGCCGTAGCTGACCGTGCCGGTAAGCCGGACGTTGCCGTCGCTTGCGCTGGCCTCCACGCTGCTCGGCACGGCGATGTTCAGCGCGAGCGCGTTGTTGGCAGCCGTGGTCAACGTCGCGTCATCCCGCTCGTCGCTGGGCGGCAAGACGGCCATCAGATGATTGTGTACCTTTGTCACACCCTGGACGCGCTTGGCCGCTGCTGCTGCCTCCAGGTATTGCGGGTAGCTCGACACCGTGCCGTTGAGCGCGACGTCCCCGTTCAGGTTCTTCACTCTGATGTCCGCCGGATCGATGAGCGGGTCGAAATCCAGTTCCTTCCTGACCGCGTCACGGATGTCTTTGATCGTCGATATGCCGGCTCCCCCCCGCAGCTATTGTCTGGCACCTCCCTTACCGTATACCCGAGGCCACCAGCCGGCAGTCACGCGCTGAGACAACAGGTAGACAGCTTGCCCGCTGCTGTGGCGGGCAACGGCACCTACTGGGCGGCTCGAGCATCGGCACGCTGGCCCGCCGGCGTTCCTGAACTGGATCGGGCCAGTGCTCGGCTGGCGGCTGGGCATCCTGTACAGCTTCGGCCCTCACGGTCGTGAACCTGTACGTCCAGCGCACGCAGCTGGAAACCCGCGACAAGCAGGCTGGCGGCCCTCGGCCCGGCCTGATCCCGATCGTCGCGTTCGTCGACCAGCTCCGCCCACACGACGGCAATCAGGTCATCGTGCTCATCCCCCTGGCTCCCGAGGGTCACCGCCGCTCCCAGATCCTGCACAGCCATCTCGAGCTCGTTCTGACCGCCGCGCTGCGTGACCTTCCAGGATCGCTACACCCTGGAGGTTGCCGGTGAACGGGCCGAGCTGGCCTGGCACGGCCCCAACCACTCGCCGGACAACATCTACATCCACTTCCCCGACCACGACACCCTCATGCTCGTCGACGTCGTCAACCCCGGCTGGGTGCCCATCTACGACCTCAACCTCAGCGAAGACGTGCCCGGCTACATCCAGGCCCCGGCCACCGCACTGTCCTACCCGTGGAAGCACTTCATCGGCGGCCACCTCGGCCGGCCCGGCACCCGCGACGACATCGTCGTGCACCAGCAGTACGTCGCCGACATCGAAGCCAGTGCGAGGCAGGCGCTCGCCACCGTCGACCCGACCCCGTACTTCCAAAGTACGGGGAGAACGTCTGGGCCGCGGTGAAAACCTACCTTGACGAGCTGACCGACCGCGCCGCCGCGCCCGTCATCGCCAAGTACACCGGCGTGCTGGCGGCGGCGGACGTGTTCACCGCGAGCACCACGTTCTGGGTCATGGAGTCGATCCGCCTCGACCTCGGCTACGGCTCCCAGGTTCACCCCTGAGCAGGACGCCCGGGGCCCGGCGCCACCGGCCCCGGGCGTCCAACGCATCGCGGCGGCCGGTGGCAAACCAGCCGCCGCCCCGCCAGTCCGCGCCGATGCAGGCGAGCATCCAGCTGGGAACCGCGCCCGAGCTGGTCGACTACCTGCTCAGGGTCTCGCCAGCTGAACGGCTCAGGATCCAGGGCCTGCGAGGCGGGCGGTGACAGAGGTTCCTGACCCGGGCGGGCATGGTCGGTGTGGCCACGGCCGTGCTGGCCGGCTCGGCGGCCGGGCTGCTCGCTGCGGTCAGATTGCTGGGCCGGAGTCTGCGGCAACGAGCTGCTCCGTAGTCGGGAGCCCAGATATCCATGCCGCCCTTGCCGGCCGACGACAATAGCGAGCGGGCCAAAATCCAAAGGAGGAGCCGTGAGCATCAGGCCGCTACCCATGCCGATCAATCCGGCGCTGCTCAAGCACGCCGAGCAGCGGCGGCAGAGCCTCGAGAACCGGGTCGCTGACGCGATCACGCGGTTCGCCGGGTCGATGCCCTTCGTCTACCTGCACGTCATCTGGTTCGCCCCGTGGATCGGCTTCCGCGTGGAGCAGTACCCCTTCGGGCTGCTCACGATGATCGTGTCGCTGGAGGCGATCTTCCTGTCGACGTTCGTGATGATCAGCCAGAACCGGGCCGACGAGAAGCGCCAGGTGCTGGCCGACCACCAGTGGCAGACGGTCCAGGAGGAGGATCGGCAGACCAGCAGCTGCTCGACCTGTCCAACCAGATCCTGGAGCTCACCAAGGCCATCCACGCGCTGGCCGCGGCACGGTCGGCTGCCCGCCCGGCCGGATCGGATGGCGCCTAACGTGGATCCCGCCGTGATGCTGTGGGCGGCATGGTGGATGTGCCGATGAAGAGGACCGTCTCGGGCCTTGAGCCCGGAAAGAGTCGGCCGAAGATGCCCGATGACCGCTTTCCCGCGATGGCCTACTGGGCCCGCGTCACCCTGACCGTCGCCGGCGCGCTCGTCCTGCTCGCGGCGGCCTGGCGCGTCCGGAACATCCTCTTGCTCGTGCTCGTCGCGGCGGTGCTCGCCGCGGGCCTGGACCCCCAGGTCCGCTGGCTCCAGCGTCGCCGCCTGTCCCGCGGCTGGGCGGTGACGATCATCCTCCTGCTGAGCGTTGGGCTCCTGGTGCTCTTCGCCTGGCTGGTCATCCCGTCGGCGGTCCGCCAGACCCAGGCGCTGGCCAAGCACACCCCCGACTACCTGAATCGACTGCAGCACGCAACCGGCCTCCTCGGGACCCTGCAGAAAAAGTACGACCTCGCGCAGCGGCTCAGGGACACGACCGCGCGAATCCCCGCGTTCGCGCTCAAGAAGATCCCGGGCATCACCGCCAGCGCCGGCAGCATCATCTTCAACGTGCTGACCGTCACGGTGCTCACGATCTACTTCCTGTCGGGGCTGCCGCGCGGCCAAGAGGCTGCCAAGGCGTTGCTGGCTGGCCAGCATGCAGACCGCAACATCCGGATCTTGGACGAGTCGCTGGTACGAATCGGCGGCTACGTCTCCGGCAACCTCCTCATCTCGGTCATCGCGGGGACGTTGGCGTTCGCTGTGCTGGAAATCCTGCGAGTGCCGTTCGCGGCTGCGCTCGGGTTCTGGGTGGCGATCGCCGACCTGATTCCAAACGTCGGTGCGATGCTTGGCGCGGTGCTTTGCGTGATCGTTGCGCTGTTCTCGTCGGTCGCTGACGGCATCGCCGTGGCCGTGTACTTCATCCTGTACCAGCGGGTCGAGAACTATTTCATCCTGCCGAGGATCATGACCAAGGCAATCGACTTGTCGGCGCCGACGGTCATTATCACCCTGCTGATCGGGGCGAGGAGGGCGCGCTGATCGCGCTGCCGATCGCCGCCGCCGTCAAGGTCGTGATCCGGGAGGTTTGGCTGGTCGGACGCATGCCCTCCGTGATCCCGTCGCCGGCCGTCAGCTCCGATGAGGTTGTTTCTCCCGAGGTCTCTTCTCCTGCCCCCGGCCACGTGCCGCCATCAGAAAGTCCCTAGTCAGGACCCTGTCAAGTGCGAGCTGCGGCTGCCCGACAGCTGCGTCGAGCCGTGCTCGTGGCGGCGCTCCTGCGGAGCGTGTCGGGTGCGCGAACTCGTTCATGGCCGCTGAGCAGCCAGTCCGCAGTGCACGACGCTTGGTATGGTGCGCCTCCGCCATCCGACTGCGGAGACTCTCCACATGCTCGCAAAGCTCGCCTACCTCATGTTGTGCCGTTCCATCCAGATGCTCGCGCTGCTTGCCCGCGGGGACGCCGCCAAGGACCTGGAGCTCATGGTGTTGCGCCACCAGCTCAGCGTCCTCCGTCGCCAGGTCTCACGTCCCCGGCTGGAGCCAGCGACCGTGCCCTGCTGGCCGCGATCAGCCGCGTGTTGCCCCGGTCGCGCTGGTCCTGCTTCCTGGTCAAGCCGGAGACGCTGCTGCGCTGGCACCGTCGCATGGTCGCGGGATCGTGGACATTCCCCGTCACGGCCACGGGCGACCACCGCTGGATGACGAGTTGCAGCAGCTGATCGTCCGCCTCGCGGAGGAGAATCCGCGCTGGGGCTACCAGCGCATCCAGCGCCTGATTGGCCGGCGGGTTGTAAGTCGTCACCCAGGCGTCCACCAGCTCCTGGGCCACTTCCAGGCTTGGGAACGGCCCCGCTCGGCCAGCAGGCGCTGGTGGAACCACTCCAACTCGCCGGTGGTGTCGGCGACCGCGGCTTGGTCAGCCGAGCCGTGATGCCGTTCTACCGGCAGATCCGCTCAAACAGCACCTCACCCAGTGCGGGGTTGAACGGGCCTTGAACTGCTTGGCGTCGTCGGGTAAGACCTCCTCGGGCACGCCGTAGGGACCCATCACGGAGTTGGACGCCTCGCCCGCGCCATCGTGACACCGATACCCCAGGCCTGGGCTTACCTGGGTCGGACCCCACTCAGACCTGATCCTCGCGCGCGACGTCGATGTCGGCTTGGGGAGCGGATCACCATCGGGTGTCGAGTTCGGTCATGCGCCTCGGAGGGTGGGCAGCAGCTCGGTCGCCGCCCAGGTGATGAATCGTTCCTGGGTGTCCGCGCCGACCTGGACCAGCGCGAGGTGGGTGAACCCTGCCGCCTCGAACTGGCGGATCCCGGCCACGTGCCGGCCGAGGTCGGGACCGCACGGCATCTGCGCCGACACGTCCGCCTCGCGCACCGTCCTGGACGCCACCTCGAACGACGCCGGAACCGGGAGCTCGGCGTTGACCCGCCAGCCACCGGTGAACCAGCGGAACTGCTCCATCGCCCGCTTCACCGCGGCCTGCTGATCGGGGTCGTACGACAAAGCGATCTGGCCGATCCGCGGCTTGCCGGAGCCTCCCGCGTGATCGAACATCCGCCCCAGCTCGGCATCCGGCTGGACCGCGATCATGGCGTCGGCGTGGCGTCCCGCCAGCCGGCAGCTTGCCGGCCCCGACACCGCGATGCCGATCGGCGGGGCGGTGTCGGGCAGGTCCCAGACCTTGGCGGCCTCGACGTCGAAATGCCTGCCCCGATAGGTCACCGTCCCGCCCGCCCACAGGGCCCGGATGATCTGGACCGCCTCGACGAGCATCTGGTGGCGCACGCCGACAAGCGGCCACCGTCCGCCGACGATGTGCTCGTTGAGGTTCTCCCCCGCGCCCAGCCCAAGGGTGAACCGCCCGTCGGACAAAAGCTGCATGGTCGCCGCCTTCTGCGCCACCACGGCAGGATGATAGCGACCGGTCGGGCAGGTCACATAGGTCATCAACGGAATCCGGTCGGTCGCCTGGGCAGCCGCGCCGAGCACGCTCCACGCATACGGAGCGTGGCCCTGCACATCCAGCCACGGGGAGTAGTGGTCGCTGATCACCGCGAAGTCGAACCCGGCTTCCTCGGCCAGGCAGGCGTCTCGCACCAACTGCTTGGGACCCGCCTGCTCGCCCAGCATCGTGTAGCCGATCAGGGTCACCTCGCTCCCCCTCCATGCTCGAGCCAGCGCGTCACCACGGTGAGGTCCTGGCCGCCAAGCCCCTGATCCACGACCCGCTGCCATTCGTCGGCCAGGCCCGCAAGGGCGGCGAAGCGGTCGTCGCCGGCCGCCTGCAGCGCCAGACCCACGTCCTTGAGCGACAGCGACAGCGCGAACTGGGCCGAGAACTCCCCCTTGGCGATCCGTTGCAGCTTGGCCGCCTGCCAAGGGGACACCAGCGGGCCGCCGCCCAGGGCCTGCAGTACCTTGTCGTTCTGGAGCCCCAACTGGCTCGCCAGGGCGACCGAGGCGGCCACCGCTTCGGCCGCGAACGCGACCAGGGTGTTGTTCACCAGCTTCAGCCGCGACCCCGCCCCCACCGGGCCGACCCAGACGGTGCGCTGCCCGAGCGCGTCAAACAGCGTCACGTCTGGCCGCTCGGCAGCCACCATCGCCGCCACCCGCTCGATTCCCGCCACCCCGATGGTGCTCATCTGCACCCAGATCCCGCCCGGAGCAACCCTGGATCCAGGTACGCCCCCCATGCCACTCACGTTTGCACAACCGGTGTCCGCGCAAACAGCTGTGCGATCCGGCCGCGACCGCCGGCATTCCGCCCTGCTCCACACCCAAGGAGGATGCGAGGCGCTGGCAACGCTGTCCACCCTGGTAGTGGGTATCCCGGGATTCCGGGCAACGGGCAGGCGGGATTGCTGGTGGCCGCGATGACGCTTGACCTGTGGCAGGGCATCGTGTCGGGTAGGGAGTTTGGTCCTGTTCGGCGTGTCAGCCGCACGGTGACCGCCGGTTTCACGGATTCATGGGACCGCCGGGTGGTCCTCGACACCAGACGACAGGTACCGCAGCGGGTGACAGCATGGAGCAGATCCGGCTGGGACAGACGGAGCTCCAGGTCTCCAGGATCGCCTTCGGGACCTGGGCGTGCAGCGGCGACAGGGGCGCCGCCGACGTGGACGAAGCCAAGGCCAGCATCCACCGGGTGCTGGAGCTGGGCATCAACCTGTTCGACACCGCACAGGGCTACGGCTTCGGTGCGGCCGAGCGGCTGCTGGGCGAGGCGCTGTGGGAGCGGGCGCGCCGCGAGGATGTGGTCATCGCCGCCAAGGGCGGGCTGCGGATGGAGGGCGACCGCCTGCTCCGTGACGCCGGCGCGCGCTGGCTGCGTGAGGGGGTGGAATCCAGCCTGCGCAGCCTGGGGACCGACTACATCGACATCTACCACGTCCACTGGCCCGACCTGCACACCCCGCCGGAGGAGACCGCCGGGGCGCTGGAGGAGCTGGTCGGACAGGGCAAGATCCGCCACGTCGGCGTGTCCAACTACGACGTCGGGCAGATGGAGGCGCTGCGGCGGCGCGGGCCGGCTGGAGACGCTCCAGCCTCCCTACCACCTGTTCCGCAGGGAGATCGAGGAGGAGATTCTGCCCTGGTGCGCCGAGCACGACCTCGGCGTGCTGGTCTACGGGCCGCTGGCCCACGGGCTGCTGTCGGGCCGGATGCGCCCGTCGATGACCTTCGACCCGACGACTGGCGCGCCAAGAGCCCGGACTTCACAGGCGAGACCTTCCGCCGCAACCTGGCGGTGGTCGAGCGGCTCAAGGGCGTTGCCGACCGGCGTGGCATCAGCCTGCCGCAACTGGCGGTCGCCTGGACGCTGGCCAACCCGGCGGTGCACGTGGCGATCGTGGGCACGCGCCGGCCGTCCCAGCTCGAGGGCACCGCTCCGGCCGCCGACGTTCAGCTCAGCGAGTCCGACTTGAACGAGATCGACGCGATCCTGGCGGACGCGGTGCCCGTGTGGGGCCCGCACCCCGAAGGCATGTGAGAAGGGAGCGATCCGATGGCGAAGCTGGGGTTTGTCGGCCTTGGGCTGATGGGCACGCCGATGGCGACCAGACTGCTGGAGGCCGGCAACGACCTGACCGTCTGGAACCGGACGACCCAGAGAACCCGGCCACTGGCTGAGCGGGGAGCCTCGGTGGCGTCCACCCCGGCGCAGGCCGCCGCGGGCGTGGGGGCGGCGATCACCATGGTCGCCAACCCGCAGGCGCTGGAGCAGGTGGTCTTCGGCCCCGACGGCCTGGCCGCCGCGCTGAGGTCAGGCCAGCTGCTGATCGACATGTCGACGGTCGGCCCGGAGACGGTCCGCGAGGTGGCCGCCCGCCTGCCGCAGGGCGTCACCTTGGTGGACGCGCCGGTGCGGGGCAGCGTCCCCGAGGCGACCGCCGGCCGGCTGGCCATCTACGTCGGCGCCGACCAGCCCGTGTTCGACCGGGTCGAGCCGATCCTGACCGTGCTCGGCACGCCACACCGTGTCGGTGGACCAGGGGCGGGTGCGGCGGCCAAGGTGGTCAACAACTCGACGCTGGGGGCGGCGATTGCCGCCTTCGGGGAGGCGCTGGCCCTGGGCGACGCGCTCGGGCTCGACCGTTCCGCCCTGCTCGACGTGCTGGCCGATTCGCCGATCGGGACCACGGTGCGGGCCAAGCGCGCCAACGTCGAGTCCGGCAGCTACCCGCCCAACTTCAAGCTGAGCCTGGCGCTCAAGGACCTTCGCCTGGTCGACCAGATCGCCGACCGGACTGGCCGGCACCTGCCGGTGGCGAGGGCGTCGCGTGACTGGCTGGAACGGGCGGCCAACTCGGGCGCCGGCGACCTCGACTACTCGGCCGTGGTCGCCACCATCACCGATGGGGGGCGAAGCCCGGCATGAGCGCAATGCGGCTGAGCGCACCGCTGACGGAGGCGTGGCGGACCGTGGTGCCCGCCGCCGACGACCCGCACCGTCCCCTCCCGCCCCTGCTGCTGGGCTTGACCGTGGTGACCGGCCTGGTCGATGCGTTCAGCTACCTGGTGCTGGGGCACGTGTTCGTCGCCAACATGACCGGCAACGTCGTCTTCCTCGGGTTTGCCCTGGCCGGGGCCAGCGGCTTCTCGCTCGCGGCCTCGCTGGTCGCCCTGGCAGCGTTCGGCCTTGGAGCGCTGGCCGGGGGCCGCGTGAGCAAGCGGCTGGGCATGCACCGAGGCCATCTGCTTGCGGTCGCCGCCGCGGTCGAGGCGTGCCTGGTGGTGGCGTCGGTGGGGATCGCCGCGACCGTTGGTGATCCGGGTTCCGGGGTGGCCCGCTACCTGCTGATCGTGCTGCTAGGGGTTGCCACCGGCACGCAGAATGCGGCGGCGCGCAAGCTGGCCGTTCCTGACCTGACCACCACGGTGTTGACCCTGACGATCACTGGCATCTTCGCCGACGGTCCCCTGGCCGGCGGGGCCGCGTCCAAGCTCGGCCGGCGACTCACCTCGATCGCTTCCATGTTCCTTGGCGGCCTGGTCGGCGCCGTGCTCGTCCTGCACGCCGATGCCTCGCTGGCGATCGCAGCGGCAGCGGCGATCCTGGTGGTGGTCGCGGCAGCCGCCGCGCTCCAGTCCCGAACTGACCGGCCCTTGCTCGGCGCGAGCCAGGCGCCCTGATCAGGCGGGCTCCAGGTGGCGAGGCGCCAGATCAAGGTTGCGCCAGACGGATGATGTCTGGATCCACGGTCACGGCACGGTGGCGAGGATGCGGCTGGCCGCTTCGCGCAGGGCGGCGGCGCTGCGCTCCAGGGCGGCGCGCTCGCCCGAGGTCATGGGGGGCTCGTGCAGCTGCTGTACGCCGCCGGCGCCGAGCACGCTGACCAGCGACAAGGTCACCTCGTAGCGTGGCGCGTAGGCGGCCACCGGCAGCACGGCGCGCTCGTCGCGCAGGACCGCCTCGGCCAGCCGCGCCGACACCGCGCCGATGCCGTACTGGCTGGCCCCGGTGCCCTCGATGATGGTGATGTTCGCATAGCGGATGTCGCGCTCGACCTCCTGCCGGAGCTCCTCGACCGACTGGCCGTCCTGGCCGAGCAGCTCCAGGACCGGGATGCCACCCACCGACGCCGACGACCACAACAGCACCTCGGAGGTGCCGTGCTCGCCGACCACCATCGCCTGCACGTCACGCGGCCGCACCCGCAGCCGGTCGGCCAGGTGCACCCGAAACCGCAGGCTGTCGATCAGCGTGCCGGTGGAGAACACCCGGTCATGGCCGGCCAGCCGGCGGGTGAGGTCGGCCAGCGGGTCCGGCGGGTCGGTGACCACCATCAGCACCGCCCCCGGCGCCACCGCCACGACCTTGGGCACGATCTGGGCGTACACCTTGGCGTTGGTGTCCAGCAGCCGCAGCCGTCCCCGCGGATCGGACCGGTCGGTGGCGCCACCGGCCCGCTCGTTCACCCCGGCCGTGAGGATCACCAGCGCCGCATCGCCGAGCGCGTCGTAGTCGCCGGCGCGCACGTCCACCGTCGGGGACAGCGGCGTGGCGTAGCGCATATCGGTGGCCACCCCGTTCGCCCGCTCCATCGTGCGGTCCACCAGGACGATCTCCCGGCACATCCCGCCCCGCTCGATCAACGACAGCACCGTGGCAGCGCCCACGGCGCCGACTCCAACCACGCCCACCTTCACCGTTCCCCTCCTTCGTACGATCGGCACCATCATGTCGTCTGCGCCCAGCCGCGGAGCGCCGCCTTCTCCCCAAGCCTGCGCCCGGGTGGCCCGCTGTTCGGTTCGGCTTGTCGTATCGCGACGTCGGTGAGGCCTGCCCGCGCTCCTGTCAAGGCGCGACCGCGGCGTCGGTGATCGTGTTGATGCCGGCGATCCGGGCGGTCAGGTCGTCGGTGAGCTGGTGGCGCGCCCCCAGGTACGCCGGGTCGAGGTAGCTGACGAACGACCCGCCGGCCGGGTTCTCCCAGACCAGCACCTTCAACGGCAGGTCGAGGGCGGCAAGCGGCGCGGCCAGCATGATCGGGGTGCCCCCGGCCGGGCTGCCGAAGATGAGCAGCTTGGTGTCGGGCATGGCCAGGCCCGCCTTGGCGGCCTGGCCACTGTGGTCGACCAGCGCGAACACCATCAGCCCCTTCTCCTGGACGGCGATCTGGAGGCGTTCAAGGGTGGCCGGTACCGGCCGTGCGCTGGTCTTGGTCACCACATCGGCTGGTGCTTGGCTGAGCATCGTGACCTCATCAACTCCATTCAACTGATGTGCCTGGCACGCTCAGGTTCTCGAGCAGCGCCGAGAGCTTGCGGTCCAGCTCACCAGCGACCTCGACGATCGCGTGGTTGCCCATCAGGTAGGTTGCCCATCCGGTCGGCTGTAGACCGACACGAGCTCAACCTGTACGAGCACCACCAGTAGATACGTACCCGTCGAGGAGGTGACCAGCTCGTCCACCAGCGCTGTGGTGCTGTTGCGTTACGCCAGGTCGCGGCATGTTGAAGCTTCGCCCTTCCCGGGATCAGATCGCCAAGGCCAGCTCGTCGAACGCGACCACCAACCGCCGGTTCACCGGCTCCTCGACCGCCAGCTCGTAGTAACCGCGCCGAACGTTCTGCACGAAGGCATGCCCGGCGATCACGATCCTTGGTGAGCAGCTCTTCGACGTCGCGATAGGACAGGCCGTAGCGCAGGTACCAGCGCACCGCCAGCACGATGACGTCGGGTGGGAAGCGGAAGCCCGCGAAGGCTGAGCGGACAATCGGAGCGGAGCGAGGGCGATGAGTTCTCATGCCTGCAGTCTCGTTGCTCTAAGGCGGTCACCGCGAACGCAACAGCGCCAGCGAATCCGGTTTCCGCGTCCCACACGTGTCGCGGATTGGCGCGCTGGTCATTGGAGCGTCACCTTCTCGTGGCAGGGATCGGGTGTGCCCGAGGTTCGTGGCGATCAGGGTGAGCGGCTGTCACCTGGTTCTGGTGATTTGGGTCTCGGTGTGAGCTGACCGGTCCAGGCGGCCGGTGAGCACGGTTTCTGCGCCTTGGAGCCGCGACGCCATCGCTGGGAACGCAGACAGCGTCGTGGCGCCGAGGTAGCCGTTGATCCGGATCGTGTACAGGGCGGGTGCTGGGTCCATGACGCCATGGTCGAATGCGGGCAGGTGAACCCGCATGACCAGGATCTGGTGACCGTGTGGGTGCCGAAAACTCGGTCGTGGGTGCTGAGCTCCTAGTTCGCCACCGGCGTTGCCGGGCCACGATGATCGACGGATGGCTCTTCGACTGCTCTATCTGCTGTTCTGCCAGGTGGTGCGGTGGCTTGCGCTGCTGGCACGAAGGTCAGCGGCAAAGCACGCCGAGTTGCTGGTGTTGCGCCACGAGGTCGCGGTGCTGCGACGCCAGGTGGCCCGGCCGAAGGTCAAACTGGGCTGACCGGGCGGTGCTGGCTGGGCTGGCGCGGCTGCTGCCCTGCCCGGCCTGGCGCGGGCTGCTCGTCCAGCCCGCAACCCTATTCCGCTGGCATCGGGACCTGGTCCGACGCCGCTGGACGTACCCCCATCGGCGCGGCCGTCCGAGTGCGGCCGCGGAGCTCCGCGCGCTGGTGCTTCGGCTGGCCAGGGAGACCCCGACCTGGGGGTATCGCCGCATCCACGGCGAGCTGTGCCGCCTCGGCTACCGGGACAGGATCGGGGCCAGCACCGTGTGGACGATCCTGCACCGCGGCGGCGTGGCTCCGGCGCCCAAGCGGTCGGCTGTCTCGTGGCGGCAGTTCCTGCGGGCTCAAGCCGAGGGCGTCTTGGTCGTGGACTTCTTCACCGTGGAGACGGTGTTGCTGCGGCGGCTGTACGTCCTGGTTGCGATCGAGGTGGCGACCCGCCGGGTCCATGTGCTCGGGTGACGTCACATCCAGTAGGGGAGTGGGTGACACAGCAGGCCCGCAACCTGCTCATGGCCCTTGAGGACCGCGTCGGCCAGTGCCGGTTTCTGCTCCGTGATCGGGACACCAAGTTCACCGTCGCGTTCGATGGGGTCTTCGCGGCCGCGGGGAACGAGGTGCTGCGCGCGCCGGTGCGGGCACCGCGGGCCAACGCCGACGCGGAGCGGTGGGTGGGCACCGTGCGGCGCGAGCTGCTGGACCGGCTGCTGATCTTCGGAGGTTGGCAGCTGCAGGCGGTGCTGTCCGCGTACGCCGATCACGACAACGTGCACCGTCCGCACCGCGCCTTGGGACAGGTGCCGCCGCTCGGGTCCGTCGAATCGGCTGCTGTCCTGCCGGCTGGGAGGGTTGTGCGACGGGATCGACTTGGTGGACTGATCCATGAGTATGCGCAGGTCGCATAAGGTGACCGAATACCTGGCACCCACA
>WNGP01000845.1_pt1 | contig 24326 bp, 20 predicted proteins | sample 5407671 | NCBI WGS metagenome assembly WNGP01 (sample SAMN13153381, study PRJNA577476) | soil metagenome | isolation source: 40 cm soil or saprolite under Garry oak tree replicate 2 | place: USA:California | collected 2016-06-15
CTCACATCGTAGCGCTGCGCGCCCGGCCCCGTGGGAGCTACCTCGTGCGCTCCGAGGAAGGGCGCCGACACTGCAATCGCCGGCGCCGCCGCGGCCGGCGTGGCGCGCACCTCGACCGCGTAGCCCGGACCGAGCGCCGCGCGCAGCTGATCCCGGAGGCTCCGGTCGAAGTCCGTCAGCACTGGCAGAGGAACGAAGCTGTGCGGGCCGGGCTCGGGGCCGCGCTCGGGGCCACCGGGTGGTCCGGGCGGCGGGTGTGCCGGGTCACCCGGCGGCGGCATGAGCGGCCAATGCAGTCGCCCGGGTGGCGCCGCCAAGAGCCTCTCGACCGCCCCGGCGCGCTCGGCGGGGCTCAAGGGCTGGAGCATCAGAGTGGTCTCCGCCACCCGGCGCGCCCACTCGCGCACGCTCCACTGCTGTAGGAAGCGCTCGTGCTCCTGGGCGATGAGAAAGAGCGCCGCCACCTCCGCGAGGACCACGGCGCAGACCGTGGCGGCGAGCAGCCGTCCGAAGAGTGATTGCGGCCAGAGCGGGAGGCGCATCGTCGCAGAGCCGGAGCCTCAGTCGGACGCCACCGCGACGCCGACCACGTAACCCTCGCCGTAGACGGTCTTGATGATCTGCGGCGCGCGCGCGTCGTCGCCGAGGATCTGCCGCAGGCGGCTGACGCGCACGTCGATGCTGCGATCGAAGGGATCGGCGTCGCGGCCGCGCAGCAGCTCCGTCAGCTGGGCACGGCTCAGCACGCGGTTGCCGGCCGCGAGCAGTATCGCGAGCAGTCGGTACTCGGCGCCGCTGAGCGCGACCTCCCGGCCGGAGGTCTCTTTCAGGGTGCGGGTGACCGTGTCGAGCCGCCAGCCACCGAAGGAGAAGCCGCGCACGCTCTCGGGGCTCGGATCGCGGGGCGCGTGAGCGGTGCGGCGCAGGATCGCCTTGATCCGTCCGAGGAGCTCGCGTGGATTGAAGGGCTTCGGAAGGTAATCATCCGCGCCGAGCTCGAGCCCGACGATGCGGTCGACGTCCTCGCCGCGCGCGGTCAGCATGATGATCGGCACCTGCGAGCGGTTGCGGAGCTCGCGGCAGAGCGTCAGCCCATCCTCCCCCGGCAACATCAGATCGAGCACCAGCAGATCCACGTGCGAGCGCTCCATGACGCGGCGCATTTCCTTTCCGTCGGCGACGGCGGTGGTGCGGAAATCGTGCTTCTCGAGATACTGGGCCAGGAGGCCGCGGATCTCGCGATCGTCGTCGACGATGAGAAGATGGGGGCGCTCGCTCATCTTAGCTTCGCGGGGTGGCTGCGCCCGAGGATACTTCCGCCATGGAGTTCCTGACAGCGAATGCCGGCGCGAGTTTGTAAGCGACTGTAGGCCTCGTGCTGCAGCAGCCTTCAGACCTCTGGCGCCCGCTCGAGGGGGCCCGAGTGAAAACGCAGCAGCCGGTCGGCGCTGGTCGCGAGCTGCGCCTCGCGCGACGCGAGCGCCTCGAGGCGGCTCCGCCACTCCTCCGGGGCGGCCGTGCGCGCGAAGTCGATGTACAGCTCGAAGTGGCGCGCCTCGGAGGCCGAGAGCTCCTCGTACAGCCGCTCGAGCGGCGGCGGCACGTGCGGGGCGAGGAGCGCAAAGCGCTCCGCCGAGCGCGCCTCGATCAGCGCCGCGGCGAGCAGCAGATCGAGCTTGCGGCCGGGCTCGCCGCTGCGCAACACCGAGCGCAGTCCATGCGCGTAGCGGCCGGGGCGCTGCCGCGCGAACGCGACCCCGAGTGCGCCGAGGGCCTTCTGCACCTGCTCGAAGTGCTTGAGCTCCTCGCGCGCCAGGCGCGCGAGCGCGAGCGCGAGACGAGTGTCCTCGGCGTACGCGAACATGAGCGCGAGCGCGCTCGAGGCGGCTTTCTTCTCGCAGTTGGCGTGATCGAGCAGCAGCTCCGGCAGATGGCTGAGCGCGTCCTCGACCCACGCCGGCGGGGTGGGCGCCTCGAGGATCGAGGCGCGCTCCGCCGCGAGCGGCGCGGGAGCGGCCGCAGCGCTCATCCCGAGATCCCGCGCGCCAGCCACGCATCGAGCGTGTGCTGCAGCGCCTCGGCCGCCTCCTCCGCCGTCGCGATGCGATCCGCCGGCGTCTTCGCCAGCAGCCGCTCGAGGAGCGGCTGCACGGCCTCGAACTGCGCCGGCAGCTGCGGGATCGGCTCCTTGCGGTGCTTGTAGACGATCGCCATCGGGTTCTCGGCGCGGTAGGGCTTATGGCCGGTGAGCATCTCGAAGAGGATGACGCCGAGACTGTAGAGGTCGCTGCGCGCATCGAGCGGCTCGGCGTGGCCCTGCTCCGGGCTCATGTAGTGCGGCGTGCCGAAGATGGTGCCGCTGTCGGTGAGGTCGAGCGCGAGCGCCAGGTCCTTGGAGAGGCCGAAGTCGATCAGGGCGACGCTGCCGTCGTGGCGCAGCATGATGTTGCCGGGCTTGAGATCCCGATGCAGCACTCCCGCGCCGTGGACGGCGGCGAGCGAACGAGCGATCGCGGCCGCGAGCCGCAGCGCCTCTCGCGGTGCGAGCGACGCGCGCATGCGCCGGCGCAGATCGCCGAGCTCGAAGTACTCCATCACGAGCCACGCATGCTCGTCGCTGACCCCGAGGTCATGCAGGCGCACCACCGCCGTGCTGTTGATGCGCTGGGCGAGCTCGTACTCCTGCAGGAAGCGCTGGAACATGTCGACGGGCTGGCTCTCCTCGTCCTGGCGGTCGCGTGCGACCTTGAGCGCCACCAGCCTCCCGGCGCGCTCGCTCTCGCCGACGAACAGATCGCTCGTGGGGCCCGACGCCAGGCGGCGGATGAAGCGATAGCCGCGGATGAAGGCGTCGCCGAAGCGCTGGGTCTCGCGTCCCGCGCGGCTGCTGCGCCAGACGGCCCGGGCCAGCGCCTGACGCTGCTCCGCCGCCACCAGCACCTGCGCGAAGGTGTCCCGCTCGAGCTCCTCGCGGCTCAAGGTGTAGGCCCCGAGCGCGCTCGCCTCGCGCGCCGCCGAGAGGTCCGCGTCGGTGAGCAGCACGAGCGGCGCAAAGCCGGCGCGGCTCGCGAGCTCGCGCGCCCAGTTGAGGCCACGGCCGCCGGGCCAGGAGTCCGCCAGCAGCACCGCATCGAAACCCTGGGCCAGGAACTCCGGCGCCAGCGCTCCCTGCGAGACGGGGCGGTGCACGGTGAGCTGCGCCTGCGGCCGCCATGAGGCGAGCCGCTCCCGGATATAATCGCAGCGGCCCGCGTCTTCCTCGATCAACAGCAATCGCATCACGCGGAATTACAGCACGCGCGGGCGCGTGCCGCCATGAAGCGCCTCGAGGGCGCGCGCCGCATCCGCGGCCAGCTTAAGTCCAATCACCAGATCCCCGACGTTGGTGCCGGTGGGACCCAGGTGCACCAGATCGCCGCTCGAGGCGAGCGCGGGCGCGGAATCCGCCCTCTCGAGGCCGCGCTCCGCGTCGAGCTCCGCGAGCGCGATCCGCGCGCAAGTGTCGGCGTCCACGAGGGCGCCCGCGTCCTCGGTGACGCCGTCGCTCCCGTCGGTGCCGGCGGCCAGCAGCATCAGCTCCGGGCGGCCCGCGATGAGGCGCGCCGCTGCCAGCGCGAGGTGCTGGTTGCGCCCGCCGCGCCCGGGATGCGGCGGCAGCATCACGGTCGACTCGCCACCCCAGACGTGCAGCTGCGCCGTGCCCGTGTGCAGCTCGTGCGCGAAGCGGGCCGCGAGCCGCACGGCCTCTCCCGCGAAGCGCCGCCCCGGCGGGTGCACGGTGAGGCCGAGCGCCGCGGCCGCCACCGCGACCGCCGCCACCGCCTGATCGACCGAGGCCACCACCTGCCGCTCGATGCGATCGTCGCCCTCCGCGGCAGGGCCCATGAGTCCTGAGCCGATGACCCGCGGGTCGTCGTCCGGCACGTCCGAGATGAACAGCGCCCGCGCCGGACGGCCGCGCAGCCGCGCCGCGAGTCGCCCCCCCTTGATGCGCGACAGCGCCGCCCGCCGGCGGTTCAACTCGCCGATGGCGAGCCCTTCGGCGAAGGCCCGGCGCGTCAGCGCCTCGAGGTCGGGGAGCGTGACGCCGGCCTCCGGCACCTCGACGAGGCTCGAGGCGCCGCCGGAGATGAGAAACAGCGGCTCGACCTCGCCCGGGAGGCTCTCCACCCACGCGAGCAGCCGCCCGCCGGCCGCGAGCGAGCGCTCATCCGGCACCGGATGAGCGCCGATGAGGACTTCGGCGCCGAGACGGGCGATCTCCGGGGAGAGGGGAGCATCGCGCGTGATGAGGAGCGCGCGCTCGATGGCGCCGCCGAGCGCATCGTATGCGCCGAGCGCCATGGACTCGGCGGCCTTGCCGACCCCGGCCAGCCACACGGGAGCCGCGGGGTGTTGGGACCTCGCGAGCGCCTCGCGCACACAGCGCCGCCCCTCGACGCGCCGCAGGCCCGTCTCGAGGAGGGCGAGCAGCAGCGCGCGGCGCGGGTCGCCGCCGTCCGGGAGCTCACCGGGGTCCCCGGGAAATCGCGCGTCTTGTCGCACGGCAGGCACGCACTCGGCACGGCGGGCGCGATTTTCCGGGGTGGTTTCAGCTGCCGCGGACGACTTTGAGCTTGCCGCGCCGCTCGCGGCGCGAGTGCTTCGCCGCATCCGAGCGCTCCAGCTGCAGCCGCCCGAGATATTCGGGCGTGACGTCTCCGGTCACGTATTCGCCCGAGAAGCAGGAGGTGTCGAACTCCTCGATGCGCGCATCCTCGTGCTTGCAGGCTGCGATCAGGTCGGTGAGGTCCTGGTACACCAGCCAGTCCGCGCCGATGAGGCGCGCCACCTCCTCCACCGTGCGGCCGCTCGCGACCAGCTCGCTCGCCGCCGGCATGTCGATCCCGTAGACGTTCGGGAAGCGCACGGGAGGGGCGGCGGAGGCCACGTACACCTTCTTCGCGCCGGCTTCGCGGGCGAGCTCGATGATCTGCGCCGAAGTCGTGCCGCGGACGATCGAGTCGTCGATCAGCAGCACCGTCTTGCCGCGGAACTCGAGATCGATGGCGTTGAGCTTGCGCCGCACCGACTTCTCCCGCTCGTCCTGCCCCGGCATGATGAAGGTGCGGCCGATGTAGCGGTTCTTGATGAAGCCCTCGCGGTACTTGACGGCGAGGCGCTGCGCGAGCTGCAGCGCGCTGGTGCGGCTGGTGTCCGGGACCGGGATGACCACGTCGATGTCGTGCCTGGGGCGCTCGCGCAGGATCTTGTCCGCCAGGCGATCGCCCATGCGCATGCGGGCGCGGTAGACGGAGATGTTGTCGATCTTCGAGTCGGGGCGCGCGAAGTACACGTACTCGAAGATGCAGGGGGTGTGGCGCGGCGTCGCGACGCACTGCTGCGTGTGGAGCCGGCCCTGCTCGTCGATGAACACCGCCTCCCCCGGCGTCACGTCGCGCACCAGGCGGAACGAGAGGGCATCGAGCGCCACGCTCTCGGAAGCGAGCATCCATTCGGTGCCGCGCGCGGTGCTGCGCTCGCCGAGCACCAGCGGGCGGATGCCGTTCGGGTCGCGAAAGCCGAGGATGCCGTGGCCGATGATCATCGCCACCACGGCGTAGCCGCCGCGGCAGCGGCGGTATACCGCGGTGAGCGCGGCGAACACGTCCGCGGGCGTCACGCGAGCGGTGCCGACCCGCTGCAGCTCGGAAGCGAAGACGTTCAGCAGCACCTCGGAATCCGAGGTGGTGTTGAGGTGACGGCGGTCCTCGCGGATCAGGATCTCCGCGAGCTCGGTGGCGTTGGTGAGGTTGCCGTTGTGCCCGAGGCAGATGCCGTAGGGCGCGTTGACGTAGAACGGCTGCGCCTCGGAGGCGCTGTCGCAGCCGGCGGTCGGATAGCGCACGTGGCCGATGCCGACGTTGCCCTTGAGCTCGAGCATGTGATGCTGCTGGAAGACGTCGCGCACGAGTCCGCTGCCCTTGCGCACGTAGAGCTCGCCGTCGCCGCAGGTGGTGATGCCGGCGGCGTCCTGGCCGCGATGCTGCAGCACCGTGAGAGCGTCATAGAGACGCTGGTTGACGGCGCCCACTCCGACGATGCCGACGATGCCGCACATGTGTAACTTCAGCTCCTCAGACCCGCACCCGCGCTTCGCCCGCGTGCCGCACCACCATCGGCGGCTCGCCCACGAGCTTGCGCAGCCCGTTCGCGACCGACGCCCCGTAGGGGATGAGCCGCGAGTGGCTCCACCAGTACTCGTCCTCGAGCTTGAGGAGCTGGCCGAGGATCACGAACACTCCGAGCAGCACCGCGCCCCGCAGCAAACCGAAGACGAAACCGAGCAACCGATCCATGCCGCTGAACATCGACAGCCGCACGAAATGTGCGAGGGTTGCGCCGATGCCGGCGCCGAGGAGCAGCACCAGCACGACGATGATCACGCGCGCCGCCCAGGGCCGCACCCCGGAGTCGGACATGAGTCCCCCGAGGTGCGGCGCGATGAGATCCGTGAAGTGCCAGGCGAGAAACAGCGCGATGACCCAGGCGGCGAACGCGATCACCTCGCGCAGGAACCCTCGCCAGGCGCCGACGATCGCGGAAGCGATGACGGCAACGATCACCAGGTAGTCGGTCAGATTCATCGCAACCCGTCGCGGGCGCGCCTGTCGAGCGCGGCGCGGATTGTACAAGAGCGGCGCACGCCTTGCCCGAGGCGCACATCACGCGCCCGCGGCGTTACTTCGGCACGATCGCGCCACTGTGACCTGCCGCATGCAGCTGCGCGGCGAGCTGTGTAGCGGCCGCGCGGTCCTGCCCGGGTCCGACTCGCACCCGGTACAGCCGCCGCCCGGAGCTCTCCTGCGAGACGCTCACCTTGAAGCCCCGCGCCCTCACCTGGCGCGCCAGTCGCTCGGCGTTCGCGTGTTGCGCGAAGCTGCCGAGCTGCACGACCCACCCTCCCGGGCCGCCCTCGCCGCTCGCCGGGCCCGAGGTTGCGGGCGTTGTCACCCGCTTCGCCGGCGGCGGCGCGGAAGGCTCCGGCGGCGGCGCGCCCTGGGGCGCCGCGGCGGGTCGTGTCTCTCGCGGCGCGGCCTCGACGGGCGGGGCAGACGCCGGCGCCGCCTCGAGAGGGACGGGCGGCACGGGTGCGGCGCTGCCGGCGTCGGCGTTGCGCGGATGAGCCTCGTCCGAGAGGTTGATGGTGTAGGAACGTAATGGCGCACCTTCCCCGGAGGGCGTGACGGCCGCCGCGCGCGGCGCGGACCGGATCGGGCCGGTCAACACCTCGGGCACCAACAGCACGATCAGCGCCACGAGAATGATCGCGCCCGTCAGCCGTTCTTTCACTTAGGTCCCCTCACGATGGGGGCGAAACCGCGAAAGCCAAGCGCGGTGCACCGCCGCGCGAGCGTTACGGACGCCGCGCTGGCTGCGGGCTCGCACTTAGTATATCCGAAGCCATTCGAGCGCCGGCCCCACGGTGTGGACTGATCCGCAGACGACGACCCGGTCTCCGGGCCGTGCCGCCGCGCGCGCGAGCTCGCAGCCCGCCGTGACCGAGTCGGCGAGCTGGATCTCGCCCCGCGGCCGCCCGAGCCGCTCCGCGAGCTGCCCGGCGCTGCTGCCGCGCGCACCGGGCAGCGTGCACACGATCCAGTGATCGATGAGGCCGGCGAGCGCCGCGGCGATTCCCCCGGCGTCCTTGTCCGCGAGCACTCCGATGACCGCGAAGGTCCGTGCCCGCGCGCGCTCCCCGCCCTCGGCGCCCGGCATCGCTCGCTCGCGCAGCTGTCTCGACAGCACCTCGGCCGCAGGCGGGTTGTGCGCAATATCGAGGATCCACTCCACCTCGCCCGGCACCACCTGGAAGCGCCCGGGGAGCCGCACCGCGCGCAGCGCGCCGCTCACCGCACCCTCCTCGAGCGGCGCGAGGCGCGCGGCGAGACGGCGGACCGCCGCCCGCGAGCCTGCGTCGCGCGCGAGCGCCTCGACGGCGGCGAGGGCCGTGGCGGCGTTGCGATACTGGATGGAGCCGGCGAGCGCCGACGGCGGGAGCGCGCGCAGTGCCAGCTCGAGCCCTTCGTAGTCCCAGCTCTCCCCGCGCAGCCGCCAGCTGAAATCGCGCTCCGCGATCACCGCTCGCGCCCCGAGCGACTCGATCGCGGCACGGACGCTCGCGGGCATCTCCGGCGTGCCGAGCACCGCGGGGCGCCCCGCGCGGAAGATGCCCGCCTTCTCGGCGCCGATGAGGTCGAGCGTGCCGCCGAGCCAGTCGCTGTGATCGAAGCCGACGGAGACCAGCACCGCGACATCGGCCGCCACGAGGTTGGTGGCATCGAGGCGCCCCCCGAGCCCCACCTCGAGGATCGCCACATCGACCGCACGGTCCGCGAAGATCACGAGCGCCGCCAGCGTGTTGTATTCGAAGAAGGTGAGCGTGGTCGCCCCGCGCGCCGCCTCGATGCGCTCGAACGCCGCGATCAGCTCGGAATCGGCGGCCTCGCGGCCCTTGAGGCGGATGCGCTCGTTGTACTTCAGCAGGTGCGGCGAGGTGAACATGCCGGTCGAGGCTCCGAGCGCCCCGAAGAGCGCCTCGAGGTGCGCCACGACCGAGCCCTTGCCGTTGGTGCCGGCCACGGTGATCACCGGGAACTCGGGCGCCTCGATCCCGAGCGCGCGCGCCACGGCGGCCACGCGCGTCAGCTCGAGGTCGATGCTCTTCGGATGCACCGCCTCCTGCAGCGTGAGCCACTCGGCGAGCGTGCGCATGGGGTCCGATGTGCGAAGCGGGCGCGGCCTTCAGGCGGCGGCCGCCGGGAGCTTCAGCAGCAGCCGCAGCAGCGCCGCGATCCGGTCGCCCATCTCGCGGCGGTCGACGATCATGTCGAGCGCGCCGTGCTCGAGCAGGAACTCGCTGCGCTGAAAGCCCTCGGGCAGCGTCTCGCGCACGGTCTGCTGGATGACCCGCGGGCCCGCAAAACCGATGAGCGCGCGCGGCTCGGCGAGGTTCAGGTCGCCGAGGAGCGCCAGGCTCGCCGACACGCCGCCGGTGGTCGGATCGGTCAGCACCGAGATGAAGGGCAGGTGCGCCTGCGCCAGGCGCGAGAGCGCCGCCGCGGTCTTCGCCATCTGGAAAAGCGAATATAGCGCCTCCTGCATGCGCGCCCCGCCGCTCGCGGAGAAGCACACGAGCGGCCGCCGCTCCTGGATGCAGTAGTCCACGGCGCGCTTGAAGCGCTCGCCGACCACCGATCCCATCGAGCCGCCGAGGAACTGGAACTCGAACGCGCAACTCACCACCGGCAGGCCGTGCAGCGTGCCCGCGAGCACCACCAGCGCATCGCTCTCGCCGGTCGCCTTCTGCGCCTGGGCGAGGCGGTCGCGGTAGCGCTTGCTGTCGCGGAACTTGAGCGGATCCTCCGGGGAGATGGTGGCGCCGATCTCGGACGTCGTACCGGGATCGAGGAAGCGCTCGAGGCGCTCGCGCGCGCCGATGCGCATGTGGTGACTGCACTTGGGGCAGACATAGAGGTTGCGCTCGAGCTCGGCGCGATAGAGCACCGCATCGCAGGCCGGGCACTTGATCCACAGTCCCTCCGGGACCGAGCGCGAGCGCCGCTCGGTCTTGATACGGGAGGGCATGATCTTGTCGAACCAGGACATTCTTAGCGCGCCCACACGGGCTCGAGGCCGAACCCTGCGATCATAGCCGATCGGGCCCCGTGCCCCTCGTGCCCGGGCGCCGCCGGCAGCCCGAACGCTTCCCCGTAGCGCACCGACATGAGATAGAGGCCCGCGGCAGGCGCCGTGGCGGCGTTACGGGTGCGGTCGCGCCCGTCCAGCACCTCGCCCGCAAAGGAAGGGGGCGCCTCGGCCTTGCCGATGGCGATGAGAAGTCCCGCGATGTTGCGCATCATGTGGTGGAGGAACGCGTTCGCGGTCGCCTCGATGAGGATCCAGTCGCCGCGGCGCTCGACGGTCAGGCGCTCCATGCGCCGGATCGGCGATCGGGCCTGGCATTCCGAGGAGCGGAAGGCGCTGAAGTCGTGCTCGCCGTGCAGCATGGCGGCCGCCTGCGCCATGCGCTCCTCATCGAGCGGCCGGTGCACCCACGCGGCACGGTGTGCAGTGAGCGCCGAGCGGGCCGTGCGGTTCAGGATCAGGTAACGATACGTGCGCGCCTCGGCGCAGTAGCGCGCGTGGAAGTGCGCCGGCACCGGCACCGCCCACGAGAGGCTGACATCGACGGGCAGCCCGCTGTTGGCTCCGAGGACCCAGCCGCGCCCGCTCCGCAGCGCATGCGTGTCGAAGTGCGCCACCTGACCGAAGGCGTGCACGCCGGCGTCCGTGCGCCCGGCGCACGTGAGGGTTACGGGCTCGGCTGCGACGCTGCCGAGGGCGCGCTCGGCGATCGCCTGGACGGTCGCCCTCTCGGCCTGCGCCTGCCAGCCCGCGTAGGCGAAGCCGTCGTACTCGATCCCGACGGCGATCCTCTCCATGCGCGCTGCACCCGCAACGAAAACCGGCCGGTTCTTCGCGGCCACAGGCCGCGGTTCTTCTTAGCCGCCGGCGCTTGAGTCCACTACCCCGGCAGCGACTCCATCAGGCGCTGCGCTTCCTGCTTCTGCGCCGCCGAGCCTTCCGCGAGCACTTCCTCGAGAATGTTGCGCGCGCCGTCCGGATCGCCCATGTCCATGTAGGCCCGGGCCAGATCGAGCTTGGTGCCGACCTCGCTCATGGTGACCGGCTCGAGGTCCGGGAGCGCCAGGTCCTCCGAAGACAGTCGCTGCGTGGCGGCGAACGCGGTGTCCGGCACGCTGGCCGTGCCGACGTCGACGTCGATGTGCCCGCCGTTGGCCGCGTGGCTGCCGGTGGCGTCGCCGACGTCGAGATCCACTCCCGCGCCGTGCAGTGACGGGTGCGTGCTGCTCGCCTCGCCGATGTCGACATCGACCGAGTGCGCCCCGAGCGCCGCGAGGCGCGAAGTCGCCGAGGCGTCCTGGAGGGCGAGGCTCGTCTGCGTGAGCGCCGCTTCGAGCTCGTCCTGGTCGAACTGCCAGGCACCGGTCTGACCGTGCTCGTCTCTCTTGGCGCGCCGCTGCGCGTCATCCATGACCTTACGGGAGCGATCGTCGAGGCCCGCCACCAGCGTGGGACCCTCCGCCCCCGCCGGTCCCGGCTGTTCCACCGTGTCGACCTGCCCCACATCGAGCCCGAGGTCATCGAGGGCGAGCTCGGCGGTCTGCTCGGCGCTCTTGAGCGCCGTCTCCACTTTCTGACGTATGGTGGGCTGATCCTGCGTGAACGCCGGCTGCTCGACGGTCGGCGCGTCGACCTCGGTGGTGGTGGAAAGGTCCTGACGCAGGCGCGCCGTCATCTGGCGCGTCGTTCCGGTGGCGCCGAGGCCCCCGAGCGCGGCGTTGCGGTCGGTGACATTGGTCGGCGAGTCCGCCTGATCGCCCATGGCCGCGCCGATGTCCAGATCCACGGTCCCCTGCCCGTCGGCTGTGCCCGGCTCGCCGAGCAGATCGAAGTCCACGCGGCTCTGTCCGCCTTCGAGGTCGAGGTCCACGCCGGCCATCGCGCCGCTCACCGCGCCGGCGCCCGAGAACAACGGATCCTCGGGCGCGAGCTGCTTGCCCATGATGAGGATCTTCTCCCACTCGCCGGGGGCCGCTTCATCGCGGCTGTCGGCGAGCTCCCGGGCCGTCTGCAGGAACTGCTCCTTGTTCCCCCACACGAAGAACACTTCGAGGAGCTTCAGCCTCAGATCGCGCCGCGCGGGCTCGCGGCCGATCGCGATGCGGATCAGATCCGCGGCCTGGTCGTACAGGCCGTACGCCATGTGGAAGTCGGCCTCGGCGAGGGGGTCGCCCTGGTCGAGGTTGATCGCGGTCTCGCTGCTGATCGTCTCGTCGGCGGCGACATGCCGTGATGGCGCCGCCTCGGCCGCTCCGAGCGAGAGGCGCGGCCGCTCGTGCGTGCCGGATTCCTCGACGACGAAGCCCGGCTCGAGGGAGGCGCGCTCGGTCGCGCGCATCGGCGGCTCGCCCGATGCGAATCCGCCGGAAGCGAACCCGCGGCTCGGCGGCGAGGCCTCCACGGCTTCGGCGCCCGCGACGGCGAGGCGCCCGAGGGAGTCATCGAACTGCGCCGCGCGCTGCGCACGCACGAAGCGTGCGGCGATCACTCCGACGACCGCGAGCATCACGAGCGCGAGCGCCCACCAGTAGCCCTCCAGCGTGTCGAGGAGCGACTCACCGGCGGCGCTCTCGGGCGGCACCGGCGCAGGCTTCGCGCTCTGCGGCGCGGGGGTCGGCGCGGGCGGCGCGGGCGGCGCGGCGGCCTCGGGCGGCTTCTCCTCGGTTATCGGAGCGGGTGGCGGCGGCGGAGCGGCCTGCGTCACCGGAGCCTGCTCGACCGGTCGCTGCGCCGCAGGGGGTGGCACCTGCGCCACGGGCGGCGGCGGCGGCGGGGCGGCGGCGGGCGCCCGTTTGGCGGCAAGCTCCGACTGCAACCGCGCAAGCTCTGCGTTCTTCAGCTCGAGCAGCCGCTTGGATTCGGCGAGCTGCCCTTCGAGGTCGTGCACCTGCCCCTGCAGCCGGTTGACCTCGGCGCCGCTCGAGGCACCGGGCGTCGCACCCACTGAGGCCGACTCCGACGGGGTCACGAGCTTCAGCCGCCCGGCCTGCTCGCCCGAGGAGGCGGTCGCGGCCCCACCGCTCGAGCGCCAGGCGGCGTACTGACGACGGATCTCGGCCGCCGCCTCGGCCGCAGAGACCGCCGTGGCCTGCGCCTCGCCGGGGATGCGCATCACTGCGCCCGAGCGCATCACGTTCATGTTCCGATCGAAAGCACGCGGGTTGGCCTGGTAGATGGCCAGCATCCAGCTGTGGGTGCGGGCGGAATTCGCGCTCGCGCTGGCGGCGTCGCTGGCGATCGCCGTGAGCGTCTCGCCGCGCTGGACGACGTGCATCGAGCCTGCGGCAGAGTCGGAGCTCGCGGGAGGCGCGCCGCGGGGCGCCGCGGGCGCCGCGGGCGCCGCCTCGGCGGGTGCGTCGGGCTGCGGTGCCGCGGGCGCGGCGACCGGCGGGGCGTCGGCGCTGCGCGCGATCGCCCCTTCACGCGTGCCGACGCCGGTCGCGGGGGCGGTCACCGGTGCGCTGGCGACGGCGGATTGACCCGGCGTATACACCGGCGGATCGAGCAGCATGGTGTACTCGCGCACCAGGTGCCCGCGCGACCAGCTCACCTCGAGCAGGACCGTCATGAACGGCTCGGAGATGGCCTCCGTGGATTTGAGCTTGAGCACTTCGCGGCCGTTGGGCGAGTGCACCACGTGGACCTGGACGCCGGTGAGGTAGGCCGGCCACTCGAGCCCGTAGCGGGCGAACGTCTCGCGCGAGGCAAGCTGTGCCTGGAGCGTGTTTACCTCGTCGGGCGCAACGTCGACCAGCTCGACCTCCGCATCGAGCGGCGCGTTGAGCGGCGACAGGAGACGGATGTCTCCAAGACCCAAGGCAAACGCCGCCGACGGCAAGGCCAGCAGCAATGCCAGCGCCCGGTTTGAGCGTTTGGCAACCATCAGGGCACCCCGAAAGGCATTATCGGACCAAATGTCCTATGAAAACAAAAGGGTAGGCCACAGGATGCGACCCCCTTAGAAATAACGCCGCAATATAACTTAAATAGGCTGCTGCACCAAAGCCCGGTTCCCCGGAACCCACTGCGCAGCCACGCTTTTATACGCATGGTCGGGGGGCAATCCATAAGTCAAGTCCTCGCCCAGGATCGGAATCTTCACGGATTCTAGGGGCATAAACTGTGTCGCGGTTCGCTGCCTCGGGAGCCACCGTGGAGTACGGGCGCGTCCGCCGCCCGTCCGGGAATGCGACCGCGGGCCGCTTTGCGCAGTAGTTCACGCTGCGGTCAGTAGCGGGACGCTGCGGTCAGCGGCGGGACGCTGCGGTGATATCCGGAGTCGGTGACTTCACGTCCGCGTTCTGCGCGCGGTGCCGCAGGTAATGGTCCATCAGCACTATGGCGAGCATGGCCTCGGCGATCGGCGTGGCCCGCAGTCCTACGCAGGGGTCGTGCCGCCCGGTGGTCACGACCTCGACCGGATTGCCCGCGACGTCGATGGTCTGCCCCGGCAGCTGGATGCTGGAGGTGGGTTTGAGGGTCAGGTGCGCGATGATGTCTTGACCGGAGGAGATGCCGCCGAGGGTCCCCCCGGCGTGGTTGCTGCGAAAGCCCTCAGGGGTGAGCTCGTCGCGGTGCTCGCTGCCGCGCTGCGCGGCGGCGCGGGTGCCGGCGCCGATCTCGACTGCCTTCACGGCGTTGATGCTCATGAGCGCGTGCGCGATGTCCGCGTCCAGCCGATCGAACACCGGCTCGCCGAGCCCGGGCGGCACGCCGCTCGCCACCACCGTGACGCGCGCGCCGATCGAGTCGCCCTCCGCGCGCACTTTCCAGATGAGCTCCTCGAGCTCGGCGAGCCGGGAGGGGTCCGGACAGAAGAACGGATTCTGGTAGGCGAAGGCGGGATCCACCGCCTGGATCGAGAGCGGGCCGACCTGGCTCAGGTAGCCGTAGATGCGCACGCCGAGCCGTGCGCCGAGATAGCGGCGCGCGATCGCGCCCGCGGCGGTCCGCATCACCGTCTCGCGCGCCGAGGAGCGCCCGCCGCCGCGGTAGTCGCGCACGCCGTATTTCTGCTGATACGTGTAATCCGCGTGTCCGGGGCGGAAGCGGTCCTTGATCTTGTCGTAGTCCCGCGAGCGCGCGTCGGTGTTCTCGATCAGGATGCCGATCGGCGTGCCGGTCGTGTGCCCTTCGAACACGCCCGAGAGGATGCGCACCTGATCGGCCTCGCGCCGCTGGCTGACGAAATGAGAGGTGCCGGTGCGGCGGCGATCGACGTCCTGCTGCAGGTCCGCCTCACTCAGCGGGAGGCCCGGCGGACAGCCGTCGACGATGCATCCCATGGCGGGCCCGTGGCTCTCGCCGAAGGTGGTCACCGTGAACAGCCTGCCGATGGTGTTGCCGGACATTGTCTATTGGCTGAAAGTGGCCTGCGGCCCTTTCAGCGGCCAGCCTAGCAGCTGCTTCGACCTGCGGGCAAAAGGCGTGGCTTTTGCCCGCAAGCATGCCGGTTCTACGGGGCACTGGCAGTGGCCTACGGCCCTTGCAGTTGCTCGCGCGACAGCAGGAACACCCCGCCGCCGCCGCGCTCGAACTCCAGCCACACGCAGGGCAGGCGCGGGAAGGCCCGTCGCACCGCGCTCTCGGTGTTGCCCACCTCGACGATCAGCACGCCGCGCGGACGCAGATGTCGGCGCGCCTCCTTGAGGATGATGCGCACCGAGTCCAGGCCCGCCTCGCCGGCCGCGAGCGCCACGCGCGGCTCGTGCCGGTATTCCGGCGGCAGTCGCTCGAGCTCACGCGCCCCCACGTAAGGCGGATTCGACACGATGATATCGTAGGTGGCGCGCCCGAGCGCGCGGAAGTGATCGGACTTCTTGACGAGCACACGGCCCCCGAGACGGTGGGAGCGGACGTTGGCGCGCGCCACCTCGAGCGCCGCCTCCGAGATATCGACCGCATCGACGCGGGCGTGCGGCAGCGCCCGCGCGCAGGCGATGGCGATGCAGCCCGAGCCCGTGCCGAGATCGAGCACCCGTCGCACGCGTCGCGCGTCGATCCACGGCGCGAAGCGCCGCTCGATCAGCTCCGCGATCGGCGAGCGGGGCACGAGCACCCGCGCGTCGACCCGGATCTCGAGGCCCGCGAACCAGGTGACGCCGGTCAGGTAGGCGGCCGGGACGCGATCCTCGATGCGCCGCCTGACGAGCTCCGCCGCGCGCGCCTGCGCGCGGGGGTGGACGCGTCGCCGAAGGAGGTCCGCGCCGCCGCCATCGCGCGCCCCGATTGCGTGCAGTACCAGCGCGGCGGCTTCGTCCCGGGCATTGTCGGTGCCGTGTCCGAAGTGCACGCGCGCGCGCGTGAGCGCCCGCGCGGCGCGCGCGATGAGCTCGCCCACGGTGACGGTGCGCGTGGCGGAGGGCGCGTGTGGGGCGCGCCGCGCCCGCGCCGGCCCGGCGCGCCGGGCTCTGTGAAATAATTCGCCCATGTCGAAGGTCCGTGTCCGCCTGCTTCTCGCCGTCGCCGCGCTCGCCGCCAGCGCCGGCGGGTATTGGCTCGCGCAACAACTTGACAGGGCAGGCCCGCGCCTGACAAGCGGCACGTGGCTGCCGCAGCCGAAGGCGGTCCGCGACTTCGCGCTCACCGACACCACCGGGAGCTCCTTCACGCGGGCGAGTCTCGTGGGGGCGCCGTCGCTCGTGTTTTTCGGCTTCACGCGCTGTCCGGACGTCTGCCCGGCGACGCTCCTCAAGCTCGCGCAGGTGCGAAAGGCCGCCGCGCTCCCCACGCTGCGGGTGGTGTTCGTGAGCGTCGACCCGCAGCGCGATACGCCGGCGCTCCTCGGCGCCTACGTGCACGCCTTCGATCCCGCATTCCTCGGGCTGACCGGGGCGGCGCGGTCGATCGCACCGATGGCCGCCGATTTCGGGGTGGCGGTCAATCGCGTGGAGCTGCCCGGCGGCGACTCCACCATGGACCACTCCGCGGTGGTGTTCCTGCTGGACGCCAGGGCGCGCGTCGTCGCCGTATTCACGCCGCCCTTCGAGGCGAGCCCGCTCGCGGCAGACCTGCGCCGCGCGGCGCCCTGGCTATGAGCGCGTCGGCGGACATCGGCCCGAGCGGCCTGGCCGACAGCGTGCGGACGCGGCTCTTCGTCGCGCTGCAATACCTGCTGCCGCAGCACTTCCTCTCGCGCGTGGTGCGCGCAATCACCCGCGTACGCACACCGCTCGTCCGGGAGCCGCTCATCCGCGCCTTCGACAACCGCTTCCACCCCGACATGAGCGACGCGGAGCTCTCGGACCCGCTGAGCTACGCGAGCTTCAACGCCTTCTTCACCCGGGGGCTCGTCCCCGGCGCGCGCCCGATCGATCCCGATCGGGGCTCGCTCGTCTCGCCGGTCGACGGCAGCGTGAGTCAGATCGGGCGGCTCGACGGCTCGTGGCTGGTGCAGGCCAAGGGGCGTGCCTATACGCTCGAGTCGCTCCTGGCGGCGGATCTCTCCTGGGCGCAGCACTTCAGGGCGGGCGCGTTCGCGACGTTCTACCTTGCGCCGTTCAACTACCACCGCATCCACATGCCGCTCTCCGGGCGGCTGCGCGCGGCGTGGTACGTGCCGGGGCGGCTGTTCAGCGTCGATGCCGCCACCACCGCCTCCGTTCCCGCTCTCTTCGCGCGCAACGAGCGCGTGGTGTGCGTCTTCGGGCAGGAAACGCTCGCCTTCGCCCTGGTGCTGGTGGGAGCCCTCTTCGTCGGCAGCATCGAGACCGTGTGGCACGGCGAGGTGACGCCGCGGAGCCTGCGCCATGGCGCCGAGCTGCCGCTCGATGAGAGCCGCGCGCCGCTCGAGCTCGAGAAAGGCGCCGAGCTCGGCCGCTTCAACATGGGCTCCACGGTCATACTGCTGCTGCCTCAGGGCAGGAGCGAGTGGCTGCGCCCGCTCGCCCCCGGCAGCGGCGTGCGGGTGGGCCAGGCGCTCGCCCGGCTCACGTGAGGCTGACGTGAGCGGCGGCGGGGACTGGCGGCCCAGCGCCTCGCGGGCGCTCCTCGAGCGGCGCGCGGCGCTCCTCGCGTGCACGCGCGAGTTCTTTGCCGCCCGCGGCGTGCTCGAGGTCGACACCCCCGTCGTCGTCAATGCGCCGGTGAGCGACGTGCACATCGTGAGCGCCACCGTGCAACTTGGGCGTGCGCCTGCCTACCTGCATACCTCGCCCGAGTACGCCATGAAGCGGCTGCTCGCCGCCGGCAGCGGCGACATCTACCAGGTCTGTCACGTGGTGCGCGGCGCCGAGAGCGGGCGGCTGCACAACCCTGAATTCACGCTCATAGAGTGGTACCGCGTCGGTTTCCCGCTGGCGGCGCTCATGGACGAGGTGGAGGCGCTCGTGCGGCTGCTCCTCGGCCCGGCCGCCGCGCAGCGCGCGAGCGAGCGCATCAGCTATCGCGACGCCTTCCTCCGCGAGCTCGGCCTCGACCCGCTCACCGCGCCCGACGAGGCGCTCGAGGAGGCCGCGCGGCCGCTCGGATTTACGGACCGCAGCGCCGATCGCGACGCGTGGCTCGAGCTCCTCATGGGTTCTTGGGTGGGCCCCCGCCTCGGGCGCAGCGCCCTCACCTTCGTCCACGGCTACCCCGCGAGCCAGGCGGCGCTCGCGCGACTCGACCCCGAGGAACCCCGCACCGCGCGGCGCTTCGAGCTGTACTGCGACGGCGTCGAGCTCGCCAACGGCTTTCACGAGCTCGCGTCGGCCCCCGAGCAGCGCGAGCGCTTCGAGCGCGACAACGCGCAGCGGCGGCGCCTGGGGCTCCCCGTCTGCCCGATCGATGAGCGGCTGCTCGCGGCGCTCGAGAGCGGCCTGCCGGATTCCGCCGGGGTGGCCCTCGGCTTCGAGCGCACGCTGATGCTCGCCGCCGGAGCCTCGCACATCGAGGAGGTGCTCGCCTTTCCGACGGCCCGGGCTTAGCCTCGCCCCGACCATGAGCTACACCGCACAGCGCTACCACTTTCACGACAAGCCGGCGGACTACGCGCGTCTCGCGCAGGAGCTCGGCGCGCTGCTCGCGGGCGAGAGCGATCCGATCGCCAACGCCGCCAACACCGCGGCGCTCGTCTTCGAGGCTCTGCCGGAGGTGAACTGGGCCGGCTTCTATTTCCTCAAGGGCGGGCAGCTCGTGGTCGGGCCCTTTCAGGGCCGCCCGGCGTGCGTGCGGATCGCGCTCGGCTCGGGCGTGTGCGGCACGGCGGCGGTCGAGCGCCGCACGCTCGTCGTGCCCGACGTGCTCGAGTTCCCGGGCCATATCGCCTGCGATCCGGCGTCGCGCTCGGAAATCGTGGTGCCGCTCATCGCCGGCGACGCGCGCGATGGGTCGCTGCTCGGGGTGCTCGATCTCGACAGTCCGCGCGCGGCGCGCTTCGACGAGGCCGACGCCCGCGGCCTCGAGTCGCTCGCCGGGCTCTTCGTGCGCAGCATCCGGGAGACGAGCGCGCTCGAGAATCCCGCATGACCGGCCCGCGGTCCGGGACGCGGGGGCTGGCTGCGGGGAGCGCGGCCTTTGCGATCTGGGGACTGTTCCCGCTCTACCTGCATCCCTTGAGCGGCGTGCCGGCGACGCAGGTGATCGCGCACCGCGTCGCCTGGTCGTGCCTGTTCCTCCTCGGGTGGATGCTGCTGCGCGGGCAGCTCGGACGGCTCACGGCGACCCTCACCAACCCGGCGCTTCTGGTACGCCTCACGCTCACGGCGCTCCTCGTCAGCTGCAACTGGCTGGTGTACGTCTGGGGCGTGACGCACCAGCACATCGTCGAGACCAGCCTCGGCTACTACATCAATCCGCTGGTGAACGTGGCGCTCGGGGTGGTGGTGCTGCACGAGCGGCTGAACCGCACGCAGTGGCTCGCGGTGGCGCTCGCCGCGATCGCCGTCGGCTATCTCACCGTGCTCGCCGGGCGTCTGCCGTGGATCGCCTGTTTCCTCGCGCTCACCTTCTCGCTCTACGGACTGCTGCGCAAGGTGATCAGCGTCGAGGCGCTCCCGGGACTTGCGAGCGAGACGCTGCTGCTGCTGCCGCTCGCGGTGGCCTATCTCGGGTGGTGTCAGGTCGCGGGCACCGGCGCGCTGGGCTCCTCCGGCGCCGCCATCGATGCGCTCCTCGTCGGCAGCGGGCTGGTGACGGCGATTCCGCTCCTGCTGTTCGCTTACGGGGCGCGCCGCCTTCCTTACTCGACGGTGGGCGTGCTGCAGTACATCGCGCCGACTCTCCAGCTGCTCTGCGGCGTCGTGGTCTATCACGAGCACTTCGGGCTCGCCCGCGCTCTCGGCTTTGCGCTGATCTGGGCGGCGCTCGCGATCTACGCGGCCGATGGCCTGTGGCGGGTGCGGAGCGCGCCGCGGCTGCAGCGCGCCTGAAGTCGGCGGCCCCCGAGCCCTTCAGAGGGCGCGCCCGCCGGCGCGCCTACCCCTTGCTGCGCGAGATGTACTCGCCCGTGCGGGTGTCGATGCGGATCACTTCACCCTCGTTGATGAAGAGCGGCACCCGCACCACCGCGCCGGTCTCGAGCTTGGCGGGCTTCTGGCCGCCGGTGGCGGTGTCGCCGCGCAGCCCCGGGTCGGTCTCGATGACCTTGAGCTCGATGTGCGGCGGCGGCGTGACCACGAGCGGCTCGTTGTTCCAGAGCGTCACGATGCAGACCACGCCCTCCTTGAGCCACTGCGCGTTCTCGCCCAGCGCCGACTTGCCCGCGGTGTACTGCTCGAAGTTCTCCGGCACCATGAAATGCCAGAAGTCGCCGTCCTGGTAGAGATACTGCATGTCGGTGTCGACGACGTCGGCGGCCTCGAGCGATTCGCCTGACTTGAAGGTCCGCTCGATCGTGCGGCCGGTCTTGAGGTTGCGCACCTTGATGCGGTTGAACGCCTGGCCCTTGCCCGGCTTGACGAACTCGTTCTCGATCACGGTGTAGGGCTCGCCGTCGAGGAGGACTTTGAGGCCTCCGCGGATCTCGCTGGTCGTGTAGCTGGCCATCTGACTCTCGCGCTCGCGTACCTGCGCTTCAGCGCCGGTATGCACAAAAAAGGGCCGCGTATGATAGCGGCATCGCCCGCGGCCGGGAAGCGCGCGCGCCGCTTGCCGCCGCGCACCCTCGCGCGTGGCGTGCTTTTCGCGAAGTCGCACACACGGCCGGCTGGGGACGCGGTGCTAGAATCGCGGCGCCATGCCCGGGCAGAACGCCGTTCCGCTCATCGTGCTCAGCGCCGCGCGCGAGCCCGTGGAAGCCGTCAACGGCATTCTGCGGCGTGCCGGGCAGCCCGCTCACTGCACCTGGATTCCGGCGCTGCGCGACCTCGCCGACGCGCTCACTCAGCTCAATCCCGAGCTACTCGTGCACGTCGCCGAGAGCCGCGGGGAGTTCGAGGCCGCCGTCCGGGTGCGCGACAAGCTCGCGCCCGGGGTGCCGGTGCTGCTGCTGGCGCCGGAGGTCGATGAGGCCGACATCGCGGAAGCGATGGCGCTCGGCGCGCGCGACGTCGTCACGCTCGCCAACACCGAGCGGCTGCAGGCGGTGATGCTGCGCGAGCTCGAGGTGTTTCGCACCGAGCGCAAGCTCGCCGAGACGCTGAAATCCGCTCAGGAAGCTCGCAGCCAGCTCGGCACCGTGCTGCATCGCTCGAACGACGCGATCATCCAGGTACAGGAGGGGATCGTCGTCGATGCGAACCCCGCCTGGCTCGAGCTCTACGGCGTCGCCGAAGGCGTCAGCGGCGAGCCGGTGATGGACCTTTTCGACGATTCGACTCACGCGGCGCTGCGCGGCGCGCTGGCCGCGTGTCTCCAGGGGCGCTGGAAAGCCGATCACCCGCTGCGGGTGAACGCGCAGCTCGCCGATGGGAGCGTGCTGTCCATCGAGATGACGCTGGCGCTCGGGGAGCACGAGGGGGAGCCGTGCGTGAGCCTGATGGTGCCGTCCCGCTCGCGCGAGGAGCGCGGGGCGATCGCCCGTCCGGCCGGCGGCGGCGAAGCCCCCGGGGGCCTCTTGCCGCGGCGCGAGCTCCTCGAGGGGCTCACGCGGCGCCTGGCGACGCCCGCGCTCGGAGGCATGCGCTGCCTCGCGCTCATCTGGATCGACAAGTTCACGGATCTCGAGCGCGTGGTCGGCGTCATGGCGAGCGAGGAGATCCTGATCGAGTTCGCGCGGCTGCTGAAGGAGACCCTGCATCCGAAGGAGCTCGCCGGACACTTCGGCGGAGTGCGCTTCCTCGTGCTCCTCGAGCGCGGCAACGAGCAGGACATCAACGCCTGGAGCGAGCGGCTGCTCTCGCGCGTTCAGAGGCAGGTGATGCGCATCCGTGACAAGGCGGTGACGGTGACCTGCAGCCTCGGCATGTCGGTGGTCGCCTCGGCACAGGTGAAGCTCGATGCGGTGATCGCCGATGCGGCCGAGGCGGCCCGCCGCGGCGCCGCGCGCGGCGGTAATCAGAGCATCATGACGGACCGCGCCGACAACGACAGCCGTGTCATGTCGTATGACAAGGTGTGGGTCAGGCACATCAAGGCGGCGCTGATGGAGAACCGCTTCCGCCTGGTGCAGCAGCCGATCGCGAGCCTGCAGGGCGAGCGTCCCGGCATGTTCGACGTGCTGGTGCGCATGATCGATACGCAGGGGCGCGAAGTGCTGCCGTCCGAGTTCATGGCGGCCGCCGCGCGCAACGACCTGCTGAGGAACATCGACCGCTGGGTGGTCGGCGCTTCACTCTCGTTTGCGGCGCAGAAGAAGCCGGAGTGCCTGTTCGTGCGCCTGTCGAAGGAGACCGTCCGCGACGCCGGCTTCCTCGAGTGGCTCGACAATCACCTGCGCTCGAGCCGCGCGGAGCCGCAGCGATTGTGCTTCCAGGTGACCGAGGAGAGCGCGACGAGCCACCTGCCGCAGGTCAAGGCGCTCGGCGCGGCGCTGCGCCAGCGGAGCTTCCGCTTTGCGCTCGAGGGCTTCGGCTCCGGGCGCGCCAGCTCGGGGCTGCTCGAGGCGGTGCCGCTCGACTTCGTGAAGATCGACGGCACCATCGTGCAGGGCCTGGCCCGCGACGAGGCGCTCCAGCAGCGCGTGCGCGCCCTGGTCGAGGCCGCGCGCAAGCGCGACATCCAGACCATCGGCGAGCGCGTCGAGGACGCCAACACCATGGCGGTGCTGTGGCAGGTCGGCGTCGAGTACATCCAGGGCTACTTCATCAACGAGCCCGAGCAGGTGGTGCTGCGCGCCGAGCGTTAGAAGCTCACGCCGAGTCCGAGGTCGAAGCGGTTGAAGGACGAGTTCAGCCGGAACCACTGGTAGTCGCCCTTCAGCACCACGTGCGTGCCGAGGTAGAGGTTCGCCCCGGCGGTCCATACCCGGTCATGGCTGGCCGGCCAGTAGCCCACGTCCCCGGGGCTGCCCGAGAGCGGCACGAGTCCCGTCGGGACCACCGGGCCGCCCGTCCCGGAGTAGCTCGCGCCGAGGTTGTAGCGCTCGAAGCGCGCGAAGGCCGCCGCGCGGTAGCCGCCCTGCTCGAAGAGCTCGTAGGCGCACTGCAGGAAGTATCCGTAGAAGGACGACGGCACCGGATTCGCAGCCCCCGGATGCGCCGCGTTGGCGGCCGCGAGGTCGCTGATCGAGCCCCGCGCGTAGAGCGCCGACAGGTCGAGCTTGCCAGGCGTCCAGCGCCCGTGCGCCTCCCACAGCGTGATCCGGGGATCGGGCTGCGCGGCGCTCGAGCCGGCCGTGAGCGGGATCCCGAGCGCTTTTCCCGTGCTGATCGCACCACCGACCTCGAGCGCCGGCACACCGTAGTAGCTCACCGCGGCGTATTGCGTGAGGTGTCGGGCATTGGCCAGCGCCAGCTCCTGATGCGTAGCCTGCAGCGGCGCGACGCCGCTGTTGGCGAGCGCGAGGGCGCTCGCGTAGGGAGGAAAGGTCTGATCGAACTGCCACTTCGACAGATCGAAGCCGGTCGTGAGCCCGAGGTTCCACCCGAGCCCGAGCGGCGTGTCACCGCGCAGGCTCACGCCGCCTTCCCGCCAGGTGCTCGGGATGATGAGGGTCTCGACGAAGTTGCGCTGGACGCCGTAGTAACGCGTCGGCTCGTGATGCTCGTTGAGCAGCCCGAAGGGCATCAGGAACAGCCCCCCGCGGGCGCTCACCGAATCGCCGAGGCGCCGGTCGACGTAGAACTGCTCGACCTCGAATTCCCCCACGTCGGTTGCGGATGCCACCGCATGCTCGACCTCGAACTCGGAGTTGAACTCGGTGCGCTCGTCGAACGAGTAACCGAGCCCGAACACGCCGCGCGCGAGGTCCGCCTGGCTGCGCCGGCCATCGCGCGTCGGATCCGCGAAATACACCTCGCCATAGCCCCACAGTCGCGGACCCTCCCCTGTAGCCGGCCCCGGCAGCGCGCTCGGCGAGGCCGGAAGGGCTTGCGAGGCTTCGGCCGCGCCGGGAGGCGGCGCCGCTGCCACGGGAACCGCTCCCGGCGCCCCCGCGAGCTCCGCCACCCTGCGCTCGAGCTGGTGTTGCCCCTCGCGCAGCGAGCGGTTCTCCTGGGCCAGCTGCTGCAGCTGCGTCTGCACCTGCGTGAGCTGCTGCTGCAGCGCCGCCAGGCGGGGGGCATCGGCCTCGCCTGCCGCGGCGAGCCCGGCGATCCCGATTGCGCCCACGCTCAGCAGCG
>WNGP01000846.1_pt1 | contig 24325 bp, 21 predicted proteins | sample 5407671 | NCBI WGS metagenome assembly WNGP01 (sample SAMN13153381, study PRJNA577476) | soil metagenome | isolation source: 40 cm soil or saprolite under Garry oak tree replicate 2 | place: USA:California | collected 2016-06-15
GAGCGCGCGCAGCGAATCGGGACCGCCGCTGCGTTCGGTGAGCGGGTCCAGCGAGGTGAGAATCCGCGGCCCCGGCAGCCCCTGCGTGGCGATCCAGTCCCGTAGGTCCGCGTCGCTGCGTGATCCCACACTCTGAATCGTGGTGAACCCCGCCAAAAGCGTGGCGTACGCGTTCGCCGCCGCCGCGAGCGTAGACTGCGCGGGCGTGTCGCCGTCGTCCGCGGTGTGCAGTCGGTTCTTGCGATTGAAGTACCAGACGGGATGCGCATGAGCGTCGATCAGCCCGGGGAGCAGCGTACGGTCGCCCAGGTCCACGAGCCGCGCACCGGCGGGTACCGTCCCGCGTGGTGCGATCCGGGCAATGCGGTTCCCTTCCACGAGGATGTCCACGTTGCGCTGCACGCCGCCGCGGCCGTCGAGCACGGTTGCGGCGCGGAGGATCGTGCGCGTGGTGTCCTGAGCCGGCAGAGCCGACGCAATGGCAAAGAGAGCGAAGAGGGCTCGTCGAGACCGTTTTCCGTACCCTGAAGGGTCGGCTCGGCAAATGCGAGCGCCCTTTAAGGGCGCGTGTAGTGGCCGAGCCCGGGCTTCAGCCCAGGGGTACAAAGCGAGAGACAGCCAGTTCAATTGGATGTTCGGGAGCCGCACTACGGTACGGCCTTGACGGTATCCTGCGCGCGGCGCCGCTCCTCGGCATCCCGCTCGGCTTGCTTGCGCTCGCGGAGCTCGCGCACGTAGCGGCGGAATTGCTGCAGCGTCTGCGCGCGGTCGGCCGCGCGCAGCAGGTCGGCGCGCATGTCGTTGAGCTGGCGGGCGCGCATGTCTTCGTCGAAGTTGCCCTGCGGCAGGAGATTCCCGAGCAACGCCAACGCCATGGTGGGAATCTTGATGCCGGCGACGTGGATGTAAGCGGAGTCGATGCCCCACTCGGGCTTGTTCGGCGTGCCGCCGATCGTCCACTTGGGCCGCTGGCGCTCGCGCTGCATCTGGTCGAGCACCTGATTCAACGAGTCCACCATCACCTTCAGCCGGTCGATCGCCGCCGAGCGCCGTGCGGCCGTATCGCCGTAGATGGCGTCCGCGACGGCCGCCGGCAGTCCCGGCCGCGGGCTGACCCACAGCTTGCCGTCGCCGACCTGCGGCGCGGGCGCGACCCGGCTGGCGTTCGGGTCATACGCTGGAAGCGTGACGCCGGTATCAGGCGGCGATGGCGCGGCGGGCGGCGGGGGGGCGGGGGCGGGGGCGGCCGGAGGTGGCGGGGGTTCTGGATGTGTCGTCTGGATCGTTGGACCCTTCGCACGGATCTCGCGAGTCCCCGGCACGTAGACGATCGAATCACCGGCTGGCTCCGGCTCCATGACGACGTACGTCGTCTTTCGCCACGGCGCCTGCCAGTCCACCGTGAAGATCAACACCACGGCGATCACGTGAATCGCCGCGGTGATCAGCCACCCTCGGCCGATCGGTAAGCGCGCTACTTCGCGATCAAACAGTGGCGAGCACCTTTCCCAGCCGCTCCGTCGCTTCGATGAGTCGCGGCGTTGGCACCGTCAGCGCGATGCGGAAAAATCCTTCCGCGCCCGCGCCAAACGCACTCCCCGGCAGCGTGACCACACCGACGTCCTCGAGCGCGCGCTTCTGGAAGGCAGCCGATGCGAGTCCGTCCGGCAACGGTATCCACACGTACAGCGTCGCCCGCGGGGTCTCGACCTCGAATCCATTGGCGCGCAGCGCCGGCAGTATCGCATCGCGCCGTTCCTTGAACTGTGCCGCATAGCCGGAGGCGATGCGCTCGGCCTGCTTCAACACTTCGGCGCCGGCCGCCTGCACCGCCAGGAACGCGCCGGTGTCTACGTAATTCTTGACGCGCGCGAGCGCGGCGATCCGGTCGGCGCGCCCCACCGCCCAACCGAGCCGCCAGCCGGTCATGCAGAAACTTTTGGAGAGCGAATGAAACTCGACCGCGACATCCATCGCTCCGGGGATCTCGAAAACCGACGGCGCGACGTAACCGTCGAACGTGACCTCGCAGTACGGATTGTCATACGCGAGCACGAGATCGTGTTTGCGACACGCGGCGATGACACGTTCCAGATACTCCCGCGGCGCAACCGCGGCGGTGGGATTGTTCGGATAGTTGAGATAGACAAGCTTCGTGCGCTTCAATACATCCCTGGGAATCTCGTCCAGCTCGAGCAGGAAATCGGTGCGCGGCGTCAGGTTGTAGAGATACGGCTCAGCGTCGGCGAGTACGGTTCCGCCATGATAGACCGCGTACCCTGGCACCGGCACGATCGCGACGTCGCCCGGATTCAGCACCGCGGTCGCAAGGTGCGCGATGCCTTCCTTCGAGCCGAGCAACGGATGCAGCTCCTTGAACGGATCGACCGAGACGCCGAAACGCCGTTGCATGTACGCGGCGGCGGACTCGCGGAACGCCGGCAGCCCGAGCTGGAACCCGTAACGGCTCATCGCCGGATCCTGGAGCGCGCGTGTTAGCGCCTTGACCGCGACCTCGGGCGGCGGAAAATCGGCGTCCCCCGCTCCGACATCGATGACGTCCACGCCCTGCTCGATCAGCCGGCGCTTGATCGCCGGCAGCTCGGCCATCGGATAGGTCGGCAGGAGAGCAACGCGCTTGCTGAAACTCATTTGCTAAAGCTATGCATGGCGAAGAATTCCTCTAGCTCGCGCCGTACGTCCGGCCAGTTGCCGATCGCCTTCGAGGCGGGAGGCAGTCCCTCGAGCATCGTCGCCCCGTAACGTTTGGTGACGACCCGTCGGTCCAGCAAGACGACGGCGCCGACGTCCGACTTGGTGCGAATTAACCGTCCGAACCCCTGTTTCAACTTGAGGGCCGCCAGTGGAACCAGATAGTGGGTGAACCCGTCCACGCCCGCCTCCGTGAGACGCTCCAGCCGCGCGGCGGTTAGCGGCTCACTTGGCACCTTGAAGGGAAGCTTGGCAAGGATCAGCACCCGCAGCGCCCGTCCCGGGACATCAACACCTTCCCAGAACGAGTCGGTTCCCAGCAGAATCGCCGACCCGGCATCGCGAAAGCGGCGCAGCAGCTGGTCGCGTTGCCCCTCGCCCTGCACCAGGAGCGGCCAGCGCGCAGCCACCGAGCCACGGATGGCGTCGGCCGTGCGCCGCAGTTGGCCATGGCTCGTGAACAGCGCGAAGATGCCGCCGTCGGACGCGTGGGCCAGCTCGAGCAGCACGCGCGCGACGGCCGCGCCATGGCCCGACTCGTCGTCGCGCGGCTCGGGGATGTCGGTTGGGATTCCAAACACGCACTGCGCGCCAAAATCGAACGGCGAGGGCAGGATCTCCCGCACTGTCACGCGCGAGGGGGGGAGCGACAGGCCAAGCCGCTCCTCGAGGAACGTGAACTCGCCACCGGCCGCCAGTGTGGCGCTCGTCAGGATGACCGTCTCGACGCGATCGAACAAGGCTTCCTTCAGTACGGGCGCGAGATCGAGCGGCACCGCGGACAGCGTGAGATTCGGGGTGCGTCGCCCACGACGTTCCATCCAGCGAACGGCCGGGCCAACGGGCGGCCGGTAGCCGACCGGCTGCAACGTCGCCTTCAGTCCCTCCGCCGCGCTGTCGAGCCGTCGCACGACCCCGCGCAGCTCGCCGATGAGCCGCGTGCGCATTTCGGCGGGATCGTCGATCGAGAGCCGGTCGGCGATCGTCTCGACGCCGTCGCGCAGCTTGCTGAACGCGATGAGGAGGTTGTCGAGCGCGACGTCCAGTCCTTCGCGCCACACGTCGTCACCCGCAAACGCATCGGTGAGTCGCAGGACAGGCGCGGCGCCTTGCTCGGCGTCCAGCCGGCGCGCGAGTCGCCCGAACAGCTCGTCGGCCCAGCGGCGGGCAGCGCCGAGCGCGTCGAGGACGGTGCGCCCGAGCAGATCGCGGCTCGCCGCGCCGAGCAGGTCGTCATGACTGCTGAGCTCCGCGGCCAGCGTCGGAAGCAGCCCGCGACCGTTGCGCTCGAGGCGGCCGAGCAGCCGTTGGACGCCGATCATGCTCACTTGCATGCCGAGGTGCTGGGCCGCGACGTCCTCGAGATGGTGCGCTTCGTCGAGTACCAGTCGGCGATACGGCGGCAGCACGGCCGCTTCCTGCCAGTTGTCGGAGGCGATGCGCACCGCCAAGTCCGAAGCGAGCAGGTGGTGATTTACCACCACGACGTCGGCTTCCGCCGCGCGACGCCGCGCCGCGAAAACAAAGCAGCGATCGAAATGCGGGCACTTGAGCCGCGTGCACAGATCCGACTCGGCCGCCACCGCGTCCCACACATCGCTCGAAGGCTCTGCGACGAGGTCCGACAGACTGCCATCCGCCGTCCGCGAAGCCCAGCCCGCGATCGCCTCGAGCTCGGCGCCGCGCGCGCCGTCAAACAGCGAGTCCTGCCCCGCGCGCGCCTGCTCCAGCCGCGAGAGGCAGAGATAGTTCCGCCACCCCTTCAGCAGCGCGAATGTGACTGTCCGATCGCCTGTCGAAAACGCGCGGGATAGAATCGGCAGGTCTTTGCCGACGAGCTGCTCCTGCAGATTGATCGTGTTGGTCGAAACGACGGTGCGCTCGCCGTTGAGACGCGCCCATTCGATCGCGGGCACGAGATAGGCGAACGACTTGCCGACGCCGGTTCCGGCTTCGAGCAGCGCGATGCCGCCATCGTTGTAGACGTCGGCGATGAAGGCGGCCATGTCCCGCTGGCCCGGGCGATCCTCGAACGCCGCCCCGCCCAACACACGAGCCACCGGTCCGGACTCGGTGAGCAGGTTCGCGATGTCGAGGGAATCGAGGCGTTGCAACGTGCGCGCACGGGGACATTCGACGACGACGTACAGCGTCGAGACGTCGTTGTTGACGATCCCGAAGCCGACGCCTGCGTCGTGCAGTCGCGCCGCGACATGGAGGTCGGCACCCGAGGGCTCGAGAAAGCCGCTGGGATGATTATGGAGCAGCATCTCGCCCTTCTGCGCCACGCCGGGCAGGGCGAGCACCGCGTCGATCGTGCCGCGCGCCACGACGCGCGCATCCGCCAATGTGCCGTTGGGATCGGCACGCACGACGAACGACACTTCACGCCCGTGCGCCGCGGCGATCTCTTCGTGCAGCAGACCGCGCGCGGCCGCCGTCAGGCGCTCGACGCTCACGTCTTCAGTTCTTTCTTCTTCGCAGCGGGGAACAGCACGTTGTTCAAAATCAGACGATAGCCCGGCGAATGCGGATGCAGCGAAAGATCGGTCGGCGGGTCGCCGATCTGGTGTTGCGGATCTTCGGGATCATGACCGCCAAAGAAGGTCCAGGTCCCCTTCCCCAGGTCTCCATGGACGTACTTCACCCAGGGCGCGCCCTCTTCGTCGGCGAGAATCGTGGCGCCGGGCTTCAGGTGGGTTCGCGTAAACGACGTCGTGAGACCGTAGAAGTCGGGAATCACCTGGCGGTGGTTCTGCACCAGCATCGTGGGCACCGGGTCGATCTTCGCGCTGAAGTTGAACAGCTTGAACGCGCCGAGCGGCTGGCGCCGCGCGCCGCTGTTCACCTGGTGGCCGTCGATGTCCGAAAAACTGGCAATCAGCGGATTGTTCTCGAGATGCGCGCCCGTAAACGCGAAGCTCTTTGCCCAATCGAGCTTGGTATCGGCATCGGGATCGATCGGCGTGCCGTCCGCGAACGTCGCCGCGATGTCCACCTTCTCCGCCGCGAGCGCGAGATCGATCGTCTCGGTCGCCGTGCACATCGCGAACAGGAACCCGCCATTCTCCACGTACCCGTGAATCCCGCGCGCCACGGCCTTCTTGAGATCGGGAACGGTCGCGAATCCGAGCCGCCGCGCCATGTCCGTGTTGCGCTGGACCATCTCGGCGAGCCAGGACATGCCGGAATAAATGAGGAAGAACTTCGAGTACTGGCCCGTGAAATCTTCGTGGTGCAGATGCAGCCAATCGAAGTCCTTCAGCGAGCCGTTCACGACCTCCGAATCCCAGATCTTCGTGAACGAGATGCCGGCGTACTGCAGCGCCATCGTCACCGCGTCGTCCCACGGAGCCGCGTTGGGCGGCGCGTACACGGCGACCTTCGACGCCTTCTCGAGCGGCACCGCGTCCATGTTGTTGGCTTCGATTTCGCCGCGCACCGCCGTCATCGCGCTGTCGACCGGCTCGGTCCGAATGCCGTTCAGGGCGGCGTCGCGTCGCAGCGCGTCGAGGTCGGGAATCAAAAACGATCCGCCGCGATAGTTCAGCAGCCACTCCGCCTTGAGACCGGCCTGGATGGCTCGGTACGTCAGGCCGTAGGCCTTGAGGTGATCGGTTTGCACATCATCCATCGGGATGAGCAATGACGGCACGGCGGTTAAGCGGTTCGGCGGTTGGAAATCCAACCAGCGCGCGCTAACCGCCAAACCGCTCAACCGCCCAACCGCCTTTACAAATTCTCTCCTCTTCATGACTTCGGAATCGCCCCCTTCGCGCGCTCGAGCACTCGGCGCGCTTCGGGAACAAAGGCGCTGTTCGGATACGTCAGGATCAAATGCTCGAGATGCGGAATCGCTTCGGCGTTCTGGCCTCGGCGCACGAGTAACCGCGCCCATTCGAGCTCCGCGGCCGCGGGTGCGGCGCCTTCGCCGCCGGCGCGGACGACTTCATCGAACAGTGCGGTCGCCGTCTGGTCGTGTTCGCCGCCCTTCTGCGCCGCGAGCTGGCCCGCGAGCAGCAGGACTTCGAGTCGCCCGCCCTGCTCCGGCAGCTTCGCGGCGGCACGACGCAGCGCGTTGCTCGCCGCCACCGAGTCGCCACGTGCCAGCGTGAGCAGCGCCGCACCCAGGTCGGGACTCGACTGCTGCGGAATGCGCTGCAGCATCGCCATCATCGCCGTGCGTTCGGTGGCGGCGGCGCGGTCGGTCGCATACGGGCCCGCGAGACGAAAGTCGTCCATCGCCGCTTTCAGATTGCCACGATACAGGGCAATCCAGCCGCGCTGCGCAACCACGGCAACACTGGAGTCCTCGCCCAGGACGGTCTCCGCGCGGTCCAGCTCGCCGCGCGCCACGCGCGCCTGCGACAGCGCCAGCCGCAATGCCGCCAGGTCGTCAGCGGTGATAGCCGTGGCCCTAGTGAGGCGCTCCTGCGCGACATCGAGCTGTCCATCGGCAACCAGTACCTGGAGGAGCGCGGCCTCCGCGATGGCGTGCGCCTCGGCGGGGGCGGCGGAATCGGTCGTCAGGCCCTCGAGCACACGACGTGCCGCAACCTTGTCGCCGGCCTCGAGGAGCTCGCGGACGGCCTCCGCGCGCGCCCGGGACGCTTGCTGCCAGGGAACCAGGTCAGCCCAGCGCGTCAGCGCCAGCCCGCGCACGCGATGACCTTCGGTCGTCGTCAACGCTCCCGCGAGATCGGCGAACCGCCGCAGCGCATCCGGTGTCTCGCTGTCGCCAAGCGTGGACTGCATCGCCGCCCAGGCCTCGGTCGGTCGTCCCCACGTCAGCAAGACCTCCGCGCCCAGCCGTCGCGCTCGCGCGGAAGCACCAGGCGCGGTGAGCACGCGGGCTACCTGATCGTGTACGGCGGCTGGGGCATCGACGAGCTGGCTCGCCGCGGTGGGCCCGACGTCGGGGGACCGCGTCACCGCGCGGCCCCACTCCGCCGCGGATGCTTCCCAATTCCCGGCGCGCTGCTCGAGCTGTGCCAGCTCGATCGCCAGGGTCTCCCCCCCGTTGCCGCCAAGGGTGCGGCGACCGGTGAGCAAGGCGCGTCGCGCTTCGTCCCACATGCGGTGATCAGCGAGCGCTTGTCCCCACTCGCGATAGGGTTGCTCGCTCTGCGGGGCGGCCGCCGCCCAGCGGCGCGCAATCGTCTCCAGGGAGTCGAGCTGATTCAGCCCCGCGTACACGCGCAGCTCGAGACTGCGAAGCGCCACACTCTCGGGCAGTCGCGCACGCGCGTTCTGCACGAGCGGCAACAACTCGGGCAGCCGATTGAGGACGAACAACGTGCGCTCGAGTCCGAGGAGGGCCGGCAGGTTGGTCGGATCGCCGCGGACGGTGGCGAAATACACGGACGCAGCATCGGCGTAGCGGCCGGCACGCTCGAGCTCAAAGCCGGGACCGATGGCTTGACCCTGCGCGACGCCTGCGGCGTCAGCCGACAGCACGAGCACCAGGCTCGTGACGATCGTCCAGTTAAGGCTTCTGCTCATTCAGCCGGCGGAAGTACTCGAGGACCATGCGCCGCTGCTCAGGCGTGAGTCCTGTCAGCTCGTCCCACGTCGGGTAACGGACTTTCGGACCGGTGCCGGTCGCGCCGGGCAGCAGGGCCGCGGGAATGTGGATGCTGTCGGCAGCGGTGGCCGAACGGCTCGTCCGTTCTTTCTGCTCGTCCGGCTCCTCGCCCTGGAGACTACGACCGGCGTCGAGCAGCTTGCGATACAACCGCTCCTGGCGCTCGATCGTCCGGCGGTCAAGCCGGCCCGCCTCGAGCTGGCGGGCGAGCTCCCGGGCTTCCTCCGCAAGCGCACCGGCGGCACTGGCGTCACCGCCCGCTTGGAGCCGTTCCAGCTGTTCGGCGAGCGCGCGCTGGCGACCGGCGAGCTCGCGCAAGCGCTGCATCACGGCATCGCCGCCCGGTCCCATCATCGGCAACAGGCCCTGCGCATCGCCATTCATCCCCTGCTGCTCTTGCGCCATGCGTGCGAGCTGTTCGAGCGCTTCCTGGAATCCCGATCCCGACTGCGCGCCGGCAACCCGTTGCGCTGTGCGCACGAGCGCGTGCGCGGTCGCGTTGAGCGCGTCGAGCGCCTGCTCCGCGAACGGGGCGGCGGCGGCGGGATTGGGATCGCCCTGCTCGAGCTGCTCGCGCGCCTGCTTCATCTGATTCTGCGCGTAGCCGAGGGCGGCCTCGAGCTGCGGCGAGACGAGCGCGTGACGACCCGCCGCGGCACCGATCTCCTGTTCGATCGCGTGTGTGCCTTCCTCGATGGCCGCCTGCCGGGCGCGTGTAGCGGCACCCGTTTCGCCGTCACGCAGCGCAGCGGCCACGTCCTCCTGACGACGCGCGAGCGCCGCCGTTTCGGCCAGCGCCCGATTCAGCGCGTCGAGCGTTTCCTGTCGCCAGGCGGCGGTCAACGAGTCGCGGCGCTGGCGGAGCTCGTCAGGCAGCTGCGCGAGCGAGTCGGCGGCCTCCTGTCCTGAGCGCCGCGCGCCGCGCGTGTCGCGCTGGCTGGCGGCGTCGGCGGCTTCCTGCATCGCCCGCTGGGCGCGCCGCGCCGCCGCCTGCGACTGCGCGAGCGGCAGCGTCTGTCCGGCGCGCTCCACGCCACGGGCGAGCGAATCGGTGGCCGCGGCCAGGTCGCGCTCGGCGGCGGCGGCCGCGGAGTCGGGGTGCGGCGCGGCCTCTTTGGTCCATTCCGCCTGGCGGCGCTGCAGGTCTTCGGCGTCTTTGGCGAGCGACGCGAGCTCACCCTCGAGCGCCGCGCGCTTGAACAGCTCCTCGCTGCGCTCGAGCTCGCGGCGCAGCTGCTGCTGCGCTTCGGCCAGACGTTGCAGCGCCTGCCGCGTTGCTTCAGGATCGAGACGCGCGAGCGCCTCCTGCAGCTCGCGCAGCCGCTGCTCGAGCTCCGGCGTGAGGGCGCGCTGCAGTAGCTCTTGCACTTCGCGCAACCGATTCTGGAACGCGCTGTCATCCAGGCCGGCCGCCTTCGCGGCACGCGCGATCTCCTCCACCGCCTGCGCCAGCTCCTGCACGCGCTGCGACATTGCGGCCTGATCGCGCGCGATCTCTTCGGCGCGCTGCGTGGATTGGAACGACATCGCCCCTTGCTGCTGCTGGTTGCTCCCCCCCGGCCGCATGCCTGCACGCCCGTCCGTGTCGCGGCTCCGTTCCTCGGCGAGATCCCGCGTCCGGTCGCTCAATTCTCGCTGGGCGGCGGAGACCGACTCAGCCGCACTCGTCGCTGCCTGCGCGGCGGCCCGCGCCTGGGCACGCAGCTCTTCCATGCTGGGAAGTCGCAGCGCGATCTCGGCACTGCGCCCGACGTGGGGGGCTGGGGCATTGTCGAGCGCTTCGACGTAGAGCCGAAGCGTATCGCCCGGCAACAGGCCGCGGTTCTCGGCGTCGAGCCGTGCCTGCACGATCGCGCGATCACCCACCCCCGTGACATCGAGCGATTCGCGCACCGCTTCACCGATGCGGCCGGTACGACTCACACGCCAGCTCACGACCGACACGCGCGCGATTCCATGGTCATCGCGCACGTCGGCGACGAGCTGCTGATGCAGAGAGATCGGCAACGTCGTGTCGCGTCCCGGCACAGGGACCGTGACAACGGGCGCAGAATCGGGCACGATCAACAGGTGCAGCTCAGGCGCGGCGCCCTCGAACGGCGCGCCATCGCTGCTCCGCGCCTCAAGTCGCCACGTGCCGCTGACCGTCGGGGTAAAGCGCCCCTCGATGCGGGTTCCGGTTACGCGCATGGACGCGACGTGTGATGCGACCGTCCAGGCGGCGCTCGCGAGCGGCACACTCGCGGTGCCGCTGGTGAGCACCGCCGTCCCCGCAGGCAGCGGAATCGCGTCCCCCCCCCCAACCCCCTCACCCACACCACCCCCCCCACCGACGAGGAGCGGCTCGTCGGATCGGCCCAGATACGAAGGAAAGCGCGCCGTCAGACCGAGATCCGCCAGGAAGGCGGGCAGCGCCACGTCGATCTTGATTTCCCTGCTGGAGCGTCCGCCGCTCGCGGCCTTGAGGTACAGATCGGATTCGATCGGCCCAACGTGCTGGATGACCTGACCGTCCGTATCGAGCGACAGCAGCTTGGCTTTCCACGGCTCACCCGGACCGCGCGTCCAGAGCGTCACGCGTGTCGCGCCAGGCACCGTGATGGTGGCGGTCACACTGCCACCGCGGCGGACGTTTCGCCGATCGACGACCAGGCGCACAGGCGCCCGCGCGTCGCGCCATGTGCGCAGCGGGTGCCAGAACGCGGCGGCGCGACCCGACGCCGGTGAAGCCGCAAGAAAGAGCAGCACGCCCACGAGTGCGGCACCTGCGCCGGCCGCCACATGCCGGTAGGTCGTCCGCCGCAGCACGCCGCGTACGCTCGCCGCGGCGGACGTAACGACGGCGGCGGCGCGCGTATCGGCGGCGCGCAGCAGCGCCGCGCTCGAGCCAATACCCTGGCCCGCGGTGGCGCCTACGACTCCGACGATGCTTCCCGCCCGCCCCGCCCCCCCCGCCCGGTCCCCCCGCCCCCGGGCGGCATTTTCGATCAGCCTTGCCAACACGGGCGCCGCCGCGGCACGCCGCGCCCGCCGCAGCCCCCAGATTGCGCCGACGCCGCTCGTGGCGATCAGCATCCACGCGACTGTCACACCCGAGACAGCGGGTGACAGCGCGAGACCGAGCGCGGCTGCCGCCAGCGCCGCGCCGAGCCCGCCCAGCATCATGGCGAACGCGCGCGCGCGTGCGTGGGGAGCCCCCAGGCGACGCAGCCGGCGCGCCGTTTCGGTCATTTGGTCCCGCTTACCGCGTAGGTGAAGAGGTTCACGCCCATGCGTAACGCCGCCTCGTGCAGCGCAGGGGGGTCATGATGCACCGTCGAATCTTCCCATCCGTCCCCAAGGTCGGATTGGTAGGAATAGTATACGACGAGGCGGTCTCCCAAAAAAATCCCGAATCCTTGGGCAGGCAGGCCGTCGTGCTCGTGGATCTTGGGAATGCCCTTGGGGAACGCGTAGACGAGGTTGTAAATCGGATGTGTCAACGGCACTTCCACCATCGGGTGGTCCGGAAAAACGCGCGCGATCTCCCGGCGGAAGGACTTATCCATTCCATAATTGTCATCGGCGTGCAGAAAGCCGCCCTGCTCCAGATAGCGACGCAGGTTGCGCATTTCGACGTCGGAGAAGTGCACGTTGCCGTGACCGGTCATATAGATGTAAGGGACGTCCCACAGCTCCGGCCCGGTCAGTGTCACGACGCGCTCGCGGTCCGCGACGGGAAGCGTCGTCCGCTCGCGCAGCGCGGCCAGCAGATTGGGGAGGCTCGACGGGTTGGCGTACCAGTCGCCACCGCCGTCGTAATGCAAGCGACCTATTGTGAGAGAGGCGGTTGGGCGGTTCGGCGGTTGGGCGATTGGAATGACCAATGCCGCGAACGCCACCAAACCGCCCAACCGCTTAACCGCCAGACCGCTCATAGCTCGTTTACCAGTTTATAGGCCGCATTCCGTGATATCCCTGTCTCTTCAGCCAATCGATCGGCGACATCCTTGCGCGACAAGCCCTCCGCAAGCAGCGCCCGTCCCCGTTCTGCTGGATCGGGCGGCGGCTCCTCGACGTGCGGTTTGGTCGTCCCTGACAGTACTACTGTAACCTCTCCCCGGACGGGGGCCTCTGCATAGTGCTCTGACAATTCCTGTAACGTCCCTGCACGCGTTTCCTCAAACACTTTGGTCAATTCACGAGAGACGGCGACCCGGCGTTCCGGACCACAGACCTCCAGGAGATCGGCGAGCAGCTGCGTGACGCGGTTCGGGGCCTCGAACAGCACGACGGTCCACTCTGACTGAGCGGCGGTCAAGAGAAAACGGCGCCGGTCGCTCCCCTTGCGTGGCAAGAATCCGAGAAACACATAGCGGTCGCCGGAGAGGCCTGAGACAGCCAAGCTCGCCGCGACGGCGGTCGGGCCCGGAATGGTTACGACCTGAATCCCTCGCTCTCGCGCCGCGGCGACGAGCTCGACGCCGGGATCGCTGATCGCCGGCGTGCCGGCATCGGTGATCAGCGCCACGTCCCTGCCCTCTGTAAGGATGCGCACGATGCGATCCAGGGCGCGCTCCGACGAATGCGCGTGGAAACTGACCAGGTCGGCGTTCGACCCGGCGTGATGGAGGAGGGGTTTACTGTGGCGGGTGTCTTCGGCGACAACGACCGCCACGCGTTTCAGTGTTTCGGCGGCGCGCGGCGAGAGATCGCCGAGGTTTCCGAGGGGCGTCGCAACCACATAGAGGGTGCCGGCCACGTCACCACGTCACCCGCCAGGGGAGTTTGCCGTAAAAGCCGGCGGCCTGCAGGACGTAGCGATGCTCGCGCGTCGCATCCTTCAGCACCTTGGTGGCTGTCCCCGGCATCATCACCTCCGCGCCCTCGAGCAGCTGGAGCGCCCAGTCGGTCAGCGCAATCGACAAATCCTCGGGCCGCACGACGGCATCGGGGGTGTCGGTGCCGCGCGGCACGCTGAGGAGCGCGAGCGCCTGGTGCGTGTCAACGATCGCCGCGGTCACCTTCAGCGCGCGCCGCCTCGCCTCGCCGGGGAATTCCCGTTCCACCGCGTCCACGATCCGCCAGTAGAGCTCGCGATAGGTGTTCACCAGTGCCGTGGCCGCCTGGGCGGGCAGGTCGTCGGCTGCCGGGAAGGTCCCCGCCGATATCGCCGGCGTCGCGCCGCCCGGCGCGCGGTCGAACAGCGATTCGAGGTAGCGGGCAGGTGGCAGGTTGTCGGGTTTGTCGCAGAAATGCCCGCTCAGATACTTCCCGTGATCAAACTTGAGATAGGAGACGCGGCCATTCGAAATCAGCTCCAGCACGCCGGTCACTCTCTCCTGTTGCAACAGCGGAAAGAATTTCTCCGGCTGACCGACGTCGATGAAGCGGCCCTGATAGCCGCCGGCGCAGGCGGCGTACATCCATGCCAGCTGCTCCATGGGCGCGGCACAATACTCCAGGTCGCCGCGCTCGACTTCGGTGCGCATGCGCTTCAGTGCGTCGGTGATCGTGATGACCTGGCGTCCGGCGGAGGACAGCGAAGCGGCGTTGACCGCTTCACCTTTTCGGAAGAGCAGCAGCACGCACTCATCGGGGAGATGCGCCGCGAGATAGCCGTCGATGCGCCCGTCGCGGTCGCGCTTCGCGTACGCCAGCAGATTCTCGAGATGAATGAAGGCGAGCCGGGTGCGATGAATAAGCCGGTTCACCTGCGGAAACTGCAGATCCGCGAGGCGAACCGGCGAATTCGTCAGGCGAGCGGTGCTCGCGCGCATCATCCTCCGGGGAGGAAGCTACGAAAGATGCTGTTCGATCTTTTGCTCGAACGCCTGCGACGGATAGGCACCCACCAGCGTATCCACGTGGCGTCCGTCCTTGAAGAATAGAATACTCGGAATGGAGCGGACGTTAAAGCGCATCGCCGTCGCCTGATTGGCGTCCACGTCCACTTTCACGATTTTCACCTTGCCATTGTACTTGCCGGCCAGCTGATCCATGATCGGCGCGACCATGTGGCAGGGCCCGCACCAGGTCGCCCAAAAGTCCACGACGGCGAGTCCCTTGTACTGCTCCACTTCCGCCTGGAACGTGGCGTCCGTGATGGCGGCGGGATGCTTCACGTCTTCCATAACCCTACACGCTCCCTCGATAGACGTTAGTTTGCTTTTCTATGAATCCGTCGGTCGCTCATGTCGGCATCGCCGTCACGAAAATCTCCGACGCCCTGCGTTTCTACCGCGACGTCCTGGGACTCGCTCCGGGACAGCCCGAGTCCGCCGATGGCGCCACGATCGTCAGCCTGCCGTTCGGCGACATCGCGGTCGAGCTGCTCGAGCCGAGTGATCCCCAGAGTCCCGTAGCGAAATTCCTTGCGAAACGCGGGCCGGGCATCCATCACATCTGCTACCGCGTCTCGGACCTGGAGGCCACGCTCACGCGTTGCAGAGCGGCCGGCTACAAACTGATCGACGAGACGCCCCGGCGCGGGGCCGGCGGACGGCGAATCGCTTTCCTGCACCCCAAGACCACGAACGGCATTCTGCTGGAGCTAACCGAGTAGGTGAAACGCCCACGGTCAGGGCTTGGTTCCTCCCCCCATCGTCTCCGGTGGACACCGTCCCGTCGGATTGCCGGCACTCTCAAGATGCACGTCGTACACCAACCAACCGCCGCTGCGCGTGCGCACCACCTCGATCGGCAACACATGGTTGCAATTGGGCCGCTGCAGCTCGACGCGATATGTCCGCCGGTCGTCGTGCCCCGGAACGAGGAGCGGGCCTTCGACGATCCGATACCCGGTATGATCGAGGTATTTCTGGATCACCGTGAGCCGTTGCCGCAGCACGCCGGCATTCATGTTGCTCGCCGCGGGTCCACGCTCCGTGCCCCACAGCTCACCCATGCGTGTTTGATCGTTGGCTTTCACGGCCGCGAGGAACTGGCTGACCGACTCGTTCATGGACTGCGGGACCGGCGTGCCCAGGCCGGGGTTGTGGCCGCAGGCGCTACCGGCAAGCAGGAAGAGCGCAAGCGCGAGCCGTCGCTTCACGAGACACGACCTGTGGTCGAGGTGACCCGAAGGTAAGACACGATGCGTCTCTACGTCAACATTGATCATGTCGCGACCATTCGCGAAGCGCGCAAGACCGACGAGCCCGACCCCGTGCAGGCGGCGGCGGCCGCCGAACGCGCCGGGGCGGACGGGATCACCGTGCACCTGCGCGAGGATCGCCGGCACATTCAGGACGCCGACGTGCGCGCGCTCGCGCGCAGCGTGCGCACCGTGCTCAATCTCGAGCTGGGCGCGAATGCCGACATCGTCCGGCTCGCCACGCGGATCAAACCCTTCCAGGCGACGCTGGTGCCGGAAAAGCGACAGGAGATCACGACCGAGGGAGGACTCGCGCTGCGCACCGGAGATCGCCGGCTGCGAGCAGCAATTACCCAGCTCCAGGATGCAGGAATCCGGGTCAGTCTGTTCGTCGATCCGTCATTGAAGACGATCGATGTGGCTCGGGTGCTTGGCGTCCCCGCGATTGAGCTGCATACGGGACGTTACGCGCACAGCTGGCGACGCGGCGACGCCGCGCTCAAGGAGCTAGCGCGCGCAGCCGCGCATGCAAAGCAGATAGGACTCGCGGTGCATGCGGGCCACGGCCTCACGTATCAGAACGTCCAGCCCGTCGCCGCGATCTCCGACATCGAAGAACTCAACATCGGCCACTCGATCGTGAGCAACGCGGTGTTTTGGGGCATGGAAGAAGCCGTGCGCCGCATGGCCCAGCTCGTGAAGGCCGGACGACGCACGAGCAACACGTCGTCCGGCACGTAACCGCCTACTACATGCTACTCGAGGCGGACCCCACGATGATGTCCCCAACCGTCTGGTAGCCGGTCACCCCACCAAGCAGGTCCAGCACCGGCTGCTGTAATACCACGTGAATCATGTTGACCGTAATGCCGCCACTCGTGGGAATCTGCTCATTCAGCACCACGTATCCGGTGCCGGGCAGGTCCACGCGCGTGTTCGGCGCGGGGTCGGATAGCGACACGCCATTCACCACGAGATTCGAGAGACTCGAACCCTCGGCGTCGGCGCTCCCGACCGTGCTGCTCGCCATGGCGACGACGCCATCGGCGGTGATCAGGCCGTTCAAAATGTTTACCGCTCCCAGCGTCGCGCTGCTCACGGCGCCGGAGCCGTCCGTGAGATCACCGTTGACGATCGCGAACGCGTCCTGCGCCGATACCAGACCATCGACTGTGACGGCGTTCGCCTGATCCGTCGCCATCATCTCACCAGCCGGCAGAACCGCTGACGGCGACTTTTGATTGACGGTCGCCGTACTCACAGAGACGCCGTAGGACGAGGCCTGCGCGGTCGCCCGCATTTGGGCCGCGAAGGAGCCCGACGTCCACGTGAAGGGCAGAACGAGTCCCGCGAAGCGGACCGCCGCCCGGATGCTCTCGATCTTCATCGTATCCTCCTTGAGCTTCAGGGCTCGCTAGTGGGTTGGATGGAACTGCCGGTTTCCGCCCGTCAGCGTGCACGACGGCTCCGCCGGCGGTAGGTCCGGATCGGGACACATCACGGCATAATCTCCTATCCCGTCGATGGGCTCGTTGACGCGGATGGCGAAGCCATCATGGCCAGCGCCCGGCTCGCCGTTGTCACAGTCCCAGACTTCAAAGTCCAGATTCTCTTGCCCGTTGTTCTGCACCCGCAGCTTCCCGCCCCAGTGCACGGCGCCGTCGCTGCAGTCGGTGTCGACCGCCAGTTCCGCGAAGTCGATCTCTGTGGCGTGAAGGTTGAGGGGACTGCCGTTGAGCCTCATTTCGGGCCGGTGGTCGATCCATTCCAAGGCGCCCTTGTCCGCCAGGCAGACGCCATTTGCATCCGTCTGACCGGACGACATGACGTGCGCGCCGAAGGTCTCGTACTCATGGCTGGCAGGAGGATTCTTGTCGGCCGTACCCGGCGGGAAATCGATGCGGCCCCCACCGGTCATCTTCAGGGGTTGACACTGAAATACGAAGAAGTGGAACCGCGGCGCACCGATCGTCGGGGCCAGCGCTTGGCGGTTCGCCTCGCAGCTGGCGGCGATGAGTGCGATCGCGCCAATCGCCGTCACGCTGGCGAGCGATCTTAGGTGCGACATGACGCCTACCTCCTTGAGGGTGGACTTGGCACAATGCCGGATCCCCAGGTAGGCAAGCGTCATGCCCCATCACGAACGCATCGAGAGTCTTTCGTTACAACGAGTTGGAAATCGTGGCGCCCCTGCTACGGCGCAGGCACGCAGCAGCGTCATCGAGACCGCCATGACGATGATGCGCCGCCACGACGCAGAGTTAATCCGGCCGGCGCGGGTGCTTACGGAGTGCACTCGTGGCGTCATCGATTCGAGCGATGTAGTCTCGCACCGACTCGCCCGGCGCACGGCGCGGTAAAACGAAATGCCGATCATCGGGCCGCGAGCTCTTGAGGTCGTCGACCATCAGGTCGCCGCCGTGCGCCTCGACCGCCGCCTCGAAGCGCTCCACAGCCGACAACAGGTCAGCCAACGCATCGGGGGCGTCGGCACTACTCACCATGACGCCGCGGCTGCGCAGCCGGTCGGCGACTTCGGCGAGAACGCCGGCACGTTCGTCGTCGGGGCTGCGAGGCGGGCGGGGGCTCATGTGATGCTCGTCTGTTCGAGGAATGGGGAACATGGACTCGCCTACGGCGCCGCGATAGGGAGCCGGAGGTACCGAAATTTATTACCTTGGGGTCCGATGACGACGCCCCCCCCCTCCCCCTCCCCCTCCCCCTCCCCGTTGGGAATGGCGGATTTCTTCGCGCTCGAGGCGGGCGAGTATCTCGACCGCCTCGACGCCCTGCTGCAAGCACCGGCGCCGCCGGCGGCCGATGAGCTGGTGCGCCTGGCGCGCGCGCTGCGCGGCAGCGCACTGATGGCGAATCAGCAACCGATCGCTCGGACGGCGATGGGCTTCGAGGCCTTCGCGCGTGGCGTACGCGAAGGACGGCGCCCCTGGGACGCGGCGACCAAGCAAATCGCCGTTCGCGCCGTCGACGACCTCAAGATCTTCGTCCGCAAAGCGGCGAGCTGGACCGACGCCGACACGGCCAAGGCCGAGGGACTGGCCAGCCAGCTCGAGCAATGGGGTGGTCGCCCGTCGGCTCAAATCCGCGCGGCGGAAGCGATGGGCCTCGATGCGGGTGCGCGCGCGTTCGTGGCGCGTGAAGGCGCCGCGATCGCGAGCGCGCTCGATCGCGCCGGCCGGGCGTTGCGGACGAATCCGATGGCGCACGATCCGCTGCAGCAGGTCCTGAAGGCGCTCCAACCGCTGCGCGGCCTCGCGGCGCTCAACGATCTGCCGCCGCTGCCCGATTTGCTCGAGGGTATCGAGCAAGCGCTCGGGGAGGTGAGCCGCAGGAGCGGCGCGCTGCCGGCCGGCTTCGGCGATACGATCGCGGAGCTGTTTCAGATGGCGGCGACGTCGATCGCACACGCGGCGCGCGAGGTCGCCGAACGCGGCCGGCCCGATCCCGAGAGTGCGGAATTCCGTAAATTCGCTGGGCTCCTCGTGGGGTTCATGCAGAGCGAGCCCGACATCGTCCCGATCGAAACCGTTGCCACCATCGTGCGGCGCGGCAGGCCGCTCGCGGGAGAGAGTGCACCTCCGGCAACGCTGGGACGGCTGGAGCTGGTGAGCCACGGGGAGCATTTGCGCCAGGCGGCGGACTCGCTCGAGCGCGCGCCCAGCGCGACGCAGCGCGAGCTGCGTGCGCATACGCTCGCCGGCACGTTCCGCGCGTTGGGTTCGGCGGGGGGAGGTCCCGTCGCCGAGCGCGTCGCCGAGTTCGCGCAGGCCGCACGCGAAGCAGTAACGAGCGGGATCGCCGTGAATCAGCCTGCGCGATTCGCGACGGAGCTGCGCAAGGCGGGGGAAATCCTCTCGGGCTCGAGCTCCGATGACGAAACCGCGACCGCTGCGGCGCTCGCCGGTGTTACGCTCGCGCTGCGCCGGCTTGGTGGCAGCGCGCCAGAGCCGACGGCGCCGACCGGCCCGACCAGGGCTGCCGATCGCGTTCGGTCGTCGGGCGCAACGCGCGCCCCCGGGCGGGCGCCGTCCGAGCCGCCGATTGGGGCAGAGTCAGCGACTGACATTGCGGGGACCTGGACGCGTTATCAGCAACTGGTCGCGGCCGGCGTCGGACCGGCGTCGCTGGAAGAGTTGATAAGCGGGACTCCGGCCCAGCGGTCCGCGGGTAACGGAGCGGAGCCTGTCGACATCCGGACTCTCCTCTACCGGGGCGCTCGCGCCCGCGAGCGCGTCCAGGAGCTGCGCGAAGCCGCCAAGCGGGCCAGCGGCGACGCGCTCCGCGCCATCATCGACGAAGTCTGCGATCTCGTTGTCCTCGCCATCGAACCCGAGTAAGCCACACCGCTGGCGGGGAGGGAGAGGGGGGGCCTGGCTCATCGGGCTCGCCCTGAGCGCCGCATTGCTGGTGTGGGTTCTGTATAAGATCGATCCACGCAAGGTGTGGACGTATGCGGAGCACGCGAACGGCTGGCTGCTCTTCGTGACGGTGGTCCTCGCGACGTTGACGTTTCCGGTGCGCACGATTCGCTGGCGGCTGATCCTGCGCGATGCCAAAGGCGAGCGGTTCCCTATCACACCGCTGTGGCATGCCACGACGATCGGCTTCATGGCAAACAACTTGCTGCCTGCGCGTGCGGGCGAAGTCGCGCGCGCTTACGTCGCGTCGGGTCAGCTGCCGGTACGCTTCACCACCGCGCTGGGTTCGATCGCGGTCGAACGCGTTTTCGACGCGCTCGTCATGCTGGCGTTGATGGCGGTCGCGATCGCCGCCCCGTCGTTCCCGGCGCACGCGCAAGTCGGCGGGCGTTCACTCTCGACGATTGCCGCGTCAACCGCGGTGCTGTTTGGCGCGTTCCTGCTGGTGGCACTCCTGATCGCGAATCGTCCGACCCCCTGGCTCGTGCTGGTCGAACGCATCGCCCGGCGCGTGCTGCCGGTCCGCGCCGCTGACCGCGTGCTGCACGCCTCAGATGGAATTGTCGAAGGGCTCGCCGTGCTGAAGAGCCCGGCCCGATTCGCAGGCGTGGTGTTCTGGTCGCTCGTGCTGTGGATCACGAACGCGGCGGCATTTGCGATCTGTTTTCGCGCCTTCGGACTCGCGGTCCCGCTCGAGGCGGCACTGCTGCTGCAAGGCATCATCGGCTTCGGCGTCGCCCTCCCTTCGACACCCAGTTTCCTCGGCATTTTCGAAGCCGCAACGCTCGTGACGTTGCAGCTGTACGGTGTGGAGTCGAGCCTCGCCGTGAGCTACGCGCTGACCTACCATCTGACGACGTTCCTGCCGATCACCTTGCTGGGGCTGTGGTCGCTGACACGCCTGCACATCCGGTTGCGCGAGCTCAGCACGGCCGCCAAGGCGGGAACGGCATGAGCACCGCGGTGCGGATCGCAGCACACGCCAAGGTCAACCTCTTTCTCCGGATCCTGGCGCGCGAGACCTCCGGTTTCCACCAGATCGAAACCGCCTTCGCGCTGCTGGAGCTCGCGGATGAGCTCGTCGTGCGGCGGATCGACTCGGGCGTGGCGCTCGAGATCGACGGACCGGACCTCGGCCCAAGCGAAGAAAATCTCGCCGTGCGCGCCGCGCGGATGGTCCTCGAAGCGACGGGCAACCGGTTCGGGGTCGCCATCACACTCACCAAGCACATTCCGGTGCGGGCGGGGCTGGGGGGCGGCTCGAGCGATGCCGCCGCCGCCCTGCACGCCGTGAACGATCTTGCCGGCAACGCGGTGCCGCGCCACGAGCTGCTGCATTTCGCCGCGCGGCTCGGCGCCGATGTGCCATTCTTCGCGAGCGGTGCCCCTCTGGCCGTGGCGTGGGGGCGAGGCGAGCGCCAGTTCCGCGTCCCTGCCCCGCCATCGTGTCCGGCGCTGATTGCAGCTCCAGCGCTGCAAGTGGCGACTCCGGACGCGTACGCCTGGTGGGACGAGCAGAATCGTGCGCCGCCGTCACGCGGCCCGGTGACGCTCGATGCGGACGCGCTGAGCACGTGGGGCAGCATCGGACGTTTGGGCGGCAATGACTTCGAACCGGTGGTGTTCGCAAAACATCCGGAGTTGCGCGCGTTATTCGAGCGCCTGGCTGAGACGGGGCCGATTTGGGTGCGCTTGTGCGGATCAGGCAGCGCCGTGGCCGCTGTCTATAAGAAGGAGAGCGAGCGTGACGATGCCATGCAGCGGCTGGGAGCGAAGCGGCAAGCGTTGATCGCGACGGCGACGCGCGCAGCGCCACCAGCGGCCCCCGAGCGCGTCAGCTCATAGCTTGCGGCGCCGGCCGAAGCGAAACGGTGGAGGAAAGGTGACGTCGGGCAAGTGGCGGAGTTTGTCATAGCCGCCGGAGCGGGCGCCGGCGACGTCGCGCATGACATCGATTAGCCGCGCGCGGCAGCTCTCCAAGCTCGTGACCTGTTGCTCCAGAATTTCCAAGCGGCGGCGGAGAATTTCCATGAGGCGCTTGGATGCCGCGGGACGGTCGGCGTGGCGCAGGAAGAGAATTTCTTTGATGTCGCCAATCGTGAGCCCGCAGTTCTGGAGTTGGCGAACGAGCCGAATCCGGTCCAGCGTGCTCCGGTCATAGATGCGCTGCCGGCTCTTCGTGCGTCCGGGTTCATCCAACAGACCTGATCGCTCGTAGAACCGGATCGCGTCCCGCGTCACGCCACTGCGGGTCGCGACGTCACCAATTCGTAGACGTTCCATCCGCACGAATGGTACCCTTCGCCGACTAACCAAGATCAACCAATTATCGGGATTAGTCCCAAAGGACGACCTTTTGACGACCCATCCCCCCGGCGATAGCATTGGCCTTCCCTTGCTCGGGAGGGCAACCCGATGTCGCACGCTCTGTTTGCGTTCGCGCTGCTCCTCGCTCAAACCGATACGTCCAACGCGCAGTGGCCGCCGCTCAAGGTCGTCGACGTGCGCTGGATCGATACCACCGTCTCGGCCTGCGTGGACTTCTCCCAGTTCGCCAACGGCGCCTGGCTCGCGCACGACACGATTCCGGCAGCGTACTCGTCCTCCGGGGTCACCCGCGACATGAGCGATCGCAACGAGCTCGTTGTACGCTCGGTGCTGGAAGATGCCGCTGCGCATCGGAGCACCTTCCCACCCGATAGCACGCCCCGCAAACTCGGGACGTTCTACGCGACGTGCATGGACTCCAGCGCGATCGAGGCTGCCGGAATCAGACCGATGCAGCCGTGGCTGCGCGCGATCGACTCGATCACGACGCGGACACGCCTCCTGGCGGAGATTGCGAAGCTGCAGGTTCGCGGCGTTAACGTGGCATTTCGGTACACCCCCGACGTCGATACGCACGATGCCGCGCACTACATCACCTGGTTGTACCAGGGCGGGCTGGGGTTGCCTGATCGGGACTACTATTTCGCTGCTGGGGCCGCCGCGGACTCGACGCGGCAGGCGTTTGTGGTCCACGTCGCCAAGATGTTTCGTCTCGCGGGCCAGGATTCGGCAACGGCCGGCGCCGCGGCGTCGCAGGTGATGGCGCTCGAAACGTCGTTGGCCCAGGCGTCGATGACGCGCGTCGACCGGCGCGATCCCGCCAAGACGGACCACCCGATGAGCTTCGCGCAGCTGACGGCGCTCGCGCCGCGAGTCGGATGGCCCAGCTACTTCCATGCGATCGGCTTGAGCGCACCCGTCCGGAAAGTCAACGTCGCGCAGCCGGACTTCGTGCATCGCGTGGACTCGCTGCTCCAGGCGACACCGCTGGCCACGTGGCGCGCATACCTCAAGTATCATGCGATTGCGTCGGCGGCGCCGTGGCTGAGTACGGCGTTCGTGCAGGAGGACTTCGCGTTCCGGTCCAGATTCAGCGGCGCGAAGGCGCTGCTGCCCCGCTGGAAGCGTTGTCTGCGCGAGACCGATGGCGACCTCGGCGAGGCCCTCGGCCAGGCGTATGTCGCCAAGACGTTTCCGCTGGAGGCGCGCGCCCGCGCGCGCGCCGTGATCGACGACATTCGCGCAGCGTTTCACGACCGCTTGCTGCACCTCACCTGGATGTCGGATGCGACGCGTGCCCAAGCGCTCGACAAGCTGGCGCGCATGGGGGAGAAGGTGGGCTATCCGGACCGGTGGCGGGACTATTCCCGCCTGCGGGTGTCCGAGGGGCCGTTCATCCTGAACGTCGCGCAGGCGAACGCGTTCGAGTGGGAGCGCACGGTCAACCGGCCGGGCATGCCGGTCGACACGACCGAATGGGGCATCACGGTCCCTACCGTCAACGCGTATTACGACCCGACGAAGAACGAGATGGTGTTTCCCGCCGGCGCGCTCATGCCACAGACGTTCGACGCGAGCGCGGACGATGGCGCAAACTACGGATCCCTGGGCGGCAGTTGGGCCGGCCACGAGCTGACGCACGGCTTCGATGACGAAGGCCGGCACTACGACGCCAAGGGCAACTTACGCGATTGGTGGCAGCCGTCCGATTCGACGCACTTCGTCGAGCAAGCGGCGCTCGTGGAGCGTCAATTCAACGAGTACATCCAGGTCGATACCTTCCACGTGAACGGCAAGCTCACGGAGGGCGAAAACATCGCCGACTGGGGCGGCCTCCTGACGGCCTACGACGCGCTGTGGAACCGGTTGGCGCGGGCGGGACGTCCTGGTTTGCTCGAGGGCTATACGCCGGAGCAGCGGTACTTCATTGCGTACGCGCAGAGCTGGCGCGTCCACACCCGTCCCGAGCAGCTTCGCACGCGGGTGACCGTGGATCCGCACGCGCCGGAGAAGTGGCGCATCAACGGACCGCTCTCGAACATTCCGGCGTTCGCGCAGGCGTTCGGCTGTAAGGACGGGGATCCGATGGTGCGGCCGACGGACAAGGTTCCGAGTATCTGGTAATTCACCAACGGGATGGAGGTCTCCACGATGCACGTGTTAGGACGCTCGGTGCTGGTGCTGATGGCC
>WNGP01004151.1_pt1 | contig 24307 bp, 17 predicted proteins | sample 5407671 | NCBI WGS metagenome assembly WNGP01 (sample SAMN13153381, study PRJNA577476) | soil metagenome | isolation source: 40 cm soil or saprolite under Garry oak tree replicate 2 | place: USA:California | collected 2016-06-15
CCCAAGCAGGCGCTGGACGAAGCGCATCAGCAGGTGAAGAAGATCTTCGAGAAGTGGCGCGCGAAGGGATTGGTCGCCGGGGGCTCCGGCGACCGTGCTTGACACCTCCACCCTGCACCAGAGGGAGTTATGACTGCCCCTCAACTCGCGATGAAGGACCTCCGCCGCGTCGTGATTGCCGCGGCCGTCGGCAACGTGATCGAGTGGTACGACTTCTACATCTTCGGGAGCCTGGCCGCGCTCCTGTCGGTGAAGTTCTTCGAGGGGGGCCAGTCAGGGGCGGCGCTCATCAAGACGGTGGGAACTTTCACCGCCGGCTTCCTCATCCGCCCGTTCGGCGCCTTCGTGTTCGGCCGCGTCGGCGACCTGGTCGGCCGCAAGTACACGTTCGTCATCACGCTCAGCGGCATGGGACTGGCCACGGCCGCCATCGGGTTGGTGCCGAGTTACGCCCAGATCGGCGCGCTGGCGGGGATTCTGCTGTTGCTGCTGCGCCTGATTCAGGGTCTGTGCCTGGGCGGCGAGTACGGCGGCGCCATCACCTACGTCGCCGAGCATGCGCCGGACGAGAAGCGCGGTTACTACACCGGCTGGCTCCAAACGTCACCGACGCTGGGAATTGTGGTGTCGCTGGCGGTGATCATCCTGACGCGCCAGATGGTGGGGACCGAAGCATTCAACGCGTGGGGGTGGCGGATCCCGTTCCTGCTGTCGCTGCTCATGGTCGCAATCGCGATCTACATCCGGCTGCAGCTGCAGGAGACGCCGATCTTCCAGGCCATCAAAGCCAAGGGGCAAACGTCGACCAATCCGTGGCGCGAGGCGTTCTGGGGTGAGAACGTGAAGTACGTGCTGATCGCGAGCATCGTGGTGATCGGCGAAGGGGTGGTGTGGTACAGCGGCCAGTTCTGGGCGCTCTACTTCCTGCAGCAGGTGCGGAAGCCGGACGTCCTGACCCCGGCGGTGATCACCGGCATCGCGCTGCTCATCGCCACGCCGACGCTCATCCTGTTCGGGTGGCTGTCAGACAGGATCGGCCGCAAGCCAATCATCCTGGCGGGGTTCGCCCTGGCGGCCCTCACGTACTACCCGCTCTACACGGCGCTCGGCAAGGCCGCCGACCCGGCGAACACCAATTACCCGCTCGCGATCCTCATCGTCGCGATCATGGTCTCGTACGTCGGGATGGTGTACGGCCCGATCGGTGCGTTCCTCGCGGAGTACTTCCCGGCCCGCATCCGCTACACGTCGGTGTCGGTGCCCTACCACATCGGCAACGGCTGGGGCGGGGGACTGGTGCCAGTCATCACGACCGCGGCGTACGTGTCCACGCATAGCCTGGGGACGGCGCTGATCTACCCTATCACCGTGCCGGCGGTGGCCTTCCTGTTGAGCCTGTTCCTCATGCCGGAGACGCGCAAGATCAGCATCTGGCAGCCGTCGGCGGTGCGGGTCGGCGCCAGAGGCTAGTGCTTTCCTTTCGTACGCTCGGGGCGCTCCGACGCATTGCGTTGGGGCGCCTCGTCGCAACCGCGGGTCTCGTCGCCGCAGTCGCATTCCGGCAGTCCGACATCGTTCTCCTCGCCACCACGACCTCCACGCGCGACGCCGGCCTGCTCGATTCCCTGCTTCCAGTGTTCGAGCATGCGACCGGCTATCACGTGAAGGTCGTGGCGGTGGGGAGCGGGCAGGCCCTCGAGATGGCCCGGCGCGGCGACGCGGACGTCGTCCTGTCACATGCTCCGGTGGCGGAGCGAGCGCTCACCGACTCGGGGTACGTCATCCGCCGGCGACTCGTCATGCACAACGAGTTCCTGATCGTGGGGCCGCCGGAAGACCCAGCCGGCGTGCGCGGGTGGAGGGACGCAGTCGCTGCGTTCTCGCGCATCGCGTCGTACCGGGCGCTGTTCGTGTCGCGCGCCGACCGGTCGGGCACGCACGAGCGCGAGCTCAGCCTGTGGCGGAAATCCGGCGTCTCACCGCCCGCGCCCGGGGCGTGGTACCTCGAATCGGGCCAGGGGATGGGTGCGACACCTCGCATGGCGGGACCGGAGCGAGCTGGAACCGATGGTTGAGGGGGACACGCTGCTCCACAACGTCTACCACGTGCTCGAGCCGAACCCGGGGAACGCTCCGGCCGGCCGTATCAATTTGCGCGGCGGACGAGCCCTGGCGGATTTCTTCGTGGCGCCCGAGACCCAGCAGCTCATCGGTGAATTCGGCAAGGCGCGCTTCGGCCGCAGCCTCTTTGTGCCCGACGCCGGCAAACCCGACCGCTGGTAGGGCGTTCGGTCAGGCGCCCCCTGCTCCTCCCAACTGCTCCACGTGCGGCTTCTCCACCAGCCGGTAAAACACGCGCTTGATCGAACACCGCCGCGGCGAGACCGGGCAGCGAAGCAGTCAGGAGCGCGAGTCCGTAGGTAGGCAGGTAGCCGACGGTGTACATGGGATTGCGGAGCACCCGGTATGGTCCACGCCCCTGCGGGATCACCGCGGCGGGGTTGAAGAAGTCGTACCAGTAGTAGGCGCGGGCGCCGAGCGCGGCACCGGCCCATACCTTCACAGCGACGCCGAGGAAGACGAGCAGGGCTCCCACCGGGATCACCACAATTGCCGGGAGCGCGAGGTGAAGGGTATGGGGCGTCACCAGACACGCCACGACGAAGCTCGCGCCGTCATTGATCATCACGATCGCCGCGACGCGCCGGAAGCGGCGGAAGCCCGGCTCGATCCCCCACCGCGCCGTGAAGGAATGGCAGCGCTTCTGGCGTGACAATGCGACGCCGGCGTACCCGACGTAGGCGAGCCGGCTCGCCACGTGGTAGCCCACAACGAGCCACATGAGGACGGTCATTGGTCGCCCAAAGATACACGGTGCCAGCTACTTGGCTTGGGCTCGAGGAGCGGGCGTCCAGCACGGCGCGGTACACCACCATATCTTGCGTCCATGGCCAAGGAAGCTGCGATCGAGATCGACGGAACCGTGGAGCAGGTGCTGCCCAACACCACGTTTCGCGTACTCCTCACCAATGGGCACTACGTGCTCGCCACCATCGCGGGAAAGATGCGGCGCTTCCGGATCCGCGTGCTCGCCGGCGACCGGGTCACCCTCGCCGTCTCCCCCTACGACCTGACGCGCGGTCGCATCACCTTCCGGCACAAGTAGACCCACCGCCCCTCGCGAAGTTTCCGCAGCAGCAGCACTTTCCAGTTTCCCCTGACCCTGAGGTCGCCCGTGCGGATGCTCGCCCTGGTGGGACTCGCGCTCGGCGTTGCCCGTGCGCCCCTCGTGGCGCAACAGCGCGTCATCACCGACAGCGACCTCTTCGCCTTCCGCTGGGTGGCGGGCCCGCAGATCTCGCCCGACGGCAAACAGGTGGCGTACGTGATCGTCACCGTCAACGCGAAGCACGACGGCTACGAAACGAGCATCTGGTCCGTGGCCGTGGATGGCGCCTCCGCCCCGCGCCGGCTCACGTCCGGGAGCCACGACGGCGCGCCCCGCTGGTCTCCCGATTCCCGCACGCTCGCCTTCCTTCGCCCCGTGGGTGACGCCGGCGCACAGCTCTTCCTGCTGCCGCTCGGGGGCGGCGAGGCCGTCCAGCTCACCGACATCACGAAGGGCGCGTCGCCCGCCGTGTGGTCTCCCGACGGCAGGACGATCGCATTCACCAACAGCGCGCCACCGGAAGAGCTGGCCCGCAAGGAAAAGGGCGACGCTCCCAAGCGGACCGACGTGCGCATCATCACGGCCGCACAGTTCCGCCAGGACGACGAGGGCTACGACGACCCCAGCGCGCACAGCCACATCTGGACGGTGCCCGCGGTTGCGGGCGAGCGCCCCCAGACCGCGCGTCAGGTGACGTCGGGGGCGTTCGACGAGGCCGCCCCCGCGTGGGGCGCCGACGGCACACGGATCTACTTCACGTCCCAGCGGGTGGCGGAGCCGTACTACTACGCGCCGGACGCGAACGTCTACTCGGTTCCCGCCGCAGGTGGATCGCTCGACACGGTCGTGAACATCGACGGCGCGGTGAACGCGGCGAGCCTCGGGCCGGCGGGGCCAGGCGGTCAGCCGGTCGCGTTCCGCGCGTTTCTCAATCCCGCCCAGCCCCGGTCGTACAACGAGTCCGACCTGTTCGTGTGGCGCGGCGGGCGCGCCATCAACCTGACCGCCGACTACGACTTCGACATCGGCGGCAGCGTGCTGGGCGACCAGGCGCCGCCGCGCGGCGGCGAGGGCTCGAGCCCGATCATCTGGGCGCCAGACGGCAAGTCCGTGATCGTCGCAACCACGGAGCGGGGGCGCTCGAACCTGGTGCGCTTCGACGCGGCCACCGGCGCCCGCCAACCCCTCACCAGCGGCGATCACGCCGTGCTCGCCTACACGGCGACTGCGGACGCGCGCAGCCTCGCGCTCACGCTCGGCGATCCTACGCATCTGCCCGACGTGTACGCCCTCGACGCCCAGACCCGGCGCCTCACCCAGCTCACCCACGTCAACGACTCGCTGTTCGCGAAGCTCCAGCTCGTCACGCCGGAGGACCTGTGGTACACGAGCTTCGACGGCCGCAAGGTCGAGACCTGGATCATGAAGCCCGTCGGCTTCACGCCGGGCAAGAAGTACCCGCTGATCCTCGACATCCACGGCGGCCCGCACACCGCGTACGGGTACATCTTCTTCCACGAGATGCAGTGGATGGCGGCCAAGGGGTACGTGGTGGTCTACCCCAACCCGCGCGGCAGCACCACATACGGGCAGGAATTCGGCAACGTCATCCAGTACAAGTATCCCGGCGACGACTACAAGGACCTGATGGTCGCCGTCGATTCCGTGATCGCGCGCGGTTACGTCGATCCCGCGCGGCTGGGCGTGACGGGGGGAAGTGGGGGCGGGCTGCTCACCGACTGGGCAGTCAGCCGGACGCGCCGTTTCGCTGCGGCGGTGTCGCAGCGCGACGTGGCCGACTGGCTGGGGTTCTGGTACACCGCCGACTTCACGCTCTTCCGGCCCACGTGGTTCCGCTCCACGCCGTTCCACGATCCGCAGGAATTCCTGGACCGCTCACCGGTGCGCTACGTGGACAGCGTGACCACGCCGATGATGTTCATCCTGGGCGACGAGGACTACCGCGCCCCGCCGTCCCAGGGCGGCGAGGCGATGTTCCGCGCGCTCAAGTACCTGCACAAAACGGCGGTGATGGTGCGCTTCCCCGGCGAGTCGCACGAGCTGTCGCGGGCCGGGAAGCCGATGCACCGGGTGGAGCGGCTGCAGCACATCCTCAACTGGTTCGACAAGTACCTGCAGGGGAAGGCGATCACGCTGTACGACTCGCCCTGAGCCTAGGCGAGCGTCTCGAACGCCACGCGTCGCCGCAGCAGACGCCAGCGCTCGTGACGCATGGCGTAGGGGGCGAAGCCCGCGCGCTGGAAGCCCCTGAGGGACGCCGTGTTCGTCGACTCCACAAATGCGATGGCCGACCGCGCGCCCTGGCGCCTCGCGGCTGCGACCATCCGGGCCAGTGCGTGCGTCATGATCCCCTGGCCGCGATCCGGCGGTAGTGTGAGCATGCCCTCCAGCAGCACGTCGCCCTGCTCGAGACGCGGGAACAGATCGCCAAAATGGCGCTGAACCAGCGCGTTGGACGAGGCCGGGATGAGCCACCCTACGAAGCAGATCCGCTCACCGGGAGCGAGGGCGAGCCAGCAGGTGCCGAGCGCGGCCTTGAGGAGGCGGCGCTCCGCCAGGAGAAAGGGAATCTCTCGTCCCGAGATGCCAGGCCGGTGGAGGTCGAGGAACGAGAGGTTGTCTTCCGGCCGGAGGGGACGCACTTGCAGGGCGATCTTGGCCGGCGGCGCGTCGCCGGGCAGGGAGACGTCACGGCGCAGTCCAACCGACGTCGAGTCCTGATGTAGACGCCTCCGCACCGCGTCGGCGGCGACCGCCAGGTGGCCCCCGCTGAGCAGTCCGACGAAATCGGGGATGCTCGCAACGAGCCAGCGATTGCTGGGGCGGGGACAGGAGGCGGGTTCAGCCTGCATGTCCTAAAGACCACTCCCCGTGACGCGCGTCACCGGGCCTCCGGTTACGCGCTCGCGCCGGATTCCGCAATGAATCCAGCCGGTGACGAGACTTCATACACCTCTCTTCCCGCCCCCGCTCCACGTAACTCGCAGTCCCACTTCGCGTAACGTGTAACCCTCTGCACGGCATGTCCCTTGCCCCAAGCGCTTCGGCACCACGACTCCCTGCTTTCTTCCCTCATTAGAGAGGACCCTATCATGGCCGCCTGGAGGATCTTCGGGCACGACACGACGCCGGAGCAGCTCCCCGCCGAGCTCCGCTCCATCCTCGCGCAGATGCAGCGCGAGCGCGTGGCATTCGAAGCCCTCACGAACGCGGCGCGGGAGTCGTCCAAAGACCTCAGCCAGCTCACGCAGCCGCTGGTCGATGCCCAGAAGGTCGTGACCGAGCTCCAGACCCGCGTGAAAGCGTTGGAGCGGTTGGTCCCGGTCCTGGCGACGCTCGACCAGCAGACGGAAGCCGTATCCAAGGTGCAGCGGCGCACCGAGACCCAGCTCACCAACACGTCGGACGACGCGAAGCGGTTGCGGACCGAGATCGACGCGCTCCGCACCGCTCTCGAGGAGGCGCTCGCGCTGAAGCGCGATCTGGCGGGCTTCCTGGAGCTGGGCGGCGGGTTCAAAGCGCTGCGGATGGACGCGGACAAGCTCACGAACGAGGTGCGCGACGTCACGCAAGGGTTCGACCGCGTGCGGGAGCGCCAGGAGGAGCTGCGCCGCACCGGTGAGACCGTGGCCACGCGGCTCAACGCATTCGAGGAACGGCAGCAGCAGGTCCAGGGGGGCGTCGCGGCAACCGAGTCTCGCGTCGCCGCGCTCGGCCAGACGCTCAAGGATCTGACGCAGGCCTCCGCCGATGCGGCTCAAACGAAGCGCCAGCTCACCACGGTCAAGGCGCTCGCCGATGCCGTCACGCAGAAGGTCGCGACGCTCGAGCAACAGCGCGACGTCGTGGAGCGCGCCACGGGTCAAGTGGTGCATCTGCACGATCTCATGCGCGAGATCGACGGTAAGATCCAGCAGCACGAGCACAGCGCCAAGGGGTTGGGCGAGCTCGAGACCAAGGTCGGCGAGCTCCGCGCGCTGCATGGCGACGTGCTCCAGCGGGCCGAAGAGATCAACGCCAACCACGAGGAGGCGAAGCGCGCCGACGAGGAGCTGCGGGGCCGGCTCGCAGGGCTGCGCGACGAGGTGCAGCGGACGGTGCAGCGGTTCGAGCTCGAGAACCAGGGGCTCGACGCCGTCGGGCAGCGCATCCTCGATCTGCGCGGCGGGCTCACGGACATGGAAGGGCGGTTCCGCGCGCTCGACGAGTCGGGCCGCACGATCGCTGAGGTGCGGACGCAGGCCGATAGCGTGGCGTCCCAGCTTCAGGGGATCAGCGAGAACGTCTCGCAGCTCGAGGCCCAGGCCGAGCGCGTACGCGCCGTGGAAGCGAATGCCGGCCGTCTCGGCGATAGCGTCGAGGAGATGACGCAACGGGTGGTGCGGCTCGAGAAGGCCCAGCCCGTGGTGGCCGCCGTGCTGCAGGACGTCGCGAGCCTCAAGGGCACCCATGAAGCGGTCAAGGGCGCGATCGAGCAGGCGCAGGTGGCGGAGAGCGAGCTGGCCCGGGCCCGAGAGGGCCAGGCCGGCACCAAGGCGTGGCTCGCCGGCGTGACCGAGTCGGTCACGGCGCTGCGGGGCGAGCTGGCGGCCGTCGAGGAGATGAAGCCGACCGTCGAGAGCGTGCGGGCCGACGCGGACCGACTGTCCCAGTCTATGGCGCAGATCGAAGCCCGGCGCCAGCTCGTCGAGGACCTCGACAAGCGCCTCTCGGGGCTCGCGGTCGTTGGGACGCAGCTCGAGGAGCGTAGTCGCGGCTTGCTCTCGAGGATGGACGGCGCCGACGAGCGGTTCCAGGCGCTCACGGCGCACGGAGACGAAGCGGCGCGTATCGAAAAGCTGGTCCCGACGGCGCTCGCGACCGTCGAGCGCGCAGAGCGCCGCGTCGCGGACGTAGACGCCGCGGTCACGTCGCTCGAGTCACGCGCCCAGAACATCGACGGCGTGGCGGAGCGCACGCGCGCGCTGGGTCAGGAGCTCGAGCTGAGGCAGGCCGCGCTCGACAAGGCGACCGAGCATCTGGACCGCGCGTCGCAGCTGCGGCAGGAGGCGGCCGCGGCGACGCAGCAGCTCGAAGACCGGGCCGGACAGGTCACCGGCGCGCTCGCGACCGCGGGCGGTCGGCTGACCGAGCTCACCGCCACGATCGACGAGCTCGACAGCCGCGCCGGTACGCTGCGCTTCGCCCAGAAGCGCATGGCGCAGTTCGAGGAGCGGCTCGCGAAGTGGGAAGCGGTTGAGACGCACCTGACGCGAGCGCTCGAGCAGGTTACCCAGCGGCAGGCAACGCTCGACGCCCTCCAGGCGGACATGCACCGTTTGTTCGAGGTCGCAGAGCGGACGGTGGACGACGTGCGCTCCATCTCGGCTGCCAAGGAGGAGATCACGCAAACCCGCGCCATGCTCGAGAACGTGCTGGGTCTCGTAACCCACGTGCACGACGCGGCCAACGGGCTGGACCACCGCAAGCGGCAGGTCGAGCGGGCCGAGGAAGGGCTGGCCCGGGCCGAGACGCTGCTCGCCGACGTCCAGTCGGCTCTCGCGGCGTTGCATGGCCAGAAGGCGATGATGGATCAGGCCGTCGAGCAGGCGGGATCGCTCGAGTTTCACACGAAGCAGGCAGAGTCGCTGATCGCCACGCTGCGCCAGGAGCGCGACATCACCGAGAAGGTGCGTGCCGCGGTCACGCCGCTCCGGCAGGAGAAGGTCATCAAGACCGCCTAACCCGCTGATGAGCTTGTGCCCGAGCCCCGCGGCGAATCTGCCGCGGGGCTCGTTGTACAACTCCCATACGCCGCCGTGGCGCGGCAGCGCACCGCAAAGCAAGGGCGGTAGAGGAGACGCCCTCTACCGCCCTTTCGCAATCACAACCTGTGGCTCTACTGATGAATGACGATGCTCCCTCCACCCAGCGCCGTTGACGCCGGGGTGCCGTTACCGCTTCCCATCTGGTTGTCGTAGATCACGACCCCCGTGGCGTTGTCCCAGATCCTCATGCGGAACGTGTCGTCCCCACCCTTCAGGTCTCCGTCCACGGCCGTGAGCATGAAGCCGAAGTCGCCGGCGCCGTTGATGGTCCCCGACCCCTTGAATTGCACTTTGGAGCCCGCGATCACCAACCAGTCGTAGCTCGTGCTGTGGAACGCGAGCGACGCCACGCGGAATTGGAACTCGGTGTTGCCGCTCGGCGTGGACGCGCCCTTCTGATAGCGGGACACGAAGCCGAACGTCGCCTTCCCGGTGAGACTCGGGTTGGGCGTGTAGGCACCGGCCGGCGAAGTGATCCAGCCGCCGCCCGTGACAAAGCCTGCTTCGGCGTCGAACACCACGACCCACTGGAACACCGACTGATCGGACCCACCATCCTTGTCGGTGACGGTAAGCGTCACGCTGTACACGCCCGCCGCGGTATACACATGGTCACCGCTCGCGGACCCGGAGCCGTTGGCCTCGGTGATGACGGCGCTCGACGACGTGCCGTCGCCCCAATCGAACACGCCCGTGTGAGTGTCGAGGGTTCCAGGGTCAGTGAAGGTCGCCCCGGCGTTCACTTGCGTGCCCACCTCCATGGGATCGAGACTCAGCCCCGTGATCGCCCCCAGACTGGGCACGACATTCGCGATCGTGGCCGTGGCGGTCGCTGTACCGGTCAGGCTGCCGTTGGAGACGGTGAGCGTGACCGTGTAGCTGCCGTTGTCGGCGTACGTGTGGCTCGGCGTCGCGCCGCCCGCGGTCGGGCTGCCATCGCCGAAGTCCCATTCATACGTCAGCGACGCTCCCCTCGGGTCGGACGACGCAGTGCCGTCGAACTGGACCGGGCTCCCCTCGCTGCCGCTATAGGGACCGCCCGCTCTGGCGATCGGCGCCGGGGCCTGGGCGATCGTCGCCGTCGTCGTGGCCGTGCTCGTCATGGTGCCATTGGACACGGTGAGCGTGACCGTGTAGGTCCCGTGCTGGGCGTACGTGTGGTCCGGCGTCGCACCGTCGGCGACCGTGGTGCCGTCGCCGAAGTCCCACTGATACGTGAGCGTAGCGCCGCCCGGATCGGACGAGCCGCTGCCGTCGAAGTGGACGGGCTCGCCTTCCACGCCGGTATACGGACCACCAACCTGGGCTACCGGGGGCACTTGCTGCACTCCAGCACCGAAGGCGACGTTGTCGACGCCTTCGAACTGGTGCGTGGGCGAGTAGATCCGGATGCGCGCGATGGGCGTGGCCGAGGACACTCCCCAAAAGGTCCCCGCCTTGGTGCACGGCGCCCTAGTGGAGCCGAGCAGCACGTCGTTCAGGCCGAAGACCTCGAGCTGGCAGATGTCGTTGGCATACGAGACCAGATCCATGCCGGCGGCGGTGACGTTTTCAGTGAAATCAATGAGAAAGCCGTCCACGTCCACCGTCGCGACGAGCTGCTTCGAGTGGGCTACTCCACCGAAGCCGTTCCCCAACAGCGCCACATCCTCGCCGGTCTCGTCCTGGCCGGACGTGTGGTCGGAGTTGAACCGGATGCCGGGCAGGATACCGCCCGGCGAGAAGCAGGTGTTGTCGCTGGTCGCATCCAGGGGGCCGGGGCAGCCGACGACGTCGCCGTCCGCCACGTTGCCGGCCTCGAAGCCCTCCACCGGCAGGCCGGGGAACTGCGCGTCGAAATCCGCACGGCTGGCGGAGTAGGTCAGTTCCAGAGCGCTTGCGGCGGCCTCGGCTTGAATGAGCGCCGGTCGAGGACCCACCGGCTGGTCGCAGCCGAAGATTGCGAAACTGAGCAACGACCCGATAGCAGCCAGACGAGAGCGGCGTACCATGGCACCCCCAGGACAGAGGACCGAGTACTGCATGATCCCAGGAGTCCTCTTGCCCTCGGCATGGCTCGATCGAGGTCCTGGGGGGCGCGAGGGGTGGAAAATAGGTGCGGCAGGCGGGCGGGAGGTGACGCGGGATACAGGCGTTCCGGGAATGGAGGGTGACCCAAGCCACACCTCTTCCGGTCTGCTACAACCGGTTGACGCCACCCATCATTAGACGTCCCCTTATAGCATGCCGACTCCCCTCTTCATTCTCGCCGGTGCGCTCCTGCTCCTGACATTCGTGTGGCTTCGGACTGCCGGCGCGCTGCGCCGGCGAGGGCATTGGGCGAGCGGCGTCGTCACAAGCCTGCTAGGCCTGCTGTTCCTCGCCGGCGCAGCGCTCGCGGCAGCGGCGGCGATCGGCGTGCGGGGGTACCGGGCGCTCACGTACGAGGAGGTGGCGGCGACGGTTTCGACCGAGCCGGTGGGCCGGCAGCGCTTTCGGGCGACGATCATCCTGCCCGATCGGCGCCTCGCGATGTACGAGCTCACGGGCGACGCGTTCTACGTGGACGCACACATCCTCAAATGGCATCCGCTGCTCAACCTGCTGGGCGTGCACACAGCCTACGAGCTGGACCGGGTCGCGGGACGGTATGAGGCGGTGGCGGATGAGCGCAGCCGGCCGCGCACGGTGTACGCGCTCGGCCCGCCGAGGGCGGTGGACGTCTTCGCGGCGGCGCGCCGCTTCAAGCTCGCGCCGCTGGTGGATGCACAATACGGCTCGGCGAGCTTCGTGGCCGCCACCCGGCCGGCGCGATTCCAGGTGCTGGTATCGACGAGCGGGCTGTTGATCCGACCGGTGGCGCGCTCCAGCCCCTAGCGGGCCTCCAGCTGCTTACCGCCTTTGCGCCGCAAGCGCGCGTTGAGTGCCGGCAGGTCGCGCGCCAGCACCTGCTGCCAGCGGGCGGCGGCCGCCGCGAGCCGCTGGGTCGCCGCAGCGAACGCATCGCGCATCTGCTGTGCAGGCTCGCGATCGGCGCTCTCGACCGTGGTCTCGAGGCCGGCCAGGTCGCCACCCACGCCCCCCGCGGCGCGCACTACACTGTCTGTCGCTGCCTCGAGCGCGGCGGTCGCCTCCCGCGCCGTACGATCGAGCGACCGCTGGTCCACAGCCCCGAGCTGACTCCCGAGACTGCGGGCGCGTCCCTCGAGGGCGTGAGCACCTCCCATCGCGCTCCCGATGTCGAGCGCCAGCCGCAATTGCGCAGCGAGGGCGGAATCCGCCACGTGGACGCGAGGGTCGAGCTCGATCCGTAACCGCGCGCTGTACGTCCGCCCCTCGACGCCGAGTCGCACGTCGTAAGCGCCCGGCAAGACCAGCGGCCCTTGCGGCTCGGTCACCGTGCCCTGCCCCGCGATGGCGGCGATGCTATAGCCGTAGCGCTCGGCGGGCGGGGGCGGATAGCGCAGATCCCAGACGAACCGGTTGTGGCCCGCGTTCCGCGTCGGCACGCTCAGCCGCGGCAGCCATTCGTCCGCGATCTGCGGCGGCTCCGCGGGCGGGGCGGCCGGCGTCGCCCGGTCCTCGCTCGAGAACCGGCGCACGAGGTCGCCTGCCGCGCTCCGGATCTCGAGCGTCACGGGACCGGCGGGGACCGCTTGCAACAGGTAGTCGATCACTGCACCCGCCGGCGGATTGGTGCCGTGCGGCTCCTCGGGCGGCAGCGGCGTGTCGGTGCTCACGCTGCGGCGTAGCCGGACGGCCGCTGCGGGAGCGAACAGATAAACCGGGGACCGCAGCCCCGAGTCGCCGAGCTGCCGCAAGGGGGTCACGTCGTCCAGGATCCAGAAGGAGCGTCCGTGCGTCGCCGCGATCAGATCGCCGCCGTGCACCGCGAGGTCGCGCACCGAGGCGACAGGCAGATTGAGCTGGAGCGACTGCCAGTGGGTGCCGTCGTCGAACGACACGTACGCGCCGGTCTCGGTCCCCGCATAGAGCAGCCCGGGGCGCACGGGGTCGGCGCGCACGACCTGCACGTACGCCTGCGGGGCGATCCCCTGATCCGCGCGCGTCCAGTGCGCTCCCCCGTCGTGGGTACGGTAGATGTAGGGCGCGAAGTCGTCGAGCCGGTGTCGGTCCACGGCCGCATAGGCGGTCGCCGTATCGAACGGCGACGCTTCGAGCAGGCTGATCGTGCTCCACGGTGGCAGGCCGGCCGGCGTGACGTTGGTCCAGTGCGTGCCGGCGTCCGTCGTGCGGTGGATGAGGCCATGGTCCGAGCCCACCCAGAGCAGCCCCGCCGCCCGCGGCGAAGGGGCGATCGTATACACGACGCCGTACCCGCGCGCCGCGGCGTTGGCGGGGCTCAGCGCCCCGGTGTCGGCCGCCGCCTGTGGGGTCGCACCCGTCAGGTCGGGGCTGATCGTTTCCCAGTGCAGGCCGCCGTCCCTGGTGCGCAACACCACGTGGGCGCCGAAGTAGAGGGTCGCGGGATCGACGCGATCGAAGACGAGCGGCGACGTCCACGTGAACCGGAACTTCCAGCGCGGCAGCGGCTGCCCGAAGCTCGACACGGGCCACGGCGAAACGTCCTGCGACTGGCCGGTGCGCCGGTCGAAGCGGTACACAGGACCGTACGTACCGCCGCCGTACACGATCTCGGGGTCGCGTGGGTCCGGGGCCAGGTACCCGCTTTCGCCCGCGCCCACCGGGGCCCAGTCGCGGAACGTGATCAACCCGAAGTCGCTGCGGCTCGCAACCGCGGCGGTGCCCGCGTCCTGTTGGGCACCGTACACGCGATAGGGGAACGCGTCGTCCGTGGCCACGTGATAGAACTGCGCCGTGGGCTGGTTGTACCAGCTGCTCCAGGTACGCCCGCCGTCGAGCGTGACCACGGCGCCCTGGTCGCTCCCCACGATCATGCGCGCGGAACGTCGGGGATCGATCCACAGCTCGTGGTAGTCGTCCCCGCCCGGCTGCCCCTTGAGCACGGTGAACGTCTTGCCGCCGTCCCTGGAGACGAGCAGCGAGATGTTCGGCACGTACACCACGTCGGGGTTCTCGGGATCGACCGTGACGCGACAGAAATACCAGTTGCGGCTCGTGAGCCGCGGATCGTCCCCGGCGAGCTGCCAAGTGGCCCCGCCGTCGTCCGAGCGGTACAGCCCGGCCCCCGCGCGCGCGCCGATCAGGGCGTACACGCGCCCGCCGCGCGCCACCGCAAGCCCCATGCGGCCCACCGGGCCCGTGGGAAGACCGTGCCCGACGAGCGGCGTCCAGGTCACGCCGCCATCGGCCGACTTGTACAGAACGCCGCGTACACGACTTCCGGATGATCCGGATCGGCCGCGAGGTCGATCGCGCCCGTGTCGGGATCCTTGTATAGCACCTTGATCCAGGTACGACCGCCGTCGGTCGAGCGGAACACACCGCGCTCAGCGTTGGGGCCGTAGGCGTGTCCCAGCGCCGCGACGAGCACGACGTCCGGGTTCTTCGGATCGACGAGCACCTTCCCGATGTGGCGCGTATCGGCGAGCCCGAGCGACTGCCAGTGGAGGCCGCCGTCCGACGATCGGTACACGCCTACCCCGTAGGTGATGTCCGAGCGGATCGAGGCTTCGCCTGTCCCCACGTAGATGACGCTCGGGTTGGACGGGGCGAGGGCGAGCGCGCCGATCGAGGCGACCGGCTGGCCGTCGAACAGCGGCTCCCAGGTGACGCCGGCATTGCCGCTGCGCCACACCCCACCGTCCACCGCGCCGAAGTAGAACGTCGCGCCGTCGCCCGGAATGCCGGCCACGGCCAGCACGCGGCCGCCGCGGTGCGGGCCGATGAGCCGCCAGCGCAGGACGCCATAAGCGGCGGGCGGGACGGTCTGGGTGAACGCAGGGGTGGTTCCCAGAGCGAGGCAGAGGAACCCAAGCAGCGAGCGGAGTGGAACGTTGTTCATGGGTCGGAAGATACACTCCTCGATTACATTGTCCCTCCATGAAGAAGAAACGCATCAGCCCGGGCGCGTGGGCGGAAGCCCGGGCGCTGGTGTACGCGCACCGCAAGCGCCTCTCCCTCGGCATGCTGCTGATGCTCGTGAACCGGTTGTCGGGGCTCGTGCTCCCCGCCTCGTCCAAGTGGCTCATCGACAAGGTCATCAACCAGCATCACCCCGAGCTGTTGCCCACTATCGCCATCATCGCCGGCGCGGCGACGCTGGTGCAGGCCGCCACCGGGTTCGGCCTGTCGCAGATCCTGGGTGTCGCGGCGCAGCGTGCCATCACCGACACGCGCAAGGCGGTGCAGGCGTACGTGCTGCGCCTGCCGATCAGCTACTTCGACTCGACCAAGAGCGGCGTCCTGATCTCGCGCATCATGAGCGACGCCGAGGGGATCCGGAATCTGGTGGGGACGGGGCTGGTGCAGCTCGCCGGTGGCGTCGTGACCGCGGCGATCGCGCTCGGCGTCCTGCTCTATCTCAATTGGCGACTCACCATCATCGCGATCCTGATCCTCGCGTGCTTCGGAGTTGGGATCGCCGTCGGATTCACCAAGCTGCGGCCGCTGTTCCGCAATCGCGGCAAGCTCAACGCCGATGTGACGGGCCGGCTGGGGGAGACGCTCGGCGGCATCCGCATCGTGAAGGCGTACCGGGCGGAGCGGGGCGAGCAGCTAGTATTTGCGCGGGGCGCGCATACGCTGTTCCGCAACGTGGCCACCTCGATGACGGGTGTCTCGGCGATCGGCGCATTCGCCACGGTCGTGATCGGGGCGATCGGCATCCTCATGATCCTCGAGGGCGGGCACGCGATTCTCGCCGGCACCATGACCCTGGGTGACTTCTTCATGTACATCTTCTTCGTGGGGCTCGTGGCCGCACCGGTCATTAACATCGCCGCGATCGGCACGCAGATCGTGGAAGCGTTCGCAGGGCTCGACCGCATCCGCGAGCTGCGCCAGATGAGCACCGAGGACCAGGAAGACGCGTCCCGCGCCGCGATGCCCGACATCGCCGGAGACATCGTGTTCGAGGACGTGAGCTTCGAGTACGTCCCCGGCGTACCGGTGCTGAAGCACGTGTCTCTGCACGCGCCCCCGAGCTCGACCACGGCGCTCGTGGGCTCATCGGGCGCGGGCAAGAGCACCTTGATCAACCTCGTGCTGGCGTTCAACCGGCCCAAGTCGGGGCGGATTCTGGTGGACGGGCGGAGTCTCGCCGGGATCCGGCTCGCGGACTACCGCACGCGCCTGGGCGTGGTGTTGCAGGACAACTTCCTGTTCGACGGAACGATCGCCGAGAATATCGCCTTCGCGCGGCCGCACACCGATCGGGCGGAGATCGAGCGCGTGGCGCGGATCGCGCACGTGGACGAGTTCGCCCGCAAGTTCGAGCATGGCTACGATACGATCGTGGGCGAGCGGGGAGTGAAGCTCTCGGGGGGAGAGCGGCAGCGTGTGGCGATCGCGCGCGCGATCCTTGCCGATCCCCGCATCCTGATCCTGGACGAAGCGACCTCGAGCCTCGACTCGGAGAGCGAAGGCAAGATCCAGGATGGCCTGCGCACGCTGCGGGCTGGACGCACCACGTTCGTCATCGCGCACCGCCTCTCGACGATCCGCAGCGCAGACCAGATCCTGGTGATGGAGGGCGGAGAGATCGTCGAGCGGGGCACCCATGGCGAGCTGCTCGGCGCGAGCGGGCGCTACCGGCAGCTGTACGAGAAGCAGTACAAGTTCGAGGAGGATCTGTTCATCAATCCGGGCGAGGATTTCACGCCCGAGCCCGAGACGCCCGTGGTGGCGACGCGGCTCACGCCACCGACGCGGCTGTAAGAACAACCCGGAGGCCTTGCGACCTCCCGCATCCAACTGCATGATGGCACCACTAGGGATAACTCCTTCCTCGCTCTGACGCCTCGGTTCGACGCCACCCCGATCTCGAGTTACCCCCGCCAGCGGTTCACCCTTTACCGCGGAGCAGCGCTCGCGGGCCGTCCACGGGCCCTCCTCAGGAGGTCGTCATGAAGCCGGCTGCGCGATTCCTTCCGTGCATGGGCATCGCCGCTCTCGTCATCGCCTGTGACACGCAACAGCCATCGGCGCCGCGCCCGTCTCTCGCGCTCGACCGGAGCGCGAGCGGCGGCACGAGTGCTTGCGGAGGTCGCGAGCGCGACGAGCGCCAGGCGAACACGCCCGTCGCTCTCACCTGCGTGATCACTGTTCCCGGTAACCCCATCGCTAGCTCCGACATTGCCTGGGTTGATCCAGGAACCGAGCGGTACTATGTCGCCGACCGATCTAATTCCGGCGTGGACATCATCGATGCCGAGCACCACGCCTTCGTGGGCCGCGTCGCCGGCATGGCCGGCGGATTCCCCACGACCCCGACGACCGGTGGCGGCACCGCCACTACGAACGGCGCGGGACCGAACGGCGTGGTGGTGACCGCCAACAGACACCTTTGGGCAGGTGACGGGAACAGCACGGTCCAGGTGGCAGACGTCGACCCCGACTCGCCCAACTATCTAAGGATCATTCACTCCGTCAGCACGGCCATCCCGGCGTGTGACGGCGGGACCGCGACGACCCATTACTGCGGCCGTGCAGACGAAATCGGATACGATCCCGAGCACCGCATCATTCTCATCGCGAACCCTTCGCCGCTCGCGGTCGCCACCGGGCACGCCCCGCTCGATCCGTATGCGACATTCATTTCAGCAACGTCCCCCTACACCGTGCTCGGCCATCTCACCTTCGCCGGTGCCGGGGGGTTGGAGCAGCCGCTGTGGGACCCCGAGAACCGCCGGTTCTTCCTGACCGTACCGGGCAAGACGGGTGTCAGGCCGGCGTCGATCGCCGTCATCAACCCCACGACCATGGCTGTCGACCGGTCGTACAACCTCGACTGCCAGGCGCTCACAGGGGCTCCGGGCGTGGGCATCACCGGCATCGCGCTGGGAGCGTCCCAACACCTGCTGGTCTCGGCATGCGGCAAGCCGATCATCCTGCATGCGCTTACCGGCTCGATCATCAACGTGGTCACCCAGGTGGGCGGCGGTGACGAGGTGTGGTACAATCGGGGCGACCGCCGCTTCTATGTCACCGGCGCCGACCCCGCGGTCACGCCTCCGGCGCCGGCGCAATCGCTCGGCGTGATCGCCGCGAGCACGGGCGCGTGGGTCCAGAACGTCACGGTCGTGCGAGGCAAGAACCCCGCAGCGTTCGCGGAGTCCGATCAGATCTTCGCCATTGTTCAGATTACGGCCGCGATCGCCGCCGGGACGGCGACGGATAGCACCGCATGCGCACAGTTCGGCTCCAAGCGCACCGGGTGCATCGCGGTGTTTACGCACTCGGCCGGGGGGGGCGGCGACTCGGACGAGTGAGTGCGCTACGGTAAGGGAGCGCAGGTCCGCAAGACAGGCCTGCGCTCTCACCCCACGTTCCCTACAACGACTTCAAGAAGCGGTCCGCACCTTGTTGCGGGTGCGCGCGACGCTGTCAGCCGAAAACTCCCTCCAGAGGACGTTGCGCCCGTAGTGCTCCGGCATTGCCATCACGATCCCGTCGCCGGTGCCGACGTTGTGCAGCAGGAAGTCACTGAACGGGTGAAACGTCTTGTCTCCCAGGGCCTCTGGAATGTGTCGGGGAGTATTGTACTCGGCGAGCTGATCGACGTACGCGCTCGAGACGACAAACTGAAGGAACCGGTTCAGGCCGGCCGCGGTACTCTGCTGGGGCGCGTCGTTCCAGGAGGCGCCCCAGAAGATCGTGAAGACCTGGACCGCGCTGAGCACGGGGCCGCCGCGGTAGGTCAGGTGCGGTGGCGGCGGCGGCGCGATCCCGGGCGCCGGGGCGTACAGCTCGCGCGCCAAGCGCAGCGGAACGATGCGGACGGGGTCATCCAGGGCCGGCGGGATCCGCTGTTTGGCGGTCATGAGAGTCGGTTTCCTACCCCCGGGACCGGGTTCGGATCGAGGTCAGGATGTTGCGTCCCGTCGCTGTCGTCACGTGCTGGTTGCTCGTCGCCCCGGGGTCGGGCGCAGCCCAGAACTGCGCCGAGCCGCATTATCGCTGGAGCGAGAAGATCGACACCGCGTTCGCGGCTCGGCCCGCGACGCGGGTGGATATCGCCACGATCCTGACGGGCTGGGCGTCGCGGACCCTCACGAGCAAAGACATGTGCGCTGCCCGCGCGGGGCGCGAGGACAGCGTGTTCGTGGTCAGCGGATGGGTTCGCCGGGTCAGGCTGCACGAGGCGGACGGGGACTGGCACATCGAACTGACCGAAGCGCAATCCACCCCGGTCACCTCCTGCGTCATCGTGGAGATCCCAGCGGAGAGGTACGGCATGGTTTACCGGCGCGCTCGGACCGCTCTCGCCGCGCTGGTGGACACCGCGCGCCTGAGCCAGCGCGGCGACCTGGGTCCACCGATCGCCGTTCAGGTTAGCGGCCCTGCTTTCTTCGACGGGTTCCACCAGGAGGTACCGGCCGCAGGCCGGCCTGCGCGCGCCGTCCAGCACGGCCGCTGCAACTCTTCGCTCAGCGCGCTGTGGGAGATTCATCCCGTTTACCAGGTTCTTCCTTGACGGATATTGGCATCACCCACACGAGGAGGATCGGTATGTACGGTCGATTCGAATTGGCGGTGGCAGCCGGACTGGTCTCGCTCGCACGAATGGTGGGGCTTGAACGAGCACGCGCGCAATCAGGGGGACAGGGGGTGAGGACCTCGGGGCGGACCGCATCAGCGATGCGCGGCCGCCTTCAAGCCGAGCGCGCCGTTCAGCCACCGCACCAACGGCACCAGACGCGCGAAGTCCCCCTCGAGCAGCGCGGCCAGGCGGTCACCCACCACCTGCGCGTCGGTGAGCCGCCGGCCTGCCGTAAACGATTGGTGCTTGAGCCAGTGCGCCGCCGGGTGCGTCTCGGGAAAGCCCCGCGGCATGCGCTTCAGCACGGCCTCATCGTCGAGGCCGCCGTAACGTCGCACGAACGTCCGGTCCCGGACGATCCGCTCGAACCCTTGCGTATCGTCGGCGATCGCGTCGCGTAGCCGGTGGAGGATCGGGCGCGCGGGCATCCAGATGCCGGCGCCAACGAACGACGCGCCGGGCGCCATGTGAAAGTAGAAGCCCGCACCCCCGCCTTCCGCCTCGCTGCCGACTCGGGCCTCGGCGTCGCGATGACGAAACCAGCACGCGGCGTGCGTCTTGTAGGGCGACTTGTCCCGGGAGAAGCGGATGTCCCGGTAGATCCGAAACATGGATCGCTTAGGGTCCCCGGTGATCTCCGGCGCGATCCGGGCGAGGTGCACGTCCACCTCCTCGATGAGATCCCGCATCGGCGCGCGAACCTGCTCCTCGTAGTCGCCGCGATGGGCCTCGAACCAGGGCTTCGCGTTGTGGCGAGCCAGGCCGCGGAAGAACGTGAGTGTCGCTCGTGTGAATGGCATGGGCCGGTCCCCTAGGGCGCGCCGGCGGCGCGCCGGTGCAGGTCCCGCACGGTTGCGATGCTGTCTGCCGCGTCCGACCCCTTGTCGGGCCGGTAGCGCCTGACGCGCGCGAAGCGCAACGCCATGCCGCCCGGATACTGCCGGCTGCTCTGGATGCCGTCGAACGCAACCTCGACGACAAGCTGCGGACGAACATACACGGTGTGGCCGTCGCGGCCGGTCTCGAGGGCCAGGAGCTGCTCAGTCTGCCAGGCGAGCATCTCGTCCGTCATCCCCTTGAACGTCTTCCCGAGCATGACGAAGCCGCTCTCACCCGCATCAGCGCGGGCGCCGAGGTGGAGGTTCGAGAGCCAGCCACGGCGACGCCCGTGTCCCCATTCGGCAGCGAGCACCACGAGGTCGAGGGTATGCGCCGGCTTCACCTTGAGCCATGCGGCGCCGCGCGCCCCCGCCTCATAGCGCGCGTGGAGCGCCTTGGCCATGAGTCCCTCGTGTCCGTCCGCGATCGCGCGCTCGAAGAACTCCCTCGCCTCCCCGGGGTCCGCGGTGGCGATCTGCGGCACGCGGTGAGCACTCGGGACGGCCGCGGTGAGGGCGGCGCGGCGCCCCCGGTAGGACTGATCGAGAAGCGGTGTGCCGTCCGCATAGAGGACGTCGAAGAAAAAGCAGGCGAGCGGCAGCTCGGCGCGCAGTCGCTCCACGTCCAGCTTCCGTCCGAACCGCCGCATCGTGACCTGGAACGGCAGCGGCTTCCCGTCAGCGCGGAGTGCGATCGCCTCGCCGTCGAGAATGGCCGTCGAGAGCATCAGCCCTCGCGCAGCCTCGACCACCTCGGGCACCGCAATCGTCACGTCGTTCAGGAGGCGCGAGAAGACGCGCACCTCGTGTCCGGACCGGTGCACCTGGATGCGGGCACCGTCGAGCTTGTACTCGAACGCGGCTTCGCCGAGCTGTGCGAGGGCGTCGTCCACGTCCTCCGCCGCCTGGGCGAGCATCGGCTGGATGGGACGAAACAGCTCGACGCGGAAGCGCGCGAGCCCCGCGGCGCCCTCGGTGACGGCGGCGCGAGCCACGGCACCCAAGTCGCCCGCGAGCATCGCGGCGCGGCGCACCGTCTCCAGTTCGAGACCGGCCGCGCGCGCCACGGCTTCGGTCATGAGCCCCTGGAGGGCGCCCTGGCGTAGCTCGCCGATTAAGAGACGCAACAGGAACTCCCGCTCGTCCGCGGTCGCGCGCGCGAAGAGCTCGCGGAGCAGCCGGTCCTTCGCCTGCGTCGAGCCCTCGCCCGTGGTGGTCGCGAGGCGTTGCAGCCCTGCGTCGACTTCGAGGAGCTCGAGTGCGCCCACACCTGGAGCGGGCGCGGCCTGCGCTCTTTCGAGGGTGGCGTAGCCGATGCCGATCCGTCCCTGTCGCGGGGATCCCGAGAGAAACGCGATCGCCGTCTCGATCTCCTCCGCGGCAGCGCGTTTCAACAGCGCGGCGAGCAGCTCGACCTTCGCCAGCCGGCCGCGGGTCTGGGCCACGCTGCGCGAGGTGTGGACGAGATCCTGGAAGCGCACGCCGACGAACCTAACACGCGGCCTGCCGCGTGGTTTCGTACCGACCTGCGTCTCTGGGCGTGAGCCCGTGTGGGTTCGAATCCCACCACCAGCACCCCCGGGTCGGGTCCACCATTGACTCGGCTACAGGAGTTGACGATCTTTTGTCACGTGTGGGGTCTCCGCGTAGCCGTTTTCGCTACGCCAAAGAAGGCCGGGGAGCATGACGCTCTCCGGCTTTCGCCGTTCTGTCCTTACTGCCCCAGCGCCAGCAATGCCCCCTCGTGCTCCAGCAGCCACCGCTTGCGGTCGAGGCCGCCGCCGTAGCCCGTCAGCTCCCCGCGAGATCCGATCACGCGGTGGCAGGGGACGATGATCGGGATCGGGTTCTTGCCGTTGGCCGCGCCTACCGCGCGCGTGACGCGCACATCCCCCAAGCGGCGAGCCACCTCGCTGTAACTCACGGTGGTGCCGTACGGGATGGCACGTAAGGCATCCCACACGCGCCGCTCGAACGCCGAGCCCGTGGGGTCGAGTGGCAGGTCGAAGGCCGTTCGCGCGCCGGCGAAGTACTCATCCAGCTGTTGTCGCACCCGATCGAGCACTGCACTGGACCGCTCGGCCTGCTCGGCCGGCGGCGGTCCGTGGCGCGAGGTCGGGAAACAAACCGCGGTGAGCGCTGTGTCGGAAGCGCTGAGGATCAGCTCGCCGAGAGGGCTTGGGAACCGCGTGAAGACGGACATGATGGACATTATCCTCGTCACGGAGGTCGCGTGAGGTAACTCCAAGCGCCACAGTGGCTAAAAAAGACAGGGGCGCCGTCCAGGGGCTGGCGCGCCGCGCCAGAAAGTGAATCTTGTGAGCGTGAACATCTGGGAAGACACGTTCGTCCCCCTGTTGCGCGCGCTGCAGCTCGGCTTCGTCAGGAACAAGATCCTGGTGCTCGCCGTGTTGGCACCCCTGTACTCGCAGAACCGCCGCCTGCTCACCGGCCAGATCGACCAGGAGCTGGGCAGCGCGAGCTCCGAGACGGCCCGCGAGCTGGACGCGTGGCTGCGCGAGCGGCTCGCCGACATGCGGACGGCGGCAGGCTCCTACGTCCTCTCGGAGAACCTTGCCAAGATCTCGGGCCGCGACGGCGCGAAGGCGCTCGGCCGGCTGCGCGAGTATCTCAATTCGGTGCGCGAGCGGTTCCCGGACCAGGAAGGGCTGCTGGTCATCGACCCTACCGCGCGCGTGGTCGCGGGCAGCAGCGGCCGGGTGGGCGGCGCACGGGTGCCGACGGAGGGGTTGAACGCGCTGCAGACAGGCGACGCGTTCGTTGGCGAGGCATACTGGGACCCCTCCGCAAATAGGGCCGCGATCGTGCTCGCTGTCCCGGTGCGCCAGCCCGACGGACGGTTCCTCGCCGCGTTGGCCGCGAAGCTCAATCTGAGCGCCGTCGCCGATATCCTCACCAGGCTGTCCAGCAACGGGGGCGACGTCTACCTGACGACGGACCAAGGTAGGCTCGTCATCAGGGCCCACGAGAGCTCCGCGGACCTGATGCGGACGCGCCTGCCGGACGCGGCGCTGAGCGCCTTCTCCGGGCGGCCCGGCGAGGCCGTCGTGTACAAGGGCGCCGACAGGCGCGACGTGATCGCAGCGGCGCGGCAGGTGCCCGCGTTACGCTGGTCGGCGGTCGCCGAGGTGCCCCGCGGTGAGGCGTTCCGTCGCGTGAACGGGCTGCGGAGTCTCACCGCCGTGATGATCGTCGCGGTGCTCGCAGGGATCGGCCTGATGGTGTACGTCCTGGCCTCGCTGATCCTCGGCCCCCTGGGGCGGCTCAGCGCGGCGGCGGCGAAGGTGGCGGCCGGGGATCTCACGATCGAGCTCCCCGTGGGGGGCAGCGGCGAAGTGGGCTACCTGACGCACGTGTTCAGTACCGTCGTGGTGCGGCTGCGCGAGCGGGACAGTCAGGCGGAGCTGGAACGCCTGTCGGTCACCGACGCGCTCACGGGCCTGTACAACCGGCGCCACCTGGTGGGCACGCTCGCGAACGAGGTGCAGCGGTCGCGGCGCCTGCAACGGCCGTTCTCCGTGCTGCTTGCCGACGTGGACCACTTCAAGCAGTACAACGACACGCACGGGCACCTGGAAGGAGACGCGGCGCTCCGGAAAATCGCGGACATCCTGCGGAAATCGACGCGCGGGGTGGATTGCGTGGCCCGGTACGGCGGCGAGGAGTTCCTGGTGATGCTGCTCGAGACTACGGTGGCGACGGCGCAGATCGTCGCCCAGCGGATCCGCGCTCAAGTCGGGGCGGCGGACTTCGGCGGCCGGAGGATGACGGTGAGCATCGGCGTGGC
>WNGP01000850.1_pt1 | contig 24282 bp, 21 predicted proteins | sample 5407671 | NCBI WGS metagenome assembly WNGP01 (sample SAMN13153381, study PRJNA577476) | soil metagenome | isolation source: 40 cm soil or saprolite under Garry oak tree replicate 2 | place: USA:California | collected 2016-06-15
TGCCAGTACCGGCGTCTAACAATCGTTGGAGGGGACCGTGAACGGTTGGTGGTTACGCGCCGCAGGCGCGGGAAGACAGTGTGCGCCCGCGGCTCCAATCGGACGCCTTCGTGCGGCCGCTCAGCTTCACCGTTAGACCGATGGCGCGAGTCCGCCACCGCTCTATGAAACGGATCTACATAGCGGCCGCCATAGGGTTCTGCGTTCCGATACTTTTGGGCGTCGCGGGGTTTGTGTTCTTCAATGCACCCCAGTCAATTTGGACTGACATATTTTGGTATGCCGTGTATGTGACATGCCCTTCGTGGTTGGTGCCGGAGAACTCCGCGAGCTGGATTCTTACGCCAACGCTCAACGGTCTTACATACGGCTTTATTTCGTGGTTGGTACTGGCGTTATCTCGGCGGCATAGAACGGGTTCCGAGTCATGACCAAGTTAAGCCATCGGTCTAACAATCGTTGGAGCGGGCCGTGACGCGCCTGTGGTTATGCGCCGCGAGCTTTCCGCAAGTCTCAAATCCTGGTTGCCGCTACGTGCCGGTCCCCGCGTCTGCGCTAACAGTCGGATCAGTGGGTATCAGGGTCACACTGGGCGAGGCGCTTTTTCGCCAAGGGATCCCCATCCGCCGCCTGTAGTAGCAACTCAAGGGTCGCTTCCTCGCGTGTGCCGAGGGTCCGTTCGAGCTTCTCGATTCGTCGCGAGAGATTACCTGCCATCGTTACCGCTTGCCTCAAGACGCGTGATGGAGCTCGCGCGGCAGCTGAGGCTCCACCGACTGCGCACGCCGCGCGAGCTCGTGTTCCCAGGGTCCACCGGGCAGCCGATCGACTACCACAACTGGCGCGCCCGCGTGTGGGCGCCGCTGCTTCAGCGAGTGAGCGTCACGGGTACGTTCCACATGCTGCGGCATTTCTTCGTGACCGCCCTGATTCAGTCGGGCGTCAACGCGAAGGTCGCGCAGACGCTCGCCGGCCATCACTCGGCGAGCTTCACGCTCGATCAGTACGCGGACGCGGTGCCGCAGCAGCTCGAGGAGGCCGGCGAGAAGGTCTCCACGGTGCTGCTCGAGGCGAGCGGTAGCATTTTGGTAGCAGAGGCCAAACAGCTGGAAGTCAGAAGCGCGCAAGTGATTGAGTTTGAAAGCGCGCCCGGAGAGATTGCTCGCGGGCTGCGCCCGCTCGTCCCTCGCTCACGCTCGGGACCGCCCGCGCGGAAGCCGCGCGTGCGTCCAACTTGGCTCGGGGACTCGCCAAGTTGTCGAACTCCCGCGCCGCCTGCGGCGGCGGTCGGGAGTTCGAACCCGCCTGACCGCAGGAAGCTCTGCCGGACTCGATCCCGGTGTGGAATTTTGCGCGCCCGGAGAGATTCGAACTCCCGACCCTCAGGTTCGAAGCCTGATGCTCTATCCAACTGAGCTACGGGCGCGGCGCGCGGATTCTACTGCGAACCTCGGGGCGCGAGTAACGTAAAGGGCGGGCGGTCACGGCGGGCGGCCTGAACGGTCACTTCCCCCGGGTCTGCCACCGCGGGCAGAATGCACGCCTCGACCACCCGAGGGGTTGTCCCATGAGCCTGTTTGATCTGTCGGGCAAGGTGGCCCTCATCACCGGCTCGAGCCGCGGCATCGGCAAGGCGATCGCGATGCAGATGGCGCTGCACGGGGCGCGGGTGGTCATCTCGAGCCGCAAGCTCGAGGGCTGCGAGGCGGCGGCCGCCGAGATCACGGCGGCGGGCGGCACGGCGTTCGCCCACGCCTGTCACGTCGGGCACAAGCCCGAGCTCCAGGGGCTCGTCGACGCCACGGTCGCGAAATGGGGTCGCATCGACGTCGTGGTGTGCAACGCGGGCGCGAACCCGCACTTCGGCCCGTCCGCGAGCCTCACCGACGAGGTGTTCGACAAGATCATGCACACCAACCTCCTGAGCAACGTGTGGCTCAGCAACATGACGCTGCCGGCGATGGCGCAGCGCAAGGACGGTGCCCTCATCATCGTCTCCTCGGTCGGCGGCTTCGTCGGCAGCGCGATGCTCGGCGCCTACTGCCTCTCCAAGGCCGCCGACATGCAGCTCGCGCGCAATCTCGCGGTGGAATGGGGACCGCACAACATCCGCGTCAACTGCATCGCTCCGGGCATCATCCGCACCAGCTTCTCGCGGGCGCTGTGGGCGGATCCGGCTCGCGCCGCGGCCTTCGCGCGCGCCAATCCGCTGCGCCGCCTCGGGGATCCCGACGACGTCGCCGGGCTCGCGGTGCTGCTTGCCTCGCGCGCCGGCGCCTTCATCACCGGTCAGACGCTCGTTGTCGACGGCGGCGGCTTGAGCGGCGGGGGAGAGCCCCTGATGTAGGCCGCCGGTGTCAGGTCACGCCTTCTGAAGCGTGCGCGGCTTCGACGCCAGGTAACCGATGCTGACCAGCGCAAACCACACCGGCGCCACGTAGAGGGCCACCCGGTTGTCCGGATCGCGCCACAAAAGCGCGCTCACCGCAACGAGAAACGCGAGCACGGCCCAGTTGGCGAAGGGTGCGCCGGGCATGCGGAACGGGGCCGCGGGCACGCGGCCCGCGAGCACCGCGCGGCGGTAGTTGAGATGCGATACCAGGATGATCCCCCAGGTCCAGAACGTCCCGACCAGCGCCACGCTCGTCACCCAGGTGAAGACCCGCTCGGGCACGACGTAGTTGAGCGCCACGCCGACCAGCATGACGGCGGCCGAGGCGTGGATGCCGGCGGCCGGCACGTGCCGCGGGCTCAGGCGCGCGAAGGGGCGCGGTCCGTGGCCGCGCTGGGCGAGCGACCAGAGCATCCGGCCGGTGCTGAAGAGGCCGCTGTTGCAGGAGGAGCTGGCGGCGGTGATTACGACGAGATTGATGAGGCCCGCGGCCGCCGGAACGCGCAGCTTCTCGAACACGAACACGAAGGGACTCACGCTCGGGCTGAGCTCGTTCCACGGCACCAGCGCCATGATTACGATGAGTGCGCCGATGTAGAAGATGAGGATGCGCAGGATGATGCCGTTGGTCGCCCGCGGCAGCACCACCTTGGGATCCTGCGCCTCGCCCGCGGTGACGCCGATCAGCTCCACGCCCACGTAGGCGAACATCACGATCTGCATGGTGAGGAGCATCCCGCCGACGCCGTAGGGCAGGAATCCGCCGTGCGACCAGAGGTTGCTGAAGCTCGCGCCGGCGCCGAGATCCCCGACGTGGAACACGATCACCACCACGCCCGAGACGATCAGCGCGACGATGGCGACTACCTTGATGAGCGCGAACCAGAACTCGAGCTCGCCGAACATGCGTACCGCGAGCAGGTTCGAGCCGTAGAGTGCGAGCAGCGCGACGAGCGCGGGCAGCCACTGCGGCACGGCGGGCAGCCACCAGCGCACGTAGACGCCGATGGCGGTGAGCTCGGCCATCGCCGTCGCGATCCACGCGAACCAGTAGGACCAGCCGGTCACGAAGCCCGCGAACGGGCCGCAGAACTCGTCGGCATAGGTGGCGAAGGAGCCGGCCACCGGGCGGTAGGTGAGGAGCTCACCGAGAGCTCGCATGATGAAGAAGATGGCGATGCCCCCGAGCGCATAGGCGAGCACGAGGGCGGGACCGGCGTTGTGGATCGCCCTGGCGGAGCCGAGGAACAGCCCGACGCCGATCGTTCCGCCGATCGCGATGAGTTGGATGTGCCGGCTGCGAAGCCTGCGCGAGAGATCGGACCCTGGTTGCGACATGAATATTCCCCTGTGAGTCTCAAGGCGGCGGCGGCGGCCCGAGCAGCGCGTACCGCCGCCCCTGCGGCAACTCGTAGCGTCGCACGAGCGCGGCGGCGCCGGCTGCCGTCAGGCTCCCGGCGACACCGTCGCTCTCGGGAGGCGGCGCATGGAAGTGCTCGAGGTAGCGCGTGAGAGCGCCACGGGCGTGGCCGGGAACGAGGATCAGCACCCGCGCCTCGCGCCCCTGGTCGCTGAACCAGCGGGTCACGATGGCGCGCGAAGTGTCGTGATCAGATGTCAGGATGGTGAATCGCGTGTCGAGCCCGTGATCGAGCACGGCGATCGTCGTCTCGTCCGGATCGAGCAGCGCGAGCGGCGCTCGCGCGCAGTCGGCGTGGATGCGCCGGGCGAGCCCGGGCAGATCCTGCCAGCGGTCGAGCACCGGCAGCAGCGCGAGTGCGCTGAAGCTCACCGCCGCCGCGTAGGCGGTATAGCTCCAGAGGAGGCTGCGCTGGAGATCGCCGCGCTGCTGCGACCGCGTGGCGAGCAGCAGTGCCGCGATCGCCGGAATACCGGCGCCGAGTGCCGCCGCGAGGCACGCGAGCGGCGGACCCGCGCCCGAGAGGATCAGGAGGGCGAGCGCGGCGAGCAGCACGCCGGCGAGCGCCGCGATGAGAACGCGCGTGCCGGTCACGGCGAGCCGGTCGAGCCGGGTGGGCGCGCGCTCGGCCTCGCGGCTCCACAGGCCCGCGAGCGCGGCGAGCCCGAGGATCGCCGGCGCGGCGTAAATGTCGCGCGCGGTCGCGGCCAACGACAGCACGGCAAGGAAGGGCAGGCTCGCACCGAGCGCGAAGCGCCACGCCGTGCCTGCGGCATCGCTCTCGCGCACGCGCCGCCAGGCGTGCACGAGCGCTGCCGCCACGACCGGCGTCCACGGCAGCAGGTAGAACGGAAGCTCGAAGAGATACTTGCCGGGTGCGTTGCGATGTCCGAGGGTGTAGTCGAGGGCGGCGGGGGAGTCGATGCGGGTGAAGCGTCCCACGACGTTGTTCCAGAAGAGCGCCCGGAGAGCGTCCGCGCCGTGCTCGCTGCGCGCGACCGCGAGAACCCACGGGCCGATGATCAGGCCCTGGAGCGCGAGGCCTGCATACAGCTCCCAGCGGCGCAGCTCCGACCAGCGCCGCTCCCACACGATGAGAGTGAGGAGCGCCATCGCCGGCACCAGCCATCCGGGCGCGCTCTTCGCCATGAATCCGACCGCGGCTCCGAGGTGCATCAGAGTGTAGCCCGCCGCCTTCGCCGGACCGGGCGGTGCGCGAGTCCCTCGCCAGGCGCCGAGGAGCGCGAGCGCGTTGCCGGCGAGGAGGCAGGCGTCGGGGGCGAGCCACACGCCGACCCGAAACGCGGTCAGGGCGCTCGCCGCGACGAGCGCCGCGATCAGCGCCGCGACGGCCCCCGTGTCCATGGCGAGCGCGAGCGCCCCCACGGCGACTGCCGTGACCGCCGCGTACAAGAGGTTCGGGGCGCGTTCCGCCGCGGCCGAATCGCCGAACAGCGAGATCGCGGCCCCCGACATCCAGTAAGAGAGCGGCGGCTTCTCGAGAAAGGGTGTGCCGGCGAGCTGCGGCAGGGTGCGATCGCTCTGGCGGCTCATGCGCCAGGCGATGTCGGCCTCGCGCGGCTCGTCAGGGGTCCACAGCCCGCGGCCGAACATGCCCGTAACCCACAGCGGCGCCAGTGCCAACACGATGAGCACGGCCACCGAACGCGCGGATGGATGCGGCGCAGAATCCAACAGCCCACCTCACGGGACGACCCCGCCGGCGGGCATTATGCGGACCTTCGGGCTATAGGGAGTAGCGCACGAGCATGCGCACGCTGCGCGCGTGCTCGGCCGACCAGTGCGTGAACACCTGGCAGACCTGCTGAGTGGCGCCCTCGGGCGTGCTCTGCGAATATTTCTCCGCAAAGCGCGCCTGGCCGGATTCCTGCCCCGGCACGAAGCGGTTCGCGCTCCACGGCGCGTCGCTGTCGGCGAGTCGGCTGAAGAGCTGGACCTCGGTGACCTTGGCGCTGCCCGGGATGGTGGCACACAAGGTGACGGGGCTCGCTTCGGCTTCGGTGCACGCGCGGCCCGCCTCCGCGGATGCGCCGGGAGGCGAGGCGGTGCCGGGCGCATTGATCACCAGCGCCGGCCGGCACGCGGCCACGGTCGCCGCGACGACCACACCGTCGGCGCCGATCTGACGCAGCACCGCGTTCTCGATCTCGGCCCGGGCTCCCGCGCGGGTGAGCTCGAGCTGACTCGCGGTGCGGCTGATCTCCGCCACGCGCGCCTGCAGCTCCTGCTGGAGTGTCTTCTGGGCGAGCCGCTCGCCCGAGGCGAGCCACTGCGAGAGCGCGAAGCCCGCCACGGCCGCAGCGCCCACCACGATGACCAGGAGGATCGTCTGCACGCGGTTCTTGCGGCGGCTGGCCGATTGGCCACGGGCGGCCTCCCTGAGCAGGGCGGAACGCAGCTGCAGCAACGAGGCCGACAGCGTCGCGGTGCCCGCGATGATGGCGGCAAGCACGGAATCGGACATGGGGATCGACATCACTTAAAGCTCCCGGCGGCAACGCTACCACGGCCGCCCGCCGAGGCGCGGGGCGAGGGCGGAAAATCGCGATACTGGTCACAGGCGGCGCCGTTGCCTCAGTGCGACGCGAGCGCGGATGCGCGCGGGAGGCTCTCGAGCCAGCCCTCGAGGGGACGGGTGTCGTGCCCGAGCAGCTGCAGTCCGAGCTTGGTCCGTCGCCACAGGATGTCCTCGGCCGTGCGCGCGAACTCCTCGCGGGTGAGGTACTCGACCTCGCGCTCGTAGAGCTGCGGCAAGAGCTCCCGCCCGAGATCGGCGAGCGAGCCGGGGGGCCCGAGCACGCGCTCGAGAAGGGAACCATAGGCGTGCGCGCAGCGCAGCCGCAGCCGGGCGGGGAGGTAGGGGTAGCGCCGCTCGACCGTGCGCAGGAACACGGCGAAGCTGCCCCGCGGCAGCTCGCCCCCCGGGAGCCTGGCGCCCGACGTCCAGGGCGAGCCGCCGGCGCCGAGAGCGGCGACGAGACGGTTCACCGCCTCTTCCGCGAGGCGCCGATAGGTGGTGATCTTGCCGCCGAACACGGACAGGAGCGGCGCCGGCTCGCGCTCGAGCTCGAGGGCGTATTCGCGCGTGACGCTCATCGGATCGCGCGACTCATCGGCAAGGAGCGGGCGGACGCCGGCGTAGCTCCACACGACGTCCGCGGGCGCAATCGGCTGGCGGAAGTAGCGGTTGGCGAGCGTGCACAGGTAGGTCACTTCCACGGGGTCGGCCGCGACTGCGGCCGGATCGCCGCGGAAATCCACATCCGTTGTGCCGAGGAGCGTGAAGTCGCGCTGGTAGGGAATCGCAAACACGACACGCCGGTCCTCGTTCTGGAAGATGTAGGCGAAGCGATGCGTGAAGAGGCGCGGCACGACGATGTGGCTGCCCTTGACGAGGCGTGTCTGATGCGCCGCCCGGATCGGGGTGCATGCGGCGACGAAGCGGCTCACCCAGGGACCCGTGGCGTTCACCACCGCGCGCGCCCGGACGAGCCGCTGATCGTCTCCCGCCGCGAGCGTCGCGCTCCAGATGCCGTCCTGCGCGCTCAGCCGCTCGCAACGGGTGCGCGTGAGGATCGTGGCGCCGCGCGAGCGCGCATCGAGCGCGTTCAGCACCACGAGCCGCGCGTCGTCGGTCTGCACGTCGGAATACACGAAGCCGCGCCGGTAGCTCTCCTTGAGAGGCTCGCCCGCGATATGCCGGCGCAGGTCGATGGAGGAGGAGGCCGCCAGGCGGGTGCGCCGGGCCAGGTGGTCGTAGAGAAAGAGCCCCGCGCGGATCATCCATGCCGGTCGCAGATGCGCGGCGTGCGGCATGATGAAGTGCAGCGGACGCATGACGTGCGGGGCGGCGTCGAGCAGTACCTCGCGCTCCTCCAGCGCCTTGCGCACCAGCGCGAAGTGATACTCCTCCAGGTAGCGCAGGCCGCCGTGGATCAGCTTGGTGCTGGCGGAGGAGGTGTGCGCGGCCAGATCGTCCTGCTCGCAGAGCAGCACCGCGAGGCCCCGCCCGGACGCGTCGCGCGCGATGCCGGTGCCGTTGATTCCCCCGCCCACGACCAGCAGGTCGTAGGTCGGCACCGCCCGCTCGCTCACGCCCGGCGCGCCCGCTGGCCGTAGTAATCCGGATAGTCCTCGGAGAGGCCCTTGAAGCGGCGATGAATCCACAAGTACTGCTCGGGCGCGACGCGCACCTGTGCCTCGATCATACGGTTGAAGCGCGCGGTGTCGGTCACCGGGCAGTCACTCGGGAAGTTCTCGAGCGGCGGATGGATGGTCGCCCTGTAGCCCTGCGCTCCAGGGAGTCGCTGCAGGAAATACGGCAGCACCGTGGCCCCGGTCATCCGTGCGAGGCGGGGAGTGAGGGTGTTGGTGGCAGCCGGGATGCCGAAGAGCGGCACCATCTGGGCGCCTTTCTTGCGATAGCTCTGGTCGGGGGCGTACCACACGCACTCGTTGTTCTTCAGCGCCGCGATGAACGCGCGGATGTCATCCTTCGGGATCCCCTGGCCGCCGTGCGCGCAGCGGAAGCGGCTCAAGGCGTAGGCCAGCACTTCGTTGCGCGTCGGCCGGTAGAGGAATCGCACCGGGGCCACCGATGCCAGTGCGCGGCCCGCCATCTCCATCGGAGTGAAGTGGGCGGTGAGGAGGATGACGCCCTGGCCGCGTGCCACGGCCGCCCGCAGATGCTCGGCGCCCTCGACGCGCACCATGCGGGCGATGCGCGCAGGCGGGCTCCACCAGGCGAGCGGGATCTCGAGCAGTGCGATGCCGAGGCTTACGAAGTGCTCATCGAGCAGCCGCTCGCGCGCCGCGGGGGAGAGCTCCGGGAAACACAGCTCGAGGTTGCGCCGTGCGGTTCTGACGAATCCGATCGGCAGGCGGCGCAGGAGCTTCCCCAGCAGCCCCCCGAGGGACACGATCCACGGGAATGGCAGCAGCGCTACCGAACGGAGCAGCCCCAGCCCGGCCCACGTGAGCCAGTAGCGGGGCGCGAGCAGCCGCAGTCGCATTGCACCCCCTGTCCGGTCCGCGCGCGCACGCCTCAGGTCCGCGTGTACGCCTCGAGCGCGCGAAGAATAACCCATCCGGGCACGGCAACTGTGATCCAATTCCGCGGATGAGCCGTTCCGCCACGCGATACCTCGAGGTGCGCCTCGAGCACGTGAGCCTGCACCGCGCCGGTCGAAGCGTCCTGAAGGACATCAGCTGGACCATCCGGCCCGGGGAACGCTGGGTGTTGGCTGGCGCCAACGGGGCCGGAAAGACGCAACTGCTGAAGCTCGTCGCGGGCGCTGTCTGGCCCACGCCTTCGACGCGCGCGATCCGCCACTACCTCCTCGGCCGCGAGCGCAGCAGCACCCCCGCCGAGGTGAAGGAGGAGATCGCCTATCTCGGGGCCGAGCGCCAGGACAAGTACCAACGCTACGGCTGGAACATGGCGGTCGAGCGTATCGTCGGGACCGGCTTGTATCGAACCGACATTCCGCTCGATGCGCTCACCGCATCGGACCGGGGGCGGATCGGTCAGGCGCTCGGGCGGCTCGCGGTCTCCCAGCTTGCGGCGCGCCGCTTCCTTTCGCTGTCGTACGGGGAGCGCCGAGTGGTGCTGCTGGCGCGCGCGCTCCTGTCACGCCCGCGCCTGCTGCTGCTCGATGAGGTGCTGAACGGGCTCGATGAGATCAATCGCGCCCGCCTCGAGCGCTGGCTCGGGCGGCAGAAGGGGCCGCTGCCGTGGGTCCTCGCCACACACCGGATGGAAGACGTGCCCCCGAGTGCGACTCACGCACTGGTGCTCGACGGTGGACGAATCGTGTACGCGGGTGCGCTGCGTGCGGCCCCGCTTTCCGAGTGGCTCGAGGCGCCGCACCGGCGCGCGGCGCTCCCTAAGCGCTCGCGCGGTGCGCAGCGCCGCAGCCGGCGCACTCTGGTCCGCCTGGATCAGGCGCGGGTGTATCTCGAGGGCAGCCGCGTCCTCGAGGGGGTCTCGCTCACGGTGCATGCGGGCGAGTTGTGGGTGATCCACGGACGCAACGGATCGGGCAAGACGACACTGCTGCGCACGCTCTACGGGGATCACGGGGTCGCCGTCGGCGGCACGATCGTGCGCGCGGGCGCGGCCGCGGGCGTGCCGCTCGAAGCGTTCCGCAAGCGCGTGGGGCTCGTCGCCCCGCACCTTCAGGCCGACCACCCGCAGGAGCTCACGGTGGAGGAGGTCGTGCAGTCCGGGCGCTACGCGAGCCTCGGACTCAACGAGCCGCCAACCGCGGCCGATCGCGCGGCTGCGCACCGCGCGCTCGCCGCGCTCGGGCTCACCCCGCTCGCCAGGCGCGCGCTCGGCGAGCTGTCCTACGGACAGGCGCGACGCGTACTGTTCGCGCGCGCTCTGGTGCGGGCTCCCCGGCTGCTGCTGCTCGATGAGCCTTTTGCCGGCGTCGACAGCCTGACCCGCGGCGCCCTGCTCGAGCGCGTGCTCGAGCTCGCCGCAGGCGGCACCGCCGTGGTCGTGAGCGCTCATCGGCCGGGCGAGTGGCTCAAGTCGGCGACGCACGAGCTCGAGCTCGCCGCGGGCCGTGCACGCTATTGCGGTCCGATCCGGACTGGCCTCGGGTCCGGTCGCGCGGGCGCAGGAAGCGCGCGGTGAGGGCGCACTTTCTCCGCTCGAGGCCGGCGTTGACGGCGGCGCTGCTCCTCGCGGGGGCGATCGCCGCCGGGGCGCTCCTCTCGCTCGGCCATCGGGCTTCGGGTGAGCGGCCGCGCGAGCGGGTCGTAGGCGGCAACGAGCCCCCGGCGCCGCGGGTCGCCCCCGAGCTCGAGTCGCTCGATGCGCGCGCCCTCGGGGAGGCTGCACATTACGCGAGCCTGCACGACTCGCAGGCGCTGATTGTCAGCCGTCACGATCACATCGTGTTCGAGCGCTACTGGCACGGCAGCGGCTTCGATACCCTCTGCGATGCGCAGTCCTTCACCCCGTTGCTCGCCGCGCTCGCCACCGGGGTGGCGATCTCGCACCGCCGGATCGGCCGGCCGGACGAGCCGATCGGCGCGCTGATCGCCGAGTGGAGAGACGACCCGCGCGGCGCCATCACGGTGGGCAACCTCCTGCAGAGCCCGAGCGGAGCGCAGCTCCTCGCCCTGATCCTCGAGCGCGCCACGCGCGAGCGCTACGCGAGCTATCTGTCCGAGGCGCTCTGGCGGCGAATCGGGGCAGGGGACGCCTGGCTCGAGGTCGACCGTCCCGGAGGGACGGCGCGAGCGGACTGCTGCCTGCTCGCCCGGCAGGGCGACTGGATCCGCATCGGGCAGCTGCTGCTGCGCGATGGCAACTACCGCGGCGATGAGGTGATTCGGCCCGGCTGGGTGGCGTTGCTGCGCACGCCCAACCGCGCCGACCCGCGCTTTGGCGCGTATCTGCGGCTCGGCGGCCCGGCCACGCCCGGTGGCGGGGGGTACGCCGCGCGTGACCTCTACGTGGTCTCCGGCGAGGGCGGAAATCGGCTTTGGCTCGTGCCCTCGCTCGAGATCGCGATCCTCCGGACCGCCGCCGCGGTCGATGCCGGGTGGGACGAGACGCGGATCCCCAACCTCATCATTCGCGGGGCACGCGACTCTCTCCCGCCGCCCGCGCCCGCCCGCGTCGACGTGTCGGCGCTCGTTCCGGGCCACCAGCCCTGAAGGCGTTGGACCGTGCGCCGACGGCTGGCCGCCCTCTTCGGCTTCTGCGTCATCGATATGCTCGGGTTCGGCATCCTGATTCCGCTGGTGCCGTACATGGCCGACCGCTTCGGCGTCCCGCCGCAGCTCATCACGCCGATCCTCGGCAGCTATTCGCTGTGCCAGCTGCTCGCCGCGCCGCTCTGGGGGCGTCTGAGCGATCGCTACGGACGGCGGCCCATCCTCATGAGCAGCCTCGCCGGCGCCTGCGTCTCGTACCTGCTGCTCGGCGGCGCGCGCAACGTCGGGTGGCTGCTCGCCTCGCGAATTCTGGCGGGTCTCATGGCCGGCAACATCGCCGCGGCCTTCGCCTACGCTTCCGATGTGAGTCCGCCGGAGAAGCGCGCCGCGACGCTCGGACTCATCGGGGCGGCCATCGGCGTCGGCTTCACTCTCGGCCCGCCGCTCGGGGGCGTGCTCTCGGGGAAGGATCCCGCGCGCCCGGACTTCCTCGCCCCCGCGTTGGTTTCCGCGCTCTTGAGCGTGCTCGCGATCCTGCTGGTGAGATTTGCGCTGCCCGAGAGTCACACGGCCGAGCATCGCCGGCTGCATGCCGGTGAGCCGCGACGCGGGGCGCTCCGGCTGCTGCGCGAGCGGCCCGCGCTCGCCACGCTCGCCGCCGCGACCCTCCTCGTGACCTACTCGCAGTCGATCCTCGAGTCGATCTTCGCCATCTTCGCGATGCACCGCTACGGTTTCGGACCGCGCACGGTCGGCCTGCTGCTCTTTGCCGTGGCACTGCCGGCGCTCGTGATGCAGGGTGGGGCGGTGCGCATCCTCGCTCCGCGCCTCGGCGAGGCGCGCCTCGCGATGTGCGGGGTCTTCGTCTACGTCGCAGGCCTCGTGATCCTCGGCGAGGCGCCGGCGCTCGAGGCCGCCATAGCCGGGCTGGTGTTGTGCGGCATCGGACTCGGCGCCTACAACCCGAGCGCGTTCGCGCTCGCTTCGAAGCAATCCCGCGGCCATGACCGCGGGGCGGTGCTGGGTGCGTACGCGGCGAGCGCGAGTCTCGCGCGGGTGATCGGGCCCTTCACCTCCGGTCCGATCTATGCGCTGCTCGGGGCCGCGGCGCCCTTCCTGATCGGCGCCTGCGTCACGCTGCCGGCGGCCTGGCTGGTGCGCCGCGTGCGCGGGACTTAAGGGGCGGTGGAGCGAGTCAGCGCCACTTCGATCGTGCCCTCGACGATGCGCACCGCGTGGGTCGGCAGCGGCACCTCCGCGGGCGGCGCGAGCACGCGCCCGTCGCGGATGTCGAATGACCCGCCATGCAGCGGGCACACCACGCGCGTCGCACGCAGCCGTCCTTCGCACAGTCGCGCGTGGGCATGCGTGCAGATGTTGTCGAGGGCGAACACACCCTCGCGGGTGTGACAGATCAGGATCTCGCGCCCGCCGATGAGGCAGGTGCGCATGCCCCCGAGGGGGACCTCGGCGAGCGTCAGCGCGGCTTCGAACTGCGGCATGGGATCTTTCCAGAAGCTCAGAACTCCATCTCGGTCTCGAATATCGACACCGCCTGGCCGCTGATCCAGACGCTGCCGAGCGCCTCCCCCTTGAATTCGAGCTCGACCTCGACCCGCCCGGGCCGGTGGAGCGATGCGCCCTGGATGCCGCAGAAGCGCACCCGATCGCCGCTGCGATCGAGCAGCCGCAGCTGCGCGAGGTACGCCCCCAGCAGGCCGTGAGCGTTGCCGCTCACCGGATCCTCGGCGATGCCGAGCGCCGGGCAGAACATGCGCGACTCGGTCAGATGGTCCGCGGCACCCGGTGTCAGGGTGAAGACGAAGTAGCCGGCCGCGCCGATCTGCGCCGAGAGCGTCGTGAGCCGCGCCAGGTCGGGTTTCAGCTGCTTGAGGGGCTCGGGCCCGCGCACCCCGATCAGCAGCCGCGCAGCGCCCACACCGACGATCCGCAGCGGTATGCGCGGATCGAGGCTCTCGGAGGCGAGCGCCAGCGCATCGAGCACGGCGAGGCGCTCGCGGTCGTTGAGCTCGCGCCCGATCGTCGGGGGGCTGCGGCGGATCGCGATGCGGCGTTCCGCATCCGTGCCGCGCACCTCGATGTCGACGATGCCGGCCTTGGACTTCTGACGCTGCCAGCGCGGCGCATCGAAGCGCCGCGACAGCACGTACTGGGCAGCGATGGTGGCGTGGCCGACGAAGCCGGCCTCGGCGCGCGGGGTGAAGAAGCGCGCCCGCACCGTGTGATCCGTGCCGTCGGGGGCGAGGATGAAGGCGGTCTCGGCGTTGTTGAGCTCGCGCGCGATGGCGAGCATCTGCGCCTCGGAGAGCGCATCGACGTTCAGCACCACACCGGTGGGGTTGCCGGTGAAGGGCTCGCGGGTGAACGCATCAACCTGATGGACCTGGATCCTGCGCGTCATCGTGCCTCGCCCGTTGGGGTTCGCCCGGGCGGTCAATTCTAGACCGCAGACGCGATCATAGCCGCAGGGCGCACTCCGGGCGTGCAATACTCGGCCACAGGTCTCAAGGCCTTAGGCGAGCGTCATGGACATCGGGGTCGAGATCAGCCTGTACCCGCTCAAGAGCGATTTCGTTCCGGAGATCCGCGCGTTCCTCGCGCGGCTGCACCAGGACCCGCACCTCAAGATCGTGACCAACAGCCTGAGTACCCAGGTGTTTGGAGCGTACGAGGAGGTGATGGAGGCGCTGCGACGGGAGCTGCGCCCGACGTTCGAGACGGTGGCGAAGGAATCTCACAAGGCGGTGTTCGTCATGAAGGTCCTCGGGCCGCTGCCGCAGGCGTGAGCCGTCCGGCACGGGCTGGCGGGGCGCCCGGCGAAGCGGCAAACTAGTCGGCCCGGGGCACCTCCGCCTCAAGAAAAAATCCCGCGCGGTCACCGAGGTAAGTGCATGGCGCTGATGCGAGTCGTGGATCGCGACGGAGTCGAGCACGAAGTCGAGGCCAGGACCGGTCTGAAGGTGATGGAGAACCTGCGCGAGCTCGACTACGGCGTGGCGGCCATCTGCGGCGGCATGTGCTCGTGCGCCACCTGTCACGTGTACGTGGATCCGGAGTGGCAGTCGCGGCTGCCCGAGATGATGTCGGATGAGCGCGAGCTGCTCTCCGAGCTCAGCCACTACCAGCAGAATTCGCGCCTCTCCTGCCAGGTCGAGTTCACCCCGGAGCTGGCGGGGCTGCGCCTGCGCATTGCGCCCGACGAGTAGCCGCGATGGCCGCCGCCACTGTCGAGGTCGAAACCCGCGGGGCCGTGGCGGTCGTCACCCTCAACCGGCCGCAGAGCGCCAACACGCTGAACCTGCAGATGGCGATGGACCTGCTCGCCGCCGCCATGGCCTGCGCGCGCAACGCCGCGGTGCGCGCGGTGGTCCTCGGCGGCGCCGGACGGCATTTCTCATTCGGCGGCGACCTGCGCGGCATGGCGGGCCACGAGCGCGCGGGTGGCGACTACGTGCGCGAGCTCACCACCTACCTGCACGCGGCGATATCGCACTTCGTGCGCATGGACGCCCCGGTCGTCGCCGCCGTCAACGGCACCGCCGCGGGTGCGGCGGTGGGGCTGGTCGCCATGGCGGATCTCGCCGTGTGCGGCCGCAGCTCGCAGTTCAATCTCGCCTACACCAACGTGGGCCTCACGCCCGATGCCGGCACCTCGTTCCTGCTGCCGCGGATCGTCGGTGCGAAGCGCGCCATGGAGCTGCTGCTCCTGAATCGCGCGCTCTCGGCCGCCGAGGCCCTGAGCTGGGGACTGGTGAACGAGGTCGTGGACGATGAGCAGCTGCCCGCGCGCGCGCTCGAGCTCGCCGAGCAGCTCGCGCGCGGAGCGCGCGGCGCCTACGGCGCCACCAAGCGGCTCATCGCGCAGTCCCTCGGCGCCTTCGAGTCGCAGATGGTTCTCGAGAGCGAGACCATCGCGGCGCATGCGGTGAGCGCGGAAGGGATGGAGGGGATCGGCGCGTTTCTCGAGAAGCGCCGCCCGCAATTCCCCGAGGCGCCCGCGCCGCTGAAGCCGCAGAGGGGGTGAGCGCACCGCCATGTGGTGGTTCTTTCTCGCCCTGGTGGCGGCGCTCGGTCTCATCCTGGTACGCGTCTACGTGAAGCTGCGCGCCGCGCGCAGCTCGCGTCGCGAGAGCTGGGACGAGCAGATCGTCGCGCGGCTGCGTTCGCAGGGTTACGCGCCCTTCAACGACTACCGGGTCGATTTCTTCCTCGCGCTGCCGGATGACGCCGCCTGCCAGGCGGCGCGCGTGCGGCTCGAGCCGGAGTTCAGCGTCGACGTGAAGCCGCTCGAGAACGATACGGAGCTCTTCTTCAGCCTGCACGCCACGAAGACGATGCGCCTCATCGTGCCGGACATCCAGGCGATCAGCCGCCGCCTGGGGGCGCTGGCGGCCGAGTACCACGGTCGCTACGACGGCTGGGCGGCGTAAAGCACCCCACGAAATCAAGCATTACACGAACGGCAGGTGACTGCCGTCCATCAACGCTTCTCGGTCTGGCGCTTGACCGCTTCGGCGGCGGCGGCGACGGCCTGCGGATCGCCGAGGTAGCGGCTGCCGAGCGGCTTGAGCTCCGCGTCGAGCTCGTAGAGAAGCGGAACCCCGGTGGGGATGTTGAGCTCGACGATCTCGCGCTCGGGGATCCGGTCCAGCATCTTCACCATGGCGCGCAGGCTGTTGCCGTGCGCGACGACGAGGACGCTCGCGCCCGAGCGCAGCTCGGGAGCGATGCGCGCGTGCCACAAGGGCAGGACGCGCGAGAGCGTGTCGGCGAGCGACTCGGTGGAGGGAAGCTCGCGCGGATCGACGCCGGCGTAGCGCGGGTCGAGGCGCGGGTGGCGCGGATCGTCGCTCGCGAGCGGCGGCGGCGCAATGTCGTAGCTGCGGCGCCAGATCTTCACCTGATCCTCGCCGTGGCGGGCGGCGGTCTCGGCCTTGTTGAGCCCCTGCAGCGCTCCGTAGTGACGCTCGTTCAGCCGCCAGGAGCGCTCGACCGGGATCCACATGCGATCCATCTCATCGAGCATGATCCAGAGCGTGCGGATCGCGCGCTTCAGCACCGAGGTGAAGGCGACGTCCGCGGCGACACCCGCGCCGAGCAGCTCGCGGCCCGCCTGGCCGGCCTCGGCGCGTCCGGCGTCCGAGAGATCCACATCGGTCCAGCCGGTGAACAGGTTCTCCAGGTTCCAGGCGCTCTGGCCGTGACGGACCAGGATCAGTCTTCCGGGCACTCGAGTCACCCCGCGAGCCTGCGCACCGACTCGACGCCGACCGTGAGCGTGGCGAAGTCGCCGGCGCCCGCGGCACGCATGTCCGCGAGCGTACGCTGCCAGAGCGCCAGGTCCTTGCCGGCCGACTCCGCCCAGGCGCTGACGCGCGCCTCGGCGCTGCCGCGCTCGCTGCGGGCGAGCACGCGCTCGCTCAAGCGCCGCTGGACGCGCAGCGCCGCATCGCGCAGCCCGGTGCGGGCGATCGCCTGCCACGGACCGTCCACCGCGAGCTTCTCGATCCGTGCGCGCAGCCAGTCGAAGCCGATGCGGGTACCGACCTCGAAGTAGACGCGGGCGGTCTCGGAGACGCTCACGCGGTGCGCGGCCGAGATCTCGACGATATCGAGCGCGGCGTTGAGCGCCTCGAGGCTCGCGACGCGGGAGGCGAGCGGCGGCGGCATGCCGCTGGCGGCGAGGCGCGCGCGGCTCTCCTCGAAGCGCGTGAGCTCGGCGCCGGCGAGCGCCTGGGGAATCTCCGCCTCGAGCGCGCGCACGCCGGCGCGGAACTCGCCGACCGCGGCGTCCACCTGGAGGGAGCTGCGCGAGGTGAGGAGCCAGTAGGTGGCGTGCCGGAGCAGCCGGCTGGTCTGGAATGAGCCCTCGTACTGGAGCCCCGCCGGCACCTTGTTGTCGAGCGCCTCGATGTGCTCCCAGAGCGCGCGCATGGCGAAGATCTCGCGCGCCGCGCTGTAGGCGCGCGCCACCTGCGCCGGCCCCGCGCCGGTGTCCTCCTGGGCGCGCGGCACGAAGGTCGGCCCCATGCGGTTGACGAGGCTGTTGGTGGTGGCCGTGGCGATGATCTCGCGGCGCAGCCGGTGGCGGGCGATGGCGCGCGGAAAGCGCTCGCGCACCGGGGCGGGAAAGTAGCGCTCGAGCTCGGCGGAGAGGTACGGATCTTCCGGCACGTCGGACGCCAGCAGGTGATTGTTGAGCCAGATCTTGCTGTAGGCGAGCAGGATCGCCAGCTCCGGGCGCGTCAGCCCGATGCCGCTCTTGCGCCGCTCGGCGAGCTCATCGTCGCTCGGCAGGAACTCGAGGGCGCGGCTGAGCTCCCCGGAGCGCTCGAGCGAGCGGATCAGATGCTGGAATTCGGGCAGCCGGGCCGCGGACTGTGCCTCGAGCGTGCTGAGCGCCTGGCTCTGCAGGTAGTTGTTGCGCAGCACCAGGGATGCGACCTCGGAGGTCTGACGCGAGAGCAGGCGGTTGCGATCGCCGCGCGAGAGCTTCCGCTCCGCGACCAGGGGATTGAGCAGGATCTTGATGTTCACCTCGACGTCGGAGGTGTTGACGCCGGCGGAATTGTCGATGAAGTCCGTGTTGAGGCGGCCGCCGGCGAGGGCGTACTCGACGCGCCCCCGCTGCGTGAGTCCGAGGTTACCGCCTTCGCCCACCACCTTGGCGCGCAGCTCGCGGCCGTTGATGCGCAGCGCGTCGTTGGCGCGGTCGCCGACCTCGGCGTTGCGCTCATCCTGCGCCTTCACGTAGGTGCCGATGCCGCCGTTCCACAGGAGGTCGACCGGCGCCCGCAGGATCGCGCGCATGATCTCGTTGGGCGTGGCGCTCGCGGCTTCCAGGCCGAGGAGCGCGCGCGCTTCCGCCGGCAGCGCGATCGATTTCGCCGTGCGCGCGAAGATGCCGCCCCCGCGCGAGAGCTTCCTGCGGTCGTAGTCGTCCCAGCTCGAGCGCGGCAGGGCGAAGAGGCGCGCCCGCTCGGCGAAGCTCGCGGCGGGGTCCGGGGCCGGGTCGATGAAGATATGCCGGTGATCGAAGGCGGCCTGCAGGCGGATGTGCCGCGACAGCAGCATGCCGTTGCCGAACACGTCTCCCGACATGTCGCCGACGCCGACGACGGTGAAATCCATCTTCTGGGTGTCGATGCCGAGCTCGCGGAAGTGCCGCTTGACGCACTCCCAGCCGCCGCGCGCGGTGATGCCCATTTTCTTGTGGTCGTAGCCGGCGGAGCCGCCCGAGGCGAAGGCATCGCTCAGCCAGAACCCGTACTCGGCCGAGATGGCGTTGGCGATGTCGGAGAAGGTCGCAGTGCCCTTGTCGGCGGCCACCACCAGGTAGGGATCATCGCCGTCGTGGCGGACGAGGCGCGGCGGCGGGACGATCCGCCCGGCGAGGATGTTATCGGTGAGATCGAGGAGGCCGCGGATGAAGGTCTGGTAGCAGGCCACGACTTCGGCCTGCACGTCCTCGCCTCTGCCGGCCGGCGGGCGCTTGACGACGAAGCCGCCCTTGGCGCCGACCGGAACGATCAGGGTGTTCTTGACGTTCTGCGCCTTCATGAGACCGAGGATCTCGGTGCGGAAATCCTCGCGCCGGTCCGACCAGCGCAGGCCGCCGCGCGCCACGTACCCCATGCGCAGGTGCACGCCCTCGACGCGCGGGCTGTAGACGAAGATCTCGAACTTGGGCCGCGGGAGCGGCAGATCCGGGATCTTCGCCGGATCGAGCTTGAAGGCGAGGTAGCTCTTCGGCGAACCGTCGGCGCCGTGCTGATAGAAGTTGGTGCGCAGCATCGCCTGCACCAGCGTCAGGTAGGCGCGCAGGATCCGATCCTCATCGAGGCTGCTCACCCCATCGAGCCCCGAGCGGATCTGGGCCGCGAGCGTCTCGGCGCCGCGCGGGCCGCCGCGGCGGCTGCGAGCGGCCGCCGGCTGGAAGCGCGCCTCGAAGAGCCGCACCAGATTGCGGGCGATGCCGGGGTTGGCGCCGAGGGCTCGCTCCATGGAAGCCTGGCTGAACGGCACGCCGGTCTGCAGCAGGTAGCGGCAGAACGCGCGCAGCACCACCACCTGACGCGCGGCGAGCTCCGCGCCGAGCAGCAGGCGGTTGAAACCGTCGTTCTCCACCGCGCCGCTCCAGGCGGCCGCGAAGGCCTCGCGGAAGTTGACCTCGATGCGCGCGATGTCGATCGCGACCGCGTCGCGGTGCTCGAGCTCGAAGTCCTGGATCCAGGCCGAGCCGCCCTCGGGCCAGGCGAGCTCGTAGGGCCGCTCGGCGATCACGCGCAGGCCGAAATTCTCCAGCATCGGCAGCACGTCGGAGATCGGCACGGGGTCGCCGAGCCTGACGATCTTGAGATGCACGCGCTCACGTCTCTGCCCGGGCGGGCGGTGCAGGTTGAGCTGCAGCACGCGCGGCGACTGGCGCAAGGACTCGAGCCGGTCGATGTCCGCGAGCGCCTCAGCCGGGGCCACGTCGTCCTGGTAGGCCAGCGGAAAGGCCTGGCGGTAGCGGCCGGCCAGAGCGAGCGCGGCGGCCTCGCCGCGCCGCTCGGCGAGCACCTCACGCAGCCGGTCGGCCCAGGTGAGCGCGGCCTCGGCGATGCGGCGCTCGATGGCGGCGAGGTCCGCCCGGTGGCGTTGCGCCGGATCGGTGCGGACCACCACGTGCACGCGTGCGTGACTCGAGCCGGAGATCTGCGCGTGACTCTCGACGCTCTCTCCCGCGAAGCCCTCGCGCGCGATCTGCTCGATGCGCTGGCGGACCTCGGTGTTGTAACGGTCGCGCGGCACGTACACCAGACACGAGTAGAAGCGGTGGTACGGATCGCGCCGCACGAGCAGTCGCACCGTCCGCCGCTCGTAGAGATTGACCACGCCGCGCACGATGCGGACGAGGTCGGGGATCCCCGCCTGGAACAGCTCATCGCGCGGATAGGTCTCGAGCACGTTCAGCACCGCCTTGCCGTCGTGGCTGGCCGGATCCAGTCCGAAGTGCTCGATGACCCGCTCGACTTTGCGCCGCAGCACCGGAATGTCGCGCGGGCTGCCGTGATACGCGGTCGAGGTCCAAAGCCCGAGGAACCGGTGCTCGCCGTCCACCCGGCCGCGCTTGTCGAAGGTCTTGACGCCCACGTAGTCGAGCAGCTCGCCGCGGTGAACGGTCGCGGTCGAGTTGGCCTTGGTGACGATCAAGAGCTCCGGCTCGCGCGCGCGGGCGCGCACGTCACCGCGCAGGACGCTGACGCTCGCACGCCGGCGCCGGGGCCTGAGAATCCCGAGACCCGAAGACGCATCCGGCACCAGGCGGTCCTCGGAGCGACCGCGCTCGAGCCGGTAGTGGCGGTAGCCGAGAAATACGAAGTGCCGCCCCTCCATCCAGTCGAGGAGGTGATGCGCCTCGCTCACCTCCGCCGCCGGCAGCGGCGGCGGATCGCTCTCGAGCCGGGTGATGATCTCGCGTGCCCGCTCGCGCATCGCCGTCCAGTCCGCGACCGCGTCGCGCACGTCGGAGAGGGTCGCCTCGAGATCGCCCTGTAGCCGCGCGAGCTGCGCCGGCTCGCTGACCCGGTCGATCTCGTACAGCTGCCACGACTCGGGGTGCGCGGCCTCAGCGCCGTTGCCGCCGATGTCGATCAGCTGTCCGCGGCGGTCGCGGCGCACCTGCAGCACCGGGTGCACGATCAGGTGCACGGCGAGCTCCGCCCGGGCGAAGGCCATGCCGAGCGAGTCGACCAGGAACGGCATGTCGTCGGTGACCGTGAACACCAGCGTGTGCGCCGACTCGAAGCCGTCGCGGTCCGCCTCGGGATTGAACACCTGCACCAGAGTGCGGCCCGGCGTGCGGCGTGCCCCGAACTCGAGATGTGCGAGCGCCGCGCGGGCCAGGTGCTTTGGTGCGCGCTCGGCCAGGTCCTCTTCGGCGACACCGTAGAAGTAGGCGCGCAGGAAGCGCTGCTGCAGCGGGCTGCGGCCGCGGACGCCGGCTGCGGCGCGTGCGATGCGCCCGATCAGCGCGACGCGCGCCGCGGGGATGCTGCGGAGCAGCTCCTTCTCTTCAACAGCCACTGACGCGTGCATGCAGAATGTCCTGCCCGGGGAGCGGCTCAGCTCGGCTGTGCGCGGCCGTGTTGTTGGAAGCAGGCCCCGCCCCAGCTCCCGCGCTGCTGCGGCGGGCGATTATACATGCCATGCGCGGCGGGCGCGGCCTGTGCGGCCCGCCACCGGTGCGCGCCGTACGCCGCCCGCGCGCCCCGGACGGGGCAGGTCAGGAGCGCGGCCCCCGCGCGGCTATAATTGCAGTCGATTCTCAGGCGGCCGGTCAGCGGCTCCTTAGGACCTCGAGGTGAGCTCATGAGCGACTCGCACGACAACCCGATGGGCACGGACGGCTTCGAGTTCGTCGAATACACGGCACCGGATCCGCAGCTGCTGCGGACGCTCTTCGAGCGGCTCGGCTTTCCGGCGGTGGCGCGCCATCGCTCGAAGAACGTGACGCTCCACCGCCAGGGCGGAATCAATTTCATCATCAACGCGGAGCCCGAGTCCTTCGCGCAGGCTTTTGCGCGCGCGCACGGCCCGTCGGCCTGCGCCATGGCGTTTCGCGTGCGGGACGCCGCCCGGGCCTTTCGCCGCGCGCTCGAGCTCGGGGCGAAACCCGGACCGCTGAGCGCGGGCCCCATGGAGCTCAACATTCCCTCGATCGAGGGCATCGGCGGCTCGCTGATTTATCTCGTCGACCTGTACGGCGATCGCACGATCTATGACGTGGACTTTCGCCCCGTGAGCGGCGCCGCGCTGCCCGAGGGGGCGGGACTCACCGTCATCGACCACCTCACGCACAACGTCGGCCGCGGGCGCATGGACGTATGGGCGGGCTTCTACGAGAGACTGTTCAACTTCCGCGAGATCCGCTACTTCGACATCGAGGGCAAACGCACGGGACTCTTCTCGCGCGCCCTGACCAGTCCCTGCGGCCTGATCCGCATCCCGATCAACGAATCGCAGGACGACAAGAGTCAGATCGAGGAATACCTGCGCGAGTATCACGGCGAGGGGATCCAGCACATCGCGCTCGCCACCGAGGACATGTATCGTACGGTGGACGTGCTGCGCCGGCACGGCGTGGCTTTCCAGGACACGCCCGACACTTATTATGAGAGCGTCGGCGCCCGCGTCCCCGGCCACCGCGAGCCGCTGGACGAGCTGCGCAAGCGCCGCATCCTGATCGACGGCAATCCCGAGAAGGGCGAGGGGCTGCTGCTGCAGATCTTCACCCGGAACGTCATCGGCCCGATCTTCTTCGAGATCATCCAGAGGAAGGGCAACGAGGGCTTCGGCGAGGGCAACTTCCGCGCGCTGTTCGAGTCCATCGAGCAGGACCAGATCCGGCGCGGGGTGGTGTAGCGAAAGCAGATCATCATGCTGCCGTCGATGAAGATCATGACGAGGATGTGGGCGCGCGATCACTCACCGGAGGCAGCGAATCGCAGAAGCGGGCCAAAGTCATGACGGTCGGCCGCCATCAGGGCGGCAATGTAGGCTCTTCTGGTCAGGTCGGAGGCTCGCAGCGGACTGTTCCCCCACGGCAACGGCTCTCGTTTGAAGTGTCGAACGAGGGCAACGTGCGCCACCATGCGAGCATGGCGGCCATTGCCGTTCCTGAAGGGATGCACGGTCACAATGCGGTAGTGCAGCCGCACGGCAAACTCTTCTGGCGAATACGTCTTCTGCTCCAGCCAAGAGCGTGCGTCGTCATAGAGGTTTCGGAGGTTCTCCCGGATCTGGTGGTAAGGAATGCCGATGTTTGAATCTGTGCGTCGATACTCGCCTGCCCACGTCCAGACCTCGCCGAACATCGCTATGTGCAGACGTTGCATGAAGGCATCCGTGAGCATCTGAGGCAAGCGTGCAGAGCGAGCGTGCAGCGCCCACTCCTGCCCGCGAACGATGTTCGCAGCCTCGACCTCGTTTAGCTCGCCATGCGTCTTGACGGAGGGGATTCGAAGTCCGTCCAGATCTTCCTTGGTGAGCGGCGTGGCGCCTGGAGCATGGGCACCGGTTAGCGCCATAGATCGCGCGGGCGCCGCTCGAGTTCGCGCGCAAGCTCCTCTATCTGCTCCGCAACCTCTTTCTCGGAAAGGCCTTGCGCCTCGAGGCGCATTGAATGAGCAATAGGCGCGAGTCGCTCTTGCGCCACCTGACGCGCGCGGATCGCAATGGTGTCGCGCAGCTTCCTGCGCGGAATGAGCGCATAAATGAGATCCGCATCGAGTGCGTCGGCTGCTCGGCGCAAAGAGGCGAGTGTGATGGTGCCAGCCCTCTCGCTGTCTTCAAGCTCGGTCGCGCTCTGCTGCTTCACTCTCAGGCGGCGCCCGAGTGCCGCGGCCGAGAGACCGAGTGATTGCCGCAGGGCCTTGATCCAACCGGTCGGAGGGGTCGAACCCGCCAGGTCATCGGCGGCGGAGCGCAGGCGAGGGAGTTTCCGGTCGAATTGCGAGGCGCTCAACAAGTTGCGTGGCAAGGGCATTTTCAGTCTCTGGGGTGGGAACGCGGGTTTATGATACAGGGTATAACCTGTTGAAGTCCATTAATACTCAGGATATACCCTGTTGAGACATAGCAGAAAAACAGGCTATGCCCTGTCAATTTTTGAGGAGCCACCCGGGGCCACCCAGCGCCACCCGGCGCTTCAAGCCAAGAATTCCCAAAGACAGTGCGGCTACGCCCGGTGCTCGCGCGAGAGGTACTCCTC
>WNGP01000852.1_pt1 | contig 24274 bp, 20 predicted proteins | sample 5407671 | NCBI WGS metagenome assembly WNGP01 (sample SAMN13153381, study PRJNA577476) | soil metagenome | isolation source: 40 cm soil or saprolite under Garry oak tree replicate 2 | place: USA:California | collected 2016-06-15
CCTCCGCCAAGGCCCTCATTACCTCACTGCACGAGGCCATCCACGCCGTCCACGAGGCGCCCTTTCCCACGATCGCCATGGTCAACGGCGCCTGTCTCGGCGCCGGCTTCGAGCTTGCCATGGCCTGCGACATCCGCACCGCCGCCGCCGGCGCGCGGCTGGGATTGCCGGAGGTCAAGGTGGGCGTGCCCTCGGTGATCGAAGCGGCCCTCCTGCCCGCCCTCGTCGGTCCCGGGCGCGCGGCGGAGATCCTCCTGACGGGCGAGCCCGTGGACGCCGCCCAGGCGCTCGACTGGGGTCTCGTCAACCGTGTCGCCGCGCCGGACAAGCTCGAGGCCGTGACGGCGGAGATGGCGCAGCTGATCCTCGCGTGCGCGCCGGGCGCCATCCGCCTCCAGAAGGAGCTGATCGTGCGGTGGCGAAACGCGGATCTCTCCTCGGCCATCCGCTTCGGCATCAACGCCTTCGCCCAGAGCTACGCCACGGGCGAGCCCCGCGAGGCGACCCTCGCCTTCCTCGAGAAGCGCCGGCCGAAGTTCGAGTAGGGCCATGCTCAAGGCGGTGACCTTCGATTTCTGGGAAACGCTCGTGCAGGATTCGGCGGAGAACCTGCGCCGCCAGCGGAGGCTCCGCATCGAGGCCCTCCACCGGGCCGTCCGTCGAGCCGGCTGCGAGCTCGAGGAGTCGCTGGTCGTGGAGGCCTACGATCGCTCGGAGCGCGTGCTCACCGAGAGCTTCTGGAGCCAGGATCGCGATCCGCGCATCGAGGAGCAGGTGCGGCTCGTGCTCGAGATCGTCTCCCCGAGCGTCTGCGAGACGATGCCCTCCGCGCACTTCGAGGAGGCGCTCGCCGGCTACATCGAGCCCGTGCTGCGTCTCCCGCCCGCCCTGTGCCCGGGGGCGGACGAAGCCGTGCGTGCGCTTGCCGCGCGCGGGATCGCCCTCGGGATCGTGTCGAACACGGGCCGCACGCCCGGCATCATCCTGAGGAAGATCCTCGAACGCTACGACCTCCTGCGCCACTTCTCCGTCATCTCGTATTCCGACGAAGTCGGCTACCGCAAGCCCGACGCCGAGATATTCCGCCGCACCCTCGCCAGCCTCGCCACCGAGCCGCGCCACGCCGCGCATGTCGGCGACAACCCCATCGCCGACGTCCAGGGCGCCCAGGGCATCGGGATGCGTGGGATTCACTTCGCGGCCGCGGGCACATCCGGCGCCGCGCATGCCGATCTCGTGGTCACCGATCTTCGCCAGCTCGTCGATCGCCTCCTCGATACCTGAGCATCGCCGGCGACCGAGAACGTGGCCGTTCGAGTCGAGCGTCACCCGTTTCGTGTTGCGTCACGGAAGTGTCACGCGTAAGATCGACGCCCGTCATGGATGTGGCCGCCCTCAGGGCAAAAATTCGCGATATCAAGGATTTCCCCACCGAAGGCATTCTCTTCAAGGACATCACCACGCTGCTCAAGGATGGTCCGGCCTGGACGTCGGTGATCGAGCATCTGGCCGCCCGGCATGGCCGAGGCAGCGTGGACGTGGTGGTGGGTGTGGAGTCGCGAGGCTTCATCTTCGGCGGCGCGCTCGCGCAGCAGCTGGGGGCAGGGTTCGTCCCCGTGCGCAAGAGGGGCAAGCTGCCTTCGCGGGTGATCGAGGAAGAGTACGAGCTCGAGTATGGCCGGGACGTCCTCGCCATTCACGAGGACGCCATCCGTCAGGGCCAGAAGGTCCTGGTCGTGGACGACCTGCTCGCCACGGGCGGCACCATGGCCGCCACGCTTCGCCTCATCGAGCGCCTGGGCGGCGTCGTGGTAGCCGCGGAGTTCCTCATCGAGCTCAGGTTCCTCAAGGGACGTGATCGGCTGAAAGGCTACCGCGTCGAGTCGCTCATCCAGTACGACTAAGGAATCCGCATGGATGGTCCGTTGAGCGAGAGCACCATGGCGCGCCCGGGCCTTTGGGGGGGCGACTCTGGGCCGCATCGTTTCGTGGGGCGTGGCGGGGGTCGATCCGGATATCATGGGCATAGGGCCCGGTGCCAGCCTCGCGGCAGGCTCTGCATCGGGCCGGCCTCGGGGTGCAGGAGCTCGACCTCGTCGAGATCAATGAAGCCTTCGCCGCGCAATACCTGGTGGTGGAGCGGGAGCTGGGGGTGGAGGCACTCGATGACTAGATCGATCCGGACGATCGCGTGGGCGCTCCCGTTCCTGCTCGTCGGCGCGGCCGCGCCGGCCGCCGCGGAAGAGCTTCGTCAGGGCCTCAACGCTCCGCTGATTCTCCAGATGCTGTCACGGCCCGCCGACAAGCCCGAGACGATCATGAAGGAGGGCCTCCGTCGCGACGCCGAGCTCTCCAAGGTGACGCGCCCCTCGGAGGGACAGGTGATGTCGGACGGCTCGGTCCGCTACGGCAGCATGGACGGGGCCTCCGTCACGATGACGATCAAGAACCCGTGCCCGCCGGGCGATATCGCCCACGAGATGGCTGTCCCGCTGCCCGGCCGCGGCCGCAGGTAGCCGTACCGCCGCTCCGCGCTGTTCGCTCCGCGCACCAGGGAGGTCGTTCGAGCATGGCCATCAAGCAGGTCGGCGTCATCGGCTGCGGGCTCATGGGCTCCGGCATCGCGCAGGTCTCGGCACAGGCGGGGTTCCCCACCATCGTGATCGAAGCCAATCAGGGTTTCCTCGACAAGGGTCTGGCGGGTATCCGCAAGAGCCTGGAGGCGCAGGTGGCCAAGGCGAAGATGGAGGCTCGCGCCAAGGACGAGACGCTCGGGCGGATCAAGGGCTCGATCCAGTTCGAGGACCTCAAGGACTGCGATCTCGTCATCGAGGCGATCACGGAGAACCAGACCCTCAAGAACGAGACCTTCGCCAGGCTGGACACCATCTGCCGGCCGCACGCCCTGCTCGCCTCGAACACCTCGTCGTGCACGATCACGGCCATGGCCGCCGCGACGGGGCGGCCCGGGCAGGTGCTGGGGCTGCACTTCTTCAACCCGGTTCCCTTGATGAAGCTGGTGGAGGTCGTGCAGTCGATCCTGACCGACGACGCCAGCGTGAGCGCGGCCTACGAGTGGGTGCAGGCAGTGGGCAAGGTGCCCGTGAAGACCAAGGACTCCACGGCCTTCATCGTGAACCGCCTGCTCGTGCCGTATCTTCTCGACGCCATCCGCGTCTACGAGGGCGGGCTCGCCACCCTCGAGGACATCGACCAGGCCATGAAGCTGGGCTGCGGTTACCCCATGGGCCCCTTCACGCTGCTCGACCTCGTCGGACTCGACACGACCATGTTCGTGGCGGAAGTCATGTTCGAGGAGTTCCGCGAGGCCCGCTATGCCCCGCCCCCGCTCCTCAAGCGCATGGTCATGGCCGGGCGCCTGGGACGGAAGTCCGGCCGGGGCTTCTACGATTACCCGCAGAGATAGATAGCCGACGCCTCGGGGCCAGGACGCCCTCCATGCAGAATCTCTTCTACCTCACCGACGAGCAGCGGGCGATCCGCGATCTGGCCCGCGACGTCGCGCGCGAGCGGATCGCTCCCCGGGCCGCGCACGTCGACGAGACGAGCGAATACCCTCAGGAGCAGCTGGCGGCCCTCGCCAAGCAGGGCCTCATGGGGCTGCACATCCCCGAGGAGTACGGGGGCAGCGCGGCGGGCGCGCTGGCCTTCTGTCTCGCGGCCGAGGAAGTCGCCTGGGCCTGCGCCTCGACGTCGACCATCTTCCTCGTGCAGAACCTGGGCGGCTATCCCATCCTCTTCGCCGGCACCGAGGAGCAGAAGCGCCACTACCTCCCGCGCATCGCCGCGGGCGAGATCACCGCCGCGTTCTCGCTCTCGGAGTCCGGCTCGGGCTCCGATGCGGCCGCGGTCAGCTGCACCGCCGTGCGGAAGGGTGATCGATACATCGTCAACGGATCCAAGATGTGGGTGACCAACGGCTCTCACGCCGGCGTCATCACGGTCTTCGTGACCACGGACCGGGCCAAGCGCGCCAAGGGCGTCACCGCCCTTCTCGTCGAGCCCGGCCTGAAGGGATTCAGCGTGGGCAAGCCGGAGAGGAAGCTCGGAATTCACGGGAGCCCGACGGTGGCGCTGCACTTCACCGACTGCGAGGTGCCCGTAGCCAATCGCCTCGGCGACGAGGGGCAGGGGTTCCCGGTCGCCATGCGGACGCTGCAGCAGTCGCGGCCCACCATCGGCGCCCAGGCTGTGGGCATCGGCCAGGCCGCGCTCGATGCCGCGTTGTCCTACGCCCGCGAGCGGCGCGCCTTCGACCAGCCCATCGGCGCCTTCCAGGGCATCCAGTTCATGCTCGCGGACATGGCCATTGCCGTGCACGCCTCACGCTTGACCGTGCATTACGCGGCCGGGCTCATCGATCGAGGGGAGACGCAGACGGCGATGGAGTCCTCCTTCGCCAAGTGCCTGGCCTCGGACAGTGCCATGAAGGTGGCCACGGACGCCGTGCAGGTGCTGGGTGGCTACGGGTATACGCGGGAGTTCCCCGTCGAGCGGTTCATGCGGGACGCCAAGATCACCCAGATCTACGAAGGCACCAACCAGATCCAGCGCCTGGTCATCGCCCAGCATCTCCTGGGCAAGCTCTGACGCGCGCAGCCTCGGCAAGAGTTCACGGAAAGAATCTCGAGGAGGGATCCACATGAGCGAGCACGGCTCGACGATTCGTCTGCCCCGCCGCAGCTTTCTCACTGCAGGCGGAGCGGCGGCCGGCGCGGTGATGCTGGGATTTCCCGCCGTCCTGCGGTCCCAGCCCAAGACGATCAAGATCGGCGCCGTCCATCCGGTGACGGGCGGCCTCGCGGAGATCGGTCAGGCCTGCCGACTGGGCGCTCAGATGGGGGTGGACGCGGTCAATGCCGCGGGCGGCGTCAAGTCCATGGGCGGGGCCAGGCTCGAGCTCTTGCTCGGCGACTCGCAGACCAATCCCGATGTGGCGCGCACCGAGGCGGAGCGCCTCATCAACGCGGGGGCGGTGATCCTGACGGGTGCCTTCCATTCGCAGCACACCGCGGCCATCGTGCCCGTGGCCCAGCAGAAGCGGGTGCCCTTCCTCATCGACATCTCCGCGGCGGATGCCATCACGGCCAACGTGGCCAAGTCCGTCAAGGAGGGACAGCAGAAGGTCCAGTACGTGTACCGGCTCTTCATCACCACGGCCGCCTTCGGACGCAAGGCCGTGCAGTTCATGACCGAGATCTTCGCGGACGCCAAGGTCACCCCCAAGCGCGTGGTCGTCATCTACAGCAATGACCTCTTCGGCCAGACCCAGGCGCGCCAGTTTCAGGCCGCGGTGGACGCGCTCAGGCCGCCCTTCGCCATCGTGGAGACGATCGCCTTCCCGGAGAACACGCAGGATCTTTCCACCGAGGTGTCCAGGGTCAAGGCCGCCAAGCCGGACGTGATCGCTCCCGTGGTGCGGGCCACGAGCGGCATCCTTCTCCTGCAGGAGCTGGCCAAGCAGCGCGTGGAGGCGATGGGGGTCATCAGCCCCGGCACCCCGGGCTTCTACGAGAAGGGGCAGATCGACCAGCTCAAGGAGCTGATCGAGAACGTGATGGACAATGTTCCCTGGGTGAACTTCAAGAACCCGCGCGCCGTCAAGATCGGCGAGGAGTACGGCAAGCGCTCCGGAGGCAAGACCTTCGACACCAACTCCGGCTACTCCTACGAGGCCATGGAGGTCATGGCCGACGTCTTCGAGCGTGCCAAGACGACGGAGGCCGACGCAGTGGTGGAGGCGATCAAGAAGACGAGCTTCAAGGATCCCATCATGGTCTCGAGCGGGCCGGTGGTCTTCAACGACCTCGGCGACAACCTCAATGCCTCGACGGCCATGATCCAGATCCGCGAGCAGAAGCCTCAAGTCGTGTGGCCCCGGGACGCCGCGCAGACCCGATACGTCTTTCCGGTGAAGAAGTAGATTTCGCCGCTTCGAGCGCCGGCTTTGCCGGCGCAACGACTGTCCTTGGGGGAGGCTTCGGAAGGGGGGCGAAGCCCCCCTTCGAGTATAAAGTACCGGACAGTCCATGGACCTCGTGCTGATCGCCCAGGGCCTTCTCAACGGCCTCCTGTTCGGAGGCGTCTACAGCCTCATGGCGGTGGGCCTGACCCTGATCTTCGGCGTCATGCGCGTGGTCAACTTTGCCCACGGCGACATGATGGTCTGGGGCATGTACCTGGCCTTCCTGCTCGCCACGCGCCTCGGGCTCGATCCCTACGCGGGCTTTCCCCTGTGCGCGGCCGCCCTCTTCGTCCTGGGCTTCGTCGTGCAGCGCCGACTGGTCAACCGCATCATCGACGCCCCGCACGAGATGCAGATCCTCCTCATGCTCGGCATCGCCCTCGTGCTGGAAAATGGAGCCCTCGTAGTCTTCGGCCCCGACCCCCGGCGCGTGAAGTCCTTCCTCGCTCTCTCTACCGTCTGGCTGGGTCCGCTCTTCGTGGACGTGGCGCGGCTCGTGACGTTCCTGCTCGCCGGCGCGCTCACGGGACTCCTGTATCTCTTCCTGTTCAGGACGGATCTCGGGCGCAGCATGCGGGCGGCCGCCGACAATCCATACGGGGCCGCCGTCATCGGCACAGATGTCCGACGCGTGTACGCGGTGGCCTTCGGCATCGGCGCGGCCTGCGTAGGGGCAGCGGGCGCCCTCGTGGCGCCCTTCTATCCCTTTCAGCCTTCCGTGGGGCTCGGAGCGAGCGTGACGTCGTTCAACATCGTCATCATCGGCGGGATGGGCAGCCTGCCCGGGGCCTTCCTCGGCGGCCTTCTCGTGGCGGTGGCCGAATCTCTCGGCGCCGTGTTCCTCTCGCCGTCGTTGAAGGAGCTCGTCTCCTTCTCCCTGCTCATCTTGATCCTCCTCTTCAGGCCGGCCGGCCTCTTCGGGGGCAAGGTCGCGTGAGGCTCTGGCCTCTCGCTCTCGCCCTGGCCGCCCTCGCCGCTCTGCCTCCCTTCATCGGCTCGTACGCGGTCACCCTCTTCACCCTGATCTTCTTCTACGCCTACCTGGGCCAGGCCTGGAACATCCTCGGGGGATACGCGGGACAGCTCTCCGCCGGCCACGCGGCCTTCGTGGGCATCGGCGCCTACGTCACTGCCGTCCTGTCGCTCCGGGTGGGCCTTACCCCCTGGATCGGCATGTTCGTGGGCGCAGCCGCGGCAGCGCTGCTGGGCGCCATCATCGGCTACCTGGGCTTCCGCTTCGGGCTGCGCGGCTTCTACTTCGTGCTTCTCACCGTGGCCTTCGCCGAAGTCTGCCGGATCATCGCGCTGAACACCGAGGCAGTGGGTGGCGCGGTCGGGCTCTACATCACGTTCACGGGCAATCCCGCCCAGTTCCAGTTTCAGAACCCCCGGGCCTACTACTACATCGCGCTCGTCCTGATGACCGGCGCCACCGTCGTCGTGTGGCGGCTGGAGCAGTCGCGCCTCGGCGCCTACCTGGTCGCCATCCGGGAGGACGAGCAGGCGGCCGAGGCCCTCGGCATCGACGCCTTCCGGTGCAAGCTGCTCGCGAGCGTGCTCTCCGCCTTCCTCACGGGGATCGGCGGGGCCTTCTACGCCTTCTATCAATTCTCGCTCCAGCCCAGCACGCTCTTCGGCATCCCGCTTTCCGTGGAGATCATCATCCGTCCGATCGTGGGCGGCGCGGGCACGCCGCTGGGGCCGGTCCTCGGCTCCTTCATCCTCTCCCCGCTCGCCGAGCTCTCCCGGAGCTACTTCGCGGCCACCGGCTGGTCGGGCGGCCATCTGATCGTGTACGGCTCGCTCCTCATCGCCGTGGTGCTCTTCCTGCCCCAGGGCGCCGCTCCCTTCGTGGCGCGCCTCGCGCGATCGTGGAGGATGGCGCGCTGAGCCTGCTCGAGGTGCGCGGGCTCTCCAAGCGCTTCGGAGGCCTCCTCGCCGTGGAGGGGCTCGACCTGACCGTGGCCGACGGCGAGATGGTCGGCCTCATCGGACCCAACGGGGCCGGGAAGACCACCGTCTTCAACCTGCTCTCGGGGTTTCTCGCTCCCGACGCGGGCGAGATCCGGTTCCGCGAGCGGCGCCTCGGGGGGCTCAAGCCGCACGACATCTGCCGGCTCGGCCTCGCGCGCACCTTCCAGATCGTGCGACCCTTCGCGCGGCTCTCCGTGCTCGACAACGTAAAGGTCGCCGCGCTGGCCCGCCATCCCGCCATGGCGGATGCGCTCGCCGCGGCGCGGGCGGTCCTGGAGCGGGTGGCGCTCGTCGACCGTGCCTCCGAGCTCGCCTCGCGCCTCACCCTGGCCGACCGCAAGCGGCTCGAGCTGGCCCGAGCGCTCGCCACGGAGCCCACGCTCCTCTTGCTCGACGAGGTGATGGCCGGGCTCAACGCCACCGAGATCGAGGCCATGGTCCGGCTCATCGGCGCCATCAACGCGGGGGGGATCTCCGTCCTCCTCATCGAGCACAACATGCGGGCCGTCATGTCCCTCTCGCACCGGATCATCGTGCTGTCCTTCGGGGAGAAGATCGCCGAGGGCACCCCGCGCGCCGTGGCCGCCGACCGCCGGGTCATCGAGGCCTATCTCGGAGACGAGTATGTCCATCCTGCTGCGCATTGACGGCATCCAGGTCGGCTACGGAGACATGACGGCTGTGCACGAAGCCTCGCTCGAGGTCCGCCAGGGCGAGACGGTGGCTCTCATCGGCGGCAACGGGGCGGGCAAGACCACGACCCTGCGCGCCGTGTCGGGGCTCCTGCCTCTCCGCCGCGGGCACATCGAGCTCGACGGGCGGCGCCTCGACGGCCTCGGCACGGCCGACATCGTCGGGCTCGGCGTCGCGCACGTGCCCGAGGGGCGCCAGCTCTTCCCGACCATGACCGTCAGGGAGAACCTCGAGCTCGGGGCCCGATCGAGCGAGGCCCGGCGGCAGCGTATCGAGACCCTACATTGGGTGTTCGAGCTGTTCCCCCGGCTCTCCGAGCGCCAGGGGCAGCTGGCGGGCACACTGTCGGGAGGAGAGCAGCAGATGTGCGCCATCGGCCGTGGCCTCATGGCCAAGCCACGACTTCTCATGCTCGACGAGCCGAGCCTGGGTCTCGCCCCCGTGATGGTCAAGCTCATCTTCGACGATCTCGAGCGCATCAATGCGGAAGGGCTGACCATCCTCCTCGTAGAGCAGAATGTGCTGCGCTCGCTGCAGCTCTGCCACCGGGGCTATGTCCTGGAAAACGGGCGGATCACGCTGGAAGGCTCTCGCGAGAGCCTGCTCCAGAGCCCACATATCAAGCAGGCCTACCTGGGTTTGTAGCAGGAGTCGTAGCAGGGGTTGTAGGCGTGTCCTCAGCCGTCGCACCCGGTCCCTAGCCACGAAAGGTGGCACGCAGGCTCCAGGAAAGTTGCCGTTTCGGGCACTTACGCATATGCTGGTCACGCCGGGAGTTGCTCGTTCCCGGAAGCCGTCCATGCGCTTCTCGACACGGCATCTTCTCTTCCTGGTGGCCCTGGCCACGCTGGTTCTCAGCGGCCTGGGCATGGGTGGGGTCGCGGTCACCCTGCGGCATCTCTCCTTCGCCCGCCAGGAGGCGGCGGCGCGAGGTCAGGAGACCGCGGGGCTCCTCATCGCCGACGCGCAGGCGGCCTTGCGCCGCGAGGCCGGCCTCCTGGCTCGGGACGCGGCCCTCGTGGAGGGCGTGGCGAAGCGCGACTGGGCCACCCTCGTCCGAGGTGTATCACCCCGGCTGACCGATCTGACCCTCGAAGGCATCGCCGATCTCGTCGTCATTCTCGACGATACAGGCAGCGTCATTCTCCAGGCCCCGCCCCAGACGCAATCCGCGCTCGCGAATCCGATGGCGCTGGCCACGGCGCCGCCCTCGCTGATCTCCGTGGGTGATCGCCCATACATCATCGCGTCCGCTCAGGTGCGGCTACCGGGGGAGAGCCCCAACGGCTTCGTCCTCGTGGCGCGGCGGCTCGAAAATATCGCGCCGGCTCTCGGCAGTCCCGACCGGCCCGCTCTCGTCTTCATCGAAGGTGACCGCAGCGTTGCCATCGGTCTGGGGGCTCCCGCGCAGATCGACTGGTCCCGGGCCACGGCCTCGGGACGCCTGATCCTGCCCGATGGCCGCGCCTACCTCGTGCGACCGGCCAGCCAGGCCATGGTCTCGTCAACAGGGCAGGGCCGGCTCTGGGTGCTGTCGGGCGATGTCGGCGCCTCCCAGCGGTCGAAGCTCCTGGCCTGGCTCGGCGGCCTCGGGGTGATTGCCCTGGCGAGCGCGGTGGCTGCGCTAGTTCTCGCCCGCCCCTCGCGGGGAGGCCGGGCGAGCAAGACCACCCCGTTCATACCCTTCGAGACGCAAGACCCCGACGCCGAGCTGCAGCGTCGTAACCGCGAGCTCGAGGCCCTCAACGCCGTTGCCCTCAGCATGGGCCGCTCCGCCGACGTGCTGGCCACCGCGGGAGAGATGCTGGACGTCGTGCGTGCGCTGGCCCAGATGGACGTCGGAGGCGTGCACCGCGTCGATCCCTCCGCGGGCACGCTGACCCTCATCGCCCAGCGCGGACTCTCGCCCGAGTTCGCCGAGCAGATCCGCGTGAGGCCACTGGACGGTTCCTATGTCGGCGAAGCGGCGCGGACGGGGCGTCTCATCGTGACCCACATCGATCCCGCCTCGATCACCGATCCCAAGCTGACCCGGCTCCAGGCGACGCGGGCCCATCGCAGCCAGCTCGCTCTCCCCATTCCCGTCAAGGGCAAGACGTGGGGGGTCATGTCGCTCATCTCGCAGGAGCGCCGCGACTTCCCGCAGGAGGAAGTCAAGGTCCTCGAGTCCGTGGCTCACCAGATCGGTCAGGTGGTCGAGCGGTCCATGCTCCTCGCCGAGATGGAAGAGCAGAGCCGCCGTCTCGAGACCCTCGCGGAGAGCGGCCACGCCCTCACGGCGGCCCGCTCCCTGGGAGATGTGCTGAACGCCGTCGTGAGCGCCGCGCGCCGGCTCGTCTCCGACGGGGCCGCCCGCCTTGCCCTCGTGGAAGGCGACCGGCTGGTGTTCCGCGCCGAGGCGGGCCTGCGCGGCAGCGCGCCCGCGGAGATCGTGGAGAGCCTGGGCATGGGTGAGGGCCTCGCCGGGCGCGCGGCCCAGAATCGCGCCCCCACCGTGTGCGAGCGAATCGAGGACGATCTGGATCTGGCCGGCCGCTCCTGGCTCCTGGCGGAAGGCTTTGTGGCGGGGATAGCTCTGCCCCTTCTCGTGCGCGACCGGCTCGTGGGCTCCCTGACCATGCTCACGCGCGCTCCCGACGCTTTCGAGCCGAAAGACATGGACCTCCTGCTCTCCTTCGCCAGTCACGCCGCCATCGCCATCGACAATGCCCAGCTCTTCGCCCAGGAGCAGGCGAGCGCCGCCCGCTATCGCGCCCTCTTCGAGATCAGCCGCGCCCTCGCCACGGACCTCGAGGCCGATCCCATCCTGGACGCCATCGTGGAGCGCTGTCAGAGTCTGACGGGCGCGGCGGCGGCGGGCATCTTCCGCGTCGACCCCGAGACGCACTCCATCGGCTATCTGCGCGCGGCGGGCGTCTCCCAGGAGTTCGTGACGAGCCTGCGCGTGCGCGTGGGTGAGGGGACGGCCGGCCGGGCCATTCGCGAACGGGCGCCCGTGTGGACGGAGGACATCCTGAACGACCCGACCATCCCGCTCGATGAGGCCACGCGGCAGCTCGTCGAGCACGAGGGCTACCGGAGCGTGCTCACCGTGCCCGTCCTTATCAAGGGCGAGCCCTGGGGCGGCATCACCATGTACTGGTGGGAGCCCCACGCGCTCTCGGCGGCGGAGGTCGAGGTGATGACTGCGCTCGCCGACCAGGCGGCGGTGGCCATCGAGAACGCCCGGCTCTTTGCCGACGAGCGGAGCGGCCGCGCGTATCTCTCCGCCCTCCTCGAGGTCAACAAGAAGATCGGCGCCCTCGGCCCCACCGACGCCCTCCTGACCTCGGTGGCCGAAGAGGCCATGCGGCTGCTGGACCTCGACAACGCTGGATTCCGGCTGCTCGAAGGCGATGAGCTGGTGGTGGCGGGACTCGCCGGGACCGCCCCGGAGACGATGCTGCGAGCGCGAATCAAGGTGGACGAGGGCCAGAGTCTCGCCGGGCATGTCGTGGCGACCAGGTCGGCTGTCATCGGTGAGCTCGCCGAGCTGCCGGCCATGACGCCCGAGGTGATGGCGGCCGATCGCCGCCTCGGCTACACGCACTACATGGCTGTCCCCCTCCGCGTGGGCGAGCGCATCATCGGCGTGCTGACGTTCCGCGCTCGGCGGCTCTTCACTCGGCGCGACCAGGAGGTGGCCGAGGCATTCACCGGCCAGGCGGCGATCGCGCTCGAGCATTCGCGGCTCTTCCGGGAGGCGGCCCAGCAGGCCGAGCGTCTCCGCTCGCTCGCGCGTGTCAACCAGCTCATCTCCTCCTCGCTGGACACGGACGAGGTCCTGGGGGGGATCGCGCGGGCCGCCGCCGCCCTCATGGGCGTGCCTGTCGTGTCCGTGTGGGTGGCCGACGGCGACACGGAGAGCTTGAGCGTGCGCGCCTTCTCGGATGCCGCCATGGGCGAGGCCTTCCCGCTGCGGACCATCGCGTTCGGGCAGGGCTCCATCGGCTTGGTCGCCCTGCATCGCCAGGCTCTCTCGATCCCGAACATGGTGGACGACCCGCGCCTGCTCGGCGAGGACTGGTGGCGCGAGCACGCGCTCACGAGCTTCCTCGGCATGCCCATCGTGCTCCAGGATCGGCTCCTCGGCGTGGTCGCCCTCTGCGGGCGGGCGCCCTTCCGGCTCGACGCCGACGAGCGCGAGCTCCTCGAGAGCTTCGTCGCGCAGGCCGCGGTGGCCATCCGCAACGCGGGACTCTATGCCCAGACGGCCCAGCGCCTGGAGCAGACCCGGGCCTTGCTCCAAGTGGCCGAGATCCTGAACGCCTCGCTCGATCCCAAGCAGATGCTGAAGCGCGCCTGCGCCAAGATCGCCCAGGTCTGCCGCGTCGATCGCTGCTCGGTGGAGCGCTGGACCGAGGATGGCGTCACGCCGCTCATGTCCCAGTACGCCGACGGTCGCCGGGACTCCGTCATGTGGAAGCGATTCACGGAGCTGCGCTCGCATACTCCCGCCGACGTACCCGCCTATGCCCAGCTCATCAGCACGCTCCGGCCCGTCGTAATCGCGGATGTGGCGGAGACGCAGCTCCTTCCGCGCGACTGGGTAGAGGGATTCGGCTTCAAGACCTGCATGATCGTGCCCCTCATCCGCCAGGGCCGCGTGATGGGGGCCATCCAGCTCGACTACACCGACCGCCAGCCACCCTGGGAGCCCTGGCAGGCCGATCTGGCCGTGACCATTGCAGGCCAGCTCGCGCTTGCCCTCGACAACACGCGGCTCTATGCCGAGGCGCAGGAGCGGCTCCGGGAGACCACGACCCTCCTCGCGGTGAGCCGGGCCCTGTCCGAGATCGACGCGCCGGACCAGGTCATGCGCAGCGTGGCGCGCGAGGCTGGCCGGACCTTTGGCGCCGACATGGCGGGTGTCTACCGGTTCGACCCCAAGCAAGAGGCGCTCGTGCCCGCGGCGGGCTGGCACGTGCCCAAGGACCTCCTCCAGCTCTTCATGACGCGCCCCTTCCGGCTCGACGGCATGCCCGCCCTCGGCGAGGCCTGGCGCTCGGGCCGCGCGGCCTGGTCGTCCGATGTCAGGAACGACCCGGGCTTTGCCCAGGCCATCTTCGAGGATCTCGAGCCCCATGCCGTGCTCTTCGCGCCCACCATGGCCCATGGCGCGCCGGTGGGCGCCGTCTTCCTCATCTGGCGGGGCGCCGGGCGGGAGTTCACGGCCCAGGAAGTGCGGCTCATCGAAGGCGTGGCCGCGCAGGTCGGCCTCGCCATGGAGAATGCCGAGCTCGCGCGTCAGACCCGGCTCCGGCTGGAGGAGACGGAGGCGCTGCTCGCCGAGCTGTCCGTCCTGCACGATCTCTCGCGCACGGTCACGGGCCAGCTCCACCAGGAGGACGTGGTCGAAGCCATCCAGCGCCAGGTCGCGCGGCTCCTCGACATCCGCAACATGATCCTCGCCGTGACCGACGAGGCCACGGGAGACCTCGTTCCGCTTCTCCTCCTTCGTGACGGCGCGCGGGTGCTCAACCCGCCGCCGCTCAGCAGCGCGGAGCGGAGAGGCCTCGCCTCGCTCGTCGCGGAGTCCGGCCGCTCGATCCGCACGGACGACTACCTCGGCGAGTGCCGACGGCGGGGAGTGGAGGCGGGCCAGTCCCCCGTGCCCATGCGGCACTGGATCGGCGTGCCCATGCTCGCGGGCACCCAGGTGGTCGGAGTGCTCGCCCTTCGCAGCGTGGAGCGTCGGTTCACGGAAGACGACGAGCGGGTGCTGAGCAATCTGGCCGGCCTGGCCGCCCTCGCCTTGCGCAGCGCGCGTCTCTACCAGGACCGGACGCGGGCCTACGAAGAGCTGGCCCAGGCCCAGGATCAGCTCGTCCGGAGCGAGAAGCTGCGCGCTCTCGGCGAGATGGCCTCGGGCGTCGCCCACGACTTCAACAATCTCCTCGCGGCCATTCTCGGGCGCGCCCAGCTCCTGCTCCAGAAGGTGGAGGATCCCACCGCGCGGCAGTGGCTGCAGATCATCGAGCGCTCGGCCGCCGACGGCGCAAGGACAGTCCGGCGCCTGCAGGAGTTCACGCGCATCCGGCGAGATCAGCCCGCGGTGGCCGTCGACCTCAACCAGGTCGTGCGGGACGCGCTCGAGATCACGGAGGCGTCCTGGCGCCTGGAGCCGCCGCGCCGAGGGATTCACGTCCAGGTCGTCTCCAAGCTCGAGCCCGATCTGCCCACGACGATCGGCGACCCCTCCGAGCTGCGCGAGGTCATGACCAACCTGATCCTGAACGCTGTCGATGCCATGCCGCGCGGCGGGACGCTCACCCTCGCCACCGCCAAGCGGAACGACAAGCTGGAGATCCGGATCACGGACACGGGCGTGGGCATTCCGGAGGCGGTGCGGAGCAAGATCTTCGATCCCTTCTTCACGACCAAGGGGCCGAAGGGCACCGGCCTCGGCCTCTCCATGACGTACGGCATCCTCTCGCGACACGGCGCCACCATCTCCGTCGACAGCGTCGAGGGCCGCGGGACGACCTTCGCCATGCTCTTCCCCGCGGGCACGGCGGCCAGGACTCCCGCCCCCGAGGCCCAGCCCGCGCCCGCGGTCTCCTTGCTCCGCTGCCTGGTCGTGGACGACGAAGAGGCGGTGGGCGACGTGGTCGCTGACGTGCTGCGCTCGGCCGGGCACACGGCGGAGGTCGCGCGGAGCGCGGCCGAGGGACTCTCGAGGATCAAGGCGGAGCCCTTCGACCTCGTCTTCAGCGATCTGAGCATGCCCGGCATGACGGGGTGGGAGCTGGCTCGCACCGTGCAGGAGATTCTCCCCGGGATGCCCGTTGTTCTCGTGAGCGGCTACGCCGTCGAGGTCAGCCCCGAGGAGCTGCAGGCCAGCGGCGTCCACGCCGTTCTCGCCAAGCCCATCAACATCAAGGAAGTCCTGGGAGTCGCCGCGGCCCTGCGGCCCCCGAGCGCGCGGTGACGAGCCCCATCATCGCCGACGCGGTGCGGGCTCTCGTGGAGCGGCGTGACCTCTCCCGGGTCGAAGCGGCGGGAGCCATGGACGCCATCATGTCCGGTGCCGCCACCAATGCGCAGATCGCGGCCTTTCTCGTCGCGCTCCGGATGAAGGGCGAGACGGTGGAGGAGCTGATCGGCTTCGCGCAGGTGATGCGGCAGAAGGTCGTTCGCGTCCGCACGCGCGGGGACGAGGTGGCGGGTCTCACCGGCACCGACCGCGAGATGCTCATCGACACCTGCGGCACGGGCGGCGACGCCTCCGGCACCTTCAATGTCTCCACCGCCACGGCCTTCGTGGTGGCGGGGGCGGGACTGAAAGTCGCCAAGCACGGCAACCGCTCGTCCTCCACCTTGTGCGGATCGGCCGACGTCGTGGAGGCCCTCGGGATCAGCCTCGAGCTCACCCCCGCGCAGGTGGGGCGCTGCATCGACGAGATCGGCATCGGGTTCATGTATGCCCCTCTCCTGCACACGGCCATGAAGCACGTGATGCCGGCCCGTCGTGAGATCGGAGTCCGGACCGTCTTCAATCTCCTGGGGCCGCTGACGAATCCCGCCGGCGCGAATGCCCAGCTGATCGGTGTCGCCTCGGCGGGCCTCACGGAGCCCCTGGCCCGCGTGCTCGCGGAGCTCGGCACCATCCGGGCGTTCGTCGTCCACGGCGCCGACGGGCTCGACGAGATCTCCAACACCGGCGAGAGCCAGATCTCCGAGGTGCACGAGGGAGTGGTGCGGAGCTCGCGCGTGCGCCCCGAGGACTTCGGCCTGCCCCGCGCGACGATCCGTGATCTCCGGGGCGGCGACCGCGGCGAGAACGCCAAGATCATCCGCCTCGTGCTCGGGGGCGAGCCCGGCCCGCGACGGGACATCGTCCTCATGAACGCGGCGGCGGCCCTGGTGGCGGGAGGCAAGGCGCGCGACCTCAAGGAGGGCGTGGGGATGGCATCCCAGTCCATCGACTCGGGCGCGGCCGCGTCGAAGCTCGCCGCCCTCGTGGAGCGCTCACAGAGCCTCGCCGCCAACTAGTAGCGGAACACTCGTGCTCGTGAGGGCATGAGCCTTACTTTGGCAGACTCTTCGCGCGGTCGAACATCCATTGACCCGGGCCGGGGCCCCCGGTTACAATGGCCCTGGTTGCCGTAACTGCCGGTCGTTCCTTCTGAAATCCCGTTCCGTAGCTCGACGACGGCGTTGAGCGGCTACCAGAGTTCTAGAAGACCGGCCAGGAACCCGGAGGCGGAGATGCGAAGGACGGTGCCGCGCTATCACCAGATCGCCGAGGCTCTGCGCGCGCGCATCAGCGCGGGCGGCCTGACGGCGGGGCAGCGTCTCGACAATCAACGCCAGCTCGCCCAGTCCTTCGGAGTGACGCTCATGACGCTCCGCCAGGCCCTCGACGTGCTCGCGCGCGAGGGCCTGATCACGCGCCGCCACGGCCTCGGCACCTTCGTGGCGCCCCCGCCCGTCGACTACGACATCCTCCAGTTCAGGACGCTCGCGGGGGATCTCAGCGCCGTGGGCGAGGACGTGGCGACCCGGTTTCTCCGCAGCCGCTTCGGGCGGGCCGATCGGCGTGTGGCGCAGGAGCTGGGCCTGGCCGAGGGCGCGCGGATGTTCGTCCTCGAGCGGCTGCGCCTCGTGGACGGCCAGCCGCTGTCCTTCCAGGTTTCGCACCTGCCCGCGGCCATCGGCGAAGAGGCGGCCAAGGCGGATCTGACCGTGACTCCGCTCCGCCACGTCCTCTCCTTCAAGCTCGGCATCGAGATCACCGCCGCTCGCGAGACCGTGTCCGCGGAGACGCTGCCCGCGCGGGCGGCCCGAGAGCTCGGCTGCGCGGCGGGCGCTCCCTGCTTCCGCTCCGACCGCGTCTCCACCGACGCGGAGCGCCGTCCCATCGTCTACGACCGTGTCTTCATCCCCGGCGATCGCTTCCGCATCACGCGGCAACTCCACTACGACAGGAGTGCGACAGCATGAAGATCCTCGTCATGATCAAGCAGGTGCCGGACACGGCGACCCAGGTGAAGGTCTCTTCGGATCCGAAGGCCATCGACACGGCCGGCATCACCTGGATCGTCTCTCCCTACGACGAGTTCGCCGTCGAGGAGGCGCTCCGCATCAAGGAGAAGCGGGGACAGGGCGAAGTGGTTGCCGTCACCCTGGGCCCGGAGCGCGCCAAGGAGGCCCTGCGGTCCTGCCTCGCCATGGGCGCCGATCGCGCCATCCATCTCAACGATCCCACCTGGGAGCAGGCCGACACCCTCCTCACCGCGCGCGCGCTCGCGGCCGTGATCAAGCAGGAGCAGGCCGCCCTCGCCCTCTTTGGCCGCCAGGCCATCGACGACGACATGGGCGCGGTGGGCGCGGCGGTGGCCGAGCTGCTCGGCTGGCCGTGCGCGTCCTGGATCATGGAGGAGTCGGTGGACGAGGCGGGCAAGACGATCCGCATCGGGCGCCAGGTGGAAGGCGGACTGGAGATCTTCGATCTGCCGCTCCCCGCCGCCGTGTCGGCGCAGAAGGGCCTGAACGAACCCCGCTATCCGACGCTCAAGGGCATCATGGGAGCCAAGAAGAAGGAGATCAAGGACGTCAAGGCCGCGGATCTCGGCCTGGCTTCCGAGGCCCCCGCCCTGTCCGTGGTCAAGCTCGAAGCGCTCCCGCCGCGTCCGCCGGGACGCATCATTCCCGGCGACCCCGCGGAGGCGGCCAAGGCCCTCGTGAAGGCCCTTCGCGAAGACGCCAAAGCAATCTAACCCTGCTAGGAGACGACAACGACATGGCCGGCGCGATCTGGTGCGTGGTTGAGGACGACAGGCAGGGCAATCCCAAGAAGGTGATGGCCGAGGTACTGGGCGAAGCCTCGCGGCTGGCTTCGCCGCTGGCCGGCCAGGCGGAGGCGGTGTGGCTCACCGACAAGGCGACCGAGGCGGGCATCAAGCAGCTCGGTGAGTGGGGCGCCAAGCGCGTGCTTCTCGTCGAGAACGCCGGTCTCGCGCCGTATCGCGGCGAGGTGTGGGCGCCCGTGCTCGCCGAGCTGGTGCAGAAGGAGTCGCCGCAGGCCGTCTTCGGCGCGGTGACGACGAGGCAGCGCGAGGTCATGGCGCGCCTGGCCGCGCGACTGGGCGCCGGGCTCGCCGCCGATGTCGTGGCCCTCGCGGTCGAGGACGGCAAGCTCGTCGCCACGCGGCCCATCTATGCGGGCAAGCTGCTCTCGAAGATGACCTGGGCCAAGACGCCGTGGCTCGCCACGCTCAGGCCCAATGTCTTCAAGCCGGCAGAGGCCCAGTCGGGGGCGGCGGCCGCGGTGGACAAGCCGGCGGCCACGGTGCCCGCGCCCGCCATGAGCCTCGTGGAGCGGCGGGAAGAGTCCTCCACCGGTCTTCCCGAGCTGGCCGAGGCCGAGATCGTGGTGTCAGGCGGCCGCGGGCTCAAGGGACCGGAGAACTTCGTCATCCTGGAATCCCTCGCCAAGGTGCTGGGGGCGGCGGTGGGTGCTTCGCGCGCAGCCGTCGACGCGGGCTGGCGGCCCCACCGCTTCCAGATCGGGCAGACGGGGCGGACCATCTCGCCGAAGCTGTATCTGGGGTTCGGTATCTCGGGCGCCATCCAGCACCTGGCGGGTATGCGCACCTCCAAGGTGATCTGCGCCATCAACAAGGACCCCGAGGCGCCGATCTTCAAGATCGCCGACTTCGGCATCGTGGGCGATCTCTTCGAGGTCGCCCCGGCCCTCGAGCAAGAGTTCAAGAAGCTGTTGGAGAAGTAGCCGGATACGGAGCGGCGAGCATGGATCTCGAGCTGACTGACGAGCAACGGATGATCCAGGACGTGGCGCGCGATTTCGCCGAGAAAGAGCTGCGGCCCATCGCGGGGATCATCGACCGCGAGGCGCGCTTTCCCCGGGAGACCGTTCGCCGCATGGGTGAGCTCGGGCTCATGGGCATCTGCGTCCCCGAGGCGTGGGGGGGCAGCGGCGGCGATGCCGTGGGCTACACCGTGGCCGTCGAGGAAGTCTCTCGCGGCTGCGCCTCGCACGGCGTGATCATGTCGGTGAACAACTCACTCTACTGCGCCCCCGTGTGGGAGCGCGGAACCGACGAGCAGAAGCGCCGCTTCCTCGCGCCGTTCGCCTCCGGCGCCAAGCTCGGCTGCTTCTCTTTGACGGAGCCGGAAGCCGGGTCGGACGCCACCAACCAGAACACGCGGGCCGAGCGCGAGGGCGAGATCTACGTGCTGAACGGCCGGAAGATCTTCGTCACCAATGGGCGCGAGGCGCACGCCGCCCTGGTCTTCGCCCAGACCGACCCGGATCGTGCCCACCAAGGGATCAGCGCCTTCCTCGTGGAGAAGGGGACGCCCGGCTTCACGGTGGTCAAGACGGAAGAGAAGCTCGGGATCCGGGCCTCGGACACCGCTGAGTTCCTCTTCGAGAACTGCCGGGTGCCCGTGGCGGACCGCCTCGGCGACGAGGGCGAAGGATTCAAGATCGCCCTCGGCAGCCTCGACGGCGGCCGCATCGGCATCGCGGCCCAGGCCGTGGGCATTGCGGTGGCGGCCTACGACGCATCGCTGGCCTACGCGCGCGAGCGCAAGAGCTTCGGGGTGCCCATCGGCGAGCACCAGATGGTGCAGTGGATGCTGGCGGACATGGCCACGGCCATAGAGGCGGCGCGCCTTCTCACGCGGCGGGCGGCCTTTTTCGAGGACAGGGGCCTGCCCTTCGGTCCCGAGGCGTCCATGGCCAAGCTCTTCGCCTCCGAGATGGCCATGCGGGTGACCACGGACGCCATTCAGGTCCACGGCGGCTACGGGTTCATCACGGAGTACCCGGTGGAGCGGCACTTCCGGGACGCCAAGATCACCCAGCTCTACGAGGGGACGTCGCAGATCCAGAAGCTCGTCATCGCTCGACACCTTCTCGGCGGTCAGGCGCAGGCAGCGTAGCGTAGGCAGTTCGAGCTGAAAGAGGAGCGACATGGCTGACGACAAGGAGCGCTGGGAAAAGGAGACGTACGGGCACTCCGTCCGGCGCTCCCCCGAGCGGGACGTGCCGTACGAGACCCTCTCGGGCATTCCCGTCCGGCCGCTCTACACCCCCGCGGACCTCGCGGGCTGGCGCTACGAGGACAAGCTCGGCTTCCCGGGCGAGTTCCCGTACACGCGTGGGCCCTATCCCTCCATGTACCGCGGCAAGCTCTGGACCATGCGCATGTTCGCCGGCTTCGGCCGTCCCGAGGACACCAACGCCCGCTTCAAGTACCTCCTCGAGCAGGGGCAGACGGGCCTCAGCACCGCGTTCGACATGCCCGCCCTCATGGGGTACGACGCCGATCATCCACGCGCGAGAGGCGAGGTGGGACGCGAGGGGGTGTCCGTCTCGACGCTCGCGGACTTCGAGGTCCTCTTCCGCGACATTCCGCTCGATCGCGTCACCACGTCGATGACCATCAACTGCACGGCCTCGGTGGCCCTCGCCATGTACCTGGCTCTGGCCGACCAGCAGGGCGTGTCGTGGGACAGGATCGGCGGCACCATGCAGAACGACATGCTCAAGGAATTCATCGCCCAGAAGGAGTGGATCTCGCCGCCGGAGTCCGCCGTCCGCATCGTGGTGGACACCATCGAGTTCTGCGCGCGGCACGTGCCGAAGTTCAATCCCGTCTCCATTTCCGGCTATCACATCCGGGAGGCCGGCTCCACGGCCGTGCAGGAGCTCGCCTTCACGCTCGCCGACGGCTTCGGCTACGTGCAGGCCTGCGTGGAGCGGGGGCTCGACGTGGACGATTTCGCGCCGCGTCTGTCGTTCTTCTTCGACATCCACAACGATTTCTTCGAGGAGATCGCCAAGCTGCGGGCGGCCCGGCGCATCTGGGCCACCGTGATGCGGGACCGCTTCGGCGCCAAGAAGGCCGAGTCCATGCGGCTGCGCACGCATACGCAGACGGCCGGCGTGTCGGCCACCGCCCAGCAGCCCCTCAACAACATCGCGCGGGTGGCCATCCAGGCGCTCGCCGCGGTGCTCGGAGGGGCGCAGTCCCTTCACACCAACTCCTTCGACGAGGTGCTGGCCCTGCCCACGGAGGAGGCGGTGACGGTGGCCCTGCGCACCCAGCAGATCATCGCCGAGGAGACGGGGGCGACCCTGACCATCGACCCCCTCGGCGGCGCGTACTTCCTCGAGTCCCTGACCGACACGATGGAGGCGCAGGCCATGGCCTACATCCGCAAGATCGACGAGCTGGGCGGCATCATCCGGGCCATCGACGCGGGCTATCCTCAGCACGAGATCGCCGACGCGGCCTACGGGTACCAGCTCATGGACGACCGCGGCGGAAAGGTCGTGGTCGGCGTCAACAAGTACGTGATGGCGAGCGAGAAGCCCGTCGAGTACCTCAAGCTCGACGAGGCGATGGAGCGCGAGCAGATCGAGAGCGTGAGGGCGCGAAAGGCATCGCGCGATATTACAAAGGTGGAGCGGCGGCTCAAGCAGCTCGCGGAGGCGTGCCGGAACGGCCACAACGTGATGCCCGTCCTCGTGGACGCGGTCAAGGACTACGTTTCCCTGGGCGAAGTGTCCGACGTGTACCGGCAGGTCTTCGGTCTCTACCGGGAACCGATCATCTTCTAGAAGGAGTAGGACCATGTCCGATGCGATCAGGGTCGTCAAGGCGTCCACGCACAAGCCGAAGCCGAAGGATGCCGAGCTGGGCTTCGGAAATGTCTTCACCGACCACATGTTCGTGGCGGACTTCCAGGAGGAGAAGGGCTGGTACGACCCGCGGGTCGAGCCTTACGGGGTCCTGCCCCTCGATCCTGCGGCCGCCGTGCTGCACTATGCCCAGGCCGTCTTCGATGGCCTCAAGGCGTTCCGGGGCGTCGATGGCAAGATCCGTCTCTTCCGCCCGCAGAAGCACGTGGAGCGCCTCAACAACTCCGCCAGGCACATGTGCATCCCGCCCCTGGACCCCGAGCTCGCCCTGAGGTCGCTCGTGACCCTCGTGGGGATCGAGCGCGAGTGGGTGCCCAAGGCCATTGGCACGTCGCTGTACATCCGGCCGACCATCATCGCCAGCGAGCCTTTTCTGGGCGTCCGGCCAGCCAAGTCGTACATCTACTTCGTCATCCTCTCGCCCGTGGGCGCCTACTACCCGGAGGGCATGGCCCCCGTCAAGATCCGCGTGGAGGAGCAGCACGTTCGCGCCGTGGAGGGCGGGCTGGGCGACGCCAAGACCGGCGCCAACTACGCGGCGAGCCTCATGGCCGGGGAGGAGGCCAAGCACGAGGGCTTCACCCAGGTCCTCTGGCTCGACGGCGTCCACCGGAAGTACATCGACGAGGTCGGGACCATGAACATCATGGTCAAGATCGCGGGCGAGGTGATCACGCCTCCGCTCACCGGCACCATCCTGCCGGGCGTGACCCGCGACTCTGTCCTCACGCTCCTGCGCGATTGGGGCAGCAAGGTCAGCGAGCGCCAGATCTCCATCGACGAGGTGGTGGACGCCGACACGGCCGGCACTCTGGAGGAGATCTTCGGCACCGGCACCGCCGCCGTCATCTCTCCCGTGGGCGAGCTCGCCTTCAAGGGCCGCCGCATGGTCATCAACGAGGGAAAGATCGGACCGACGACCCAGAAGCTCTACGACGCCATCGTGGGCATCCAGTACGGCAAGCTCCCGGACACGCGCAGCTGGACGGTGGAGGTCTAGTCGAGCGGCCGCCATGGCTGACTGTGTGTTCTGCATGATCCGTGACGGCAAGATCCCGTCCGCCAAGGTCTACGACGACCAGCGAACGCTTGCCTTCATGGACATCAATCCGCTGAGCCGCGGCCACTGCCTGGTGGTGCCCAAGGCCCACGCGGCCACGCTCTACGAGGCGGAGACGGAGGATCTCAAGGCCGCCATCGCGACGGCGAAGAAGGTGGCGGGCGCCATACGCAAGGCGCTGAATCCCGACGGGCTCAACCTGCTCCAGGCCAATGGAGCGGCGGCCTTCCAGTCCGTGCCACACTTTCACCTGCACCTCATCCCGCGGTGGACGAACGACGGGAAGGGGTTCGACTGGAAGGAAGTCCCAGGGAACCGGGAAGAGATCATGGGCACCGCGGACCGTATCCGCGCCATGTTCGGATAGTCATGGCCGAGGGAAATCTCGAAAGGCGCGAGTCATGAGCGAGCGGAAGATACGGCTCGTGGTCGCCAAGCCCGGGTTGGACGGGCATGATCGTGGCGCCAAGATCGTGGCGCGCGCGCTCCGCGACGCGGGGTTCGAAGTCATCTATACCGGTCTCCACCAGACGCCGGAGCAGATCGTGGCGACGGCCATCCAGGAAGACGCCGATGCGGTCGGACTCTCCGTCCTCTCGGGGGCCCACAATTACCTCTTCAAGCGCGTCCTCGAATTGCTGCGCGAGAAAGGCGCGGAGGACATCGCCGTTTTCGGCGGCGGCATCATCCCGGCCGAGGACATCGCCGCCCTCAAAGCCATGGGCGTCAAAGAGCTATTCACCCCCGGCGCCACAACCCAGGACATCATCCGCTTCGTCCGCGACAACATCCGGGCCACCGTATGATCTCCTGCGCATTCGGCCGTCGCGAACAGGCAGGATGC
>WNGP01005478.1_pt1 | contig 24226 bp, 20 predicted proteins | sample 5407671 | NCBI WGS metagenome assembly WNGP01 (sample SAMN13153381, study PRJNA577476) | soil metagenome | isolation source: 40 cm soil or saprolite under Garry oak tree replicate 2 | place: USA:California | collected 2016-06-15
CACGGCGCTGGCGTCGCGCGCCAGGCTGTCGAGCCGCGCCAGGAGGCGGTTCGTGCCGGCGACCGTCGCGGCGAGCGAGTCGGCGATGCCGCCCCGATGCAGGCGCTCGACGAGCGAATCGACCCGCCCCATGGTCGTGGCCACGCTGCCGAGCGTGTGCTCCACGTCCGGGGCCACGTCGCGTAACGTGGATTGCACCCGCGCGAGCGTTTGCGTGGCCTCCTGCACCATCTTCTGCACGCGCTGCGACAACTCGTCGGCCACCTCGGCCATCTTGTCCATTGCGGAGCTCTTGCGGCTCATCCGGATCGTGTCGCCCGGCTCGATGTAGAGCCGCGTACGGCCCACGGTGTCGGGGAGCAGCAGGTTGATGTGCGGAGGGGCAAGGGGCGTGGAGGCGTCGAGCTCGGCGCGTGTGCCCCGCGGGAGGCGCAGGCTCGAGCCATCGGCGAACTTCTCCGCGACCGACAGCCGCGTCACGAACGAGATCGTGCCGCTGCCGGAGTCCACGGCGGGCGAGATGCTGCGGACCCGGCCCACCTCGAGCCCCTGCACGAGGGCCTTGGTGTCTTGGGAGATGCCCTCCGCGTTGGCCACGCGCAGGTAGAGGTCGTAGCGCCGCTCGCCCCAGCCGCTGGTGGCAATGAGCGCACCGACCACCAGGGCAATGGTCGCCACGATCAACAAGCCGACGTAGAAGTCCTGCCGTGTCTCCACTCGCCCTCGGGTCAGACGGTTTCGGGCTGGAGCAGGCCGGCGCGCGTGAGCCGGTACACCTGCTCCACCCGCCGCAGCAGCAGCGGCGGGATCTCCTGCCCGGTGATGAAGATCGTGCGCCGCGCCCCTTCGGCCGACTCGCCACCCCGTGCCAGCTCCAGAAGCTCCGAGGCGACGCGCGCGGTGAGGCCGTCGAACGGCTGCTCCAGCACGAGCAACGCCGGGTCGAACGCGATCGCGCGGGCGAGCGCCGCGCGCCGGCGCTCTTCCTCGTTGGCCTGGGCCGGGCGCAGCTGGCCCACGGCGGCGAGCCGGATGGCGGTGAGCATGACGTTGACGCGCCCGTCGATCTCCTTGGGGCTCGCGCCGCTCCCGAAGCGGAGCGGCAACGCCACGTTGTCCCGCAGCGAAAGGTTCTGCAGCAGCCCCTCGCCGGCCGGAAGGTACCCGACGCGCCGCCGGAACGCCAAGCGCTCGGCCTCAGGGAGCGCGGCGATGTCCGTATCGAAGACCAGGGCGCGGCCCGCCGCCGGAGCGTCGAGGCCGAGGGCGTAGCTGCCCAGCATGCCCACGCCAGAGTCCTCGTCGCCGAGCAGCGCGACCGTGTGGTGGGCCGGAATCTCGAGCGAGAACGCCTGCGAGGCGTGCCGGCCGAGCGGAATGTGCTCGAACACCAAGGGAGGGGTCATCCGAGCGCCACGAACAACGCCGAGCACAGGAAGATGCCGACGATGGCGGTGACGACCGCGTGACTCGCCGCGATCGGGATCTCGGTGGAGGCGCGCCGGACGGCCAAGCCGAAATAGCTGGGCACGATGCCGACGATCAACCCGAACGCGAGCGCCTTGAGGACCGTCAGCCACACGTCCCGAGCGCCGAGGGATGCGAGCACGATGGTGAAGTAACGGCCGCCGCTCATGCCGTTGAACGAGGTGGCGCCGTACCCCGCCAGCACGGCGACGAGGTCGAACACGACGAGCAGCGTGAACATGCTGATCAGCGAGCCCGCGAACCGGGGCAACACGAGGTACTGCTTGGGGTCGATCCCCATGCCTTCCAGCGCCCGCACCTCGCCGAGCACCTGGTTGGTCGCGAGCTCGGCGGCGATCGCGGTGCCCGAACGTCCCGCGACGACGAGGGCGGTGATCAGCGGGCCGAGCTCGCGCACGATGGCCACCACGATGAGTGTGCCGATGAGGTCAGTCGCGCCGATGCGGCCCAGCTCGCGCGTCGCCTGCGAAATCACGAGGAACGACATGATGCCCGAGAGCAGGGTCACCAGACCCACCGCGTGCACGGCGGTGAAGCGCACTTGATTGACGCCGATGCGCAGGGCGACGGCCCGCCCAGCGGCGGTGAGCTGGGTGGCGGCCCGCATGGCCCCAAAGCCGAAGCGCGCCAGCGCTCCCAGGCGGGAGAGCCGGCGCGCCGCGTAACCGCCGAGCTGACTCAGGACATTTACGATCGTTGCACCCGTTGGAGGCCGTCTTTGGCCTCAGCGTATTCGGGGAAGATTACCAGCGCGCGGTTGAACATCTCGACTGCCTTGTCCTTCTGGCCGCGGTCCTGATAGAGCAGGGCGCGCGAGTAGTAGGTCAGCGCTTCCGTGGGCACCTGGCGGCTCATCTGCTGGTCGGACGCCTGGCGGGTGAGCGCGGGCAGACTGGCATCCTTCATCAAGCGGGCCGCGATGTTGCGGATGATGTCGAAGAGGTGATCGCGCTGCATCCGCTCCGACTCGGTCTTGACGACTTCGCTCGTTTCCGTGTTGATGAGCCGCACGTCGACGCGGAAGTCACCGTAGAAGTCGACGAACGTGCCCATCACCATGTAGCGGGCGCCGACCAGCTTGCCGATCTTGGCCGCGGTGGCCGCCTCCACGCGGCCCTGGGCGCCGAGGTTCTGCTCGTCGAGCAGGTGCTGGATCTGCTCGCGCTCCACCACGCGCGCGGCCGGGTTCGCGCTCAGCTCGGAGATCATCATCCCCGCGATGCCGCGCTCCAGCGCGTCGAAGTCTTCCTTCCCCTGACCGTAGGAGCCGCCGTTGTTGAACGGGAGCACGGCGATGCCCGGCCGGGTGTCCTGGCCGCGCTGCTGCGCGCCAAGGAGAGCCGGCACCACCACGCTCAACACCATCACGACCGAACGCGCTCGCATAGCAGCTCCTGGGGTCACAAGGTCACCTTCATGCCTTCCAACGCGGCCAGGACTTCGAGCGGCCGGCCGCCCTTCTTGGCAAATGCCCGGGCCTCCTTCACGAGGCCGTCCATCATTTCGTCGCTGTGCTCCGGCTCGTGGTGAAACAGCACCAGCCGTTTGGCCCCTGTATCCTGCGCCAGGGTCACCGCCTCTTCATACGTCGAGTGCCCCCACCCTCGGTGCACCGCCAGCTCCGCCGGCGTATACATCGCGTCGTGGATCAACAGGTCCACGCCGTTCAGGAACGCCACGAAATCCTTGCGCCAGGTCGCCGCCACTTCGTAATGCCCGCCCGGGCCCAGCTCGTTGTCGGTCACATACGCGAGGCTCGGGCCGCCCTTCGCGGGCGTCAGCCGGAATCCCAACGTCGTCCCCGGATGACGCAGCTTCATCGTCCGCACCCGGAACTCGCCGATCGAGAACTCCGGCACGTCCACCTGCTGCACCGTCAACTGCGCCGACAGGGCATCGAGCGGCACGGGAAACACCGCTGGATCCATCTGCTGCCGCAGGATCGCTTCGAGCGACGTCGTCCCCTGCCGCGATCCCCAGATGCGCACGGCGTTGCCCGGAGCGAAGAAGGGCTTGAAGTGGGGCAGGCCCTGGATGTGATCCCAATGGGCATGCGACAGCAGGATCTCCACTTTCACCGCACCGTTTGGCTTTTCCACCAGATGGAGCCCTAGCGCGCGGATCCCGGTGCCGGCATCCAGAATGACCAGCTGGCCCCCAGCGCCCTCGACGGCGACACAGGGCGTGTTGCCACCGTAGCGCGCGGTCTGGGCGCCGGGGGTCGGGATGCTACCCCGCGTCCCCCAGAAGGTCACCGTGTAGGCCATGCGTTCGGTCACGCCGTAACTCGGGCTAAGTTACTGAAAATGCGGAAGGTAGAACAAGCCGCGCCCTCACCCATCCACCGTGACGCGCCTCACGACCGCCCCGCCGCCTGCTCGAGGGTGGAACGATCGCGGATCAGGATGTCCTTGCGGCTCACGTCGATGAGGCCTTTGTCCACGAACTCGCGCATCGTGCGCGACACCGTCTCGCGCGACGAGCCGATCATCTGGGCGATCGTATGATGCGTGAGGCGGCGGGTGATGCGCTGACCGTCGGTCTCGTCGGCCAGCTCGAGGAGCAGTTGCGCGACTCGGCCGTGCACGTCGAGCAGCACGAGGCTGCCGACCTTCTCGTCGACGCGGCGCAGGCGGCGCGACAGCTCCTTGAGGAGCGCGAGCGCGATGCCGGGGGCGTGCATCAGGATGCCCTGGAAGTCTTCGCGGCGCAGCACGATCAGCGCGCTGTCTTCCATCGCGATCACGTGCGCCGAGCGCGGTTCGTCGTCGATCAGCGCCATCTCGCCGAAAAACTCGCCTTCGCCCAGGACCGAGAGGATCACCTCGCGCCCGTCCTCGCCGATCAGCACGACCTTGACCTGGCCCTTGGCGACGACGTACAGCGCGTCACCCGGGTCGTCTTCAAACAGGATGACGGAGTTCTTGGGGTAGCTGCGTTCGCGGGCAACCTCGACCACGCGCTGCTGGCCGGTGTCAATTCGAGGCGCGCCTCGTGCCTTGCCCCCAAGTTCCGACGCCAGTTATATTTCCACACTTCGTGCTGTTCGACTTTCAGTCAAGGATGCCAGCTGTGAAACCCGGGATTCACCCCAGATACCAGCGCGCTACCGTGCAGTGCGCCTGCGGCAATAACTTCGTTACGCGGTCCACCGTGCCCGCGATCCACGTCGAAATCTGCGCCCGCTGCCACCCCTACTTCACGGGCAAGCAGAAGCTGATGGACACCGCCGGGCGCGTGGAGCGGTTCCGCCAGAAGTACGCCGCCGGCGCGGCCGGGTCGGGAACCAAAGGGAGCTGATCGTTGGAGGCCCGACTCCGCCAGGCGCTCGCGCGGGCGGAGCAGGTCGCCCAACAGTTGGCCGACCCCGAGACCGCGCGGAACCCGGCCAAGCTGAAGCAGCTGGGCCGCGAGCACGCGCGGCTCGACGCCATCCGCCAAGCCCACCAGAAAATCGAGCGCCTCGGGGCCGAGCTCGCGCAAGCGCGCGAGGTGCTGGCCGACAAGGACCCCGAGATGTCGCAGCTGGCACGCACCGACGTCGAGCGCCTGCGTCCGGAGATCGACCGTCTGGAAACGCAGCTCGCCGAGTTGCTCACGCCGGCCGATCCCTTTGACGACCGCGACGCGATCGTCGAGATCCGGGCCGGTACGGGCGGCGACGAGGCCGCCCTCTTCGCCGCCGAGCTGTTCCGGATGTACACGCGGTTCTGCGAGCGGCGTGGATGGAAGGTCGAGATCCTCGACTTCTCACCGGGGACGCTTGGCGGCGTGAAGGAAGCGATCTTCGCGGTGCGCGGGCCCAAGGTCTACGGGACGCTGCGTTACGAATCGGGCGTGCACCGGGTCCAGCGCGTGCCGGAAACCGAAGCGCAGGGACGCATCCACACGTCGGCCGCCACGGTCGCCGTGCTCCCCGAGGCCGAGGACGTGGACATCAAGATCGAGGACAAAGATCTGCGCATCGACGTGTTCCGCTCCGGCGGTCCCGGTGGTCAGAGCGTCAACACGACCGACAGCGCGGTGCGCGTGACGCACCTGCCAACCGGTCTCGAAGTGAAATGCCAGGACCAGAAGTCGCAGCTGCAGAACAAGATCAAGGCGCTCGAGATTCTGCGCTCACGGCTGCTCGACCGGATGGTGGCCGAGCAGGAGGCGGCGCGCGCGCGCGAGCGACGCGCCCAGGTGGGCACCGGCGACCGGTCGCAAAAAATCCGGACCTACAACTTCCCGCAGAACCGGGTGACGGACCACCGCATCCACTACAGCGCCCACGATCTGAGCGAGGTCATGAACGGCAAGCTCGACGACCTCATCACGGCCTTGAAGACCGCGGGCGACAACGAGCGGCTCAGTGCCTGACCCGCGGTCGACAGCGGCGGTGTGGGCGGCCGTGTCGGGCATGACGGCCGGCGAGGCCTGGCTGCGCCGTGACGAACCGCAGCCGCCAGAAATGGTCGAGCGAGTTCAGATCGCGCTGGCGCAACTGGAACGCGGCGTGCCTTTCCCGTACGCGACGGGACGCGTCGGATTCCGGGCGCTCGATCTCACGATCGATGCGCGCGCGCTGATCCCGCGGCCCGAGACCGAGGGGCTCGTCGATCTGGTGTTGCGACATGCGCAGGGCGGCCTGGCAGCCGACATCGGCACCGGGTCCGGGTGCATCGCGCTGGCCCTGGCGACCGAGGGGACCTTCGATCGCGTGATTGCGGTCGAGCGGTCGCCCCAGGCCGCGGCGCTGGCGCGCGAGAACGTCGCGCTGGTGCATCCCCGTACTCCCGTTGAGATTCGGGAGGGAGATCTGCTCGCCCCGCTCACCGGTGCTCGTTACCGGGCGATCGTGGCGAACCCGCCGTACCTGACCGAGGCCGAATACTCAGGTCTCGAGGACGCGGTGAAGGCGTTCGAGCCGCGCGAGGCCCTGGTGAGTGGGCCCGACGGCCTCGACGCCACGCGCGCCCTGCTCGCGGGCGCGAGCGTGCTGCTCGAGTCCGAGGGCGTGTTGGCGCTGGAAATCGACGAGCGGCGTGGCGACGCGGTGCGCGCGTTGGCCCACGTGTCTGGATGGACATGCGTCGAGACTCACCACGATATCTTCGGCCGGCCCCGCTATGTGCTGGCGTTCCCCCGGGAGGGATGAGTGATCGAGGATAAGGCGGAGGAGCTGGGGCGGTTGCTGGGTCAGACCGAGGAATACAAGGCGTTGCGCCGCGCCAGCGACCGGTTGCGCGAAGATGCCCCGGTCCAGAAGATCATCGCCGAGGCCGAGCAGCTGGCGCAGGAGATCGAGCGGGCGGCGCAGCAGGGGCAGGAGCCGACCAAGGAGCAGGTCGAGGCGTATGACAAAGCCCTGCAAGGCGTCCAGGGGAATCCGGTGTATCAGCAAATGGTCGCCGCGCAGGCCAACTTCGAAAAGCTGATGTCCAAGATCAACGCCCGGATCTACGACGGCATGAAGAAGGGCTCCGCGAGCCCCATCATCACGCTGGGATGACGTTCATCGTCGTGGAGGGGCCGGAGGGGGCCGGGAAGTCCACGCTGACTCGGTGGCTCACGGCGCAGTTGCTCGCCGAGGGACGGCGCGTGGTCACAGTGCGGCAGCCGGGCGGGACGCCGATCGCGGAAGCGGCGCGGAAGCTGGCGCTCAAGTCGAAGCACGAGATCACGCCGGCGGCCGAGTTGTTCCTGTTCCTCGCGGCGCGGGCGGATCTGGTCGACCGAGTCGTCCGCCCCGCGCTGGAGGAAGGTCAGGTCGTGGTGGCGGACCGCTACGATCTGTCTACCTTGGCGTACCAAGTGGCGGGCCGCGGCCTGCCGCGTGCAGAGGTCGAAGCGGCGTTGCGGCTCGCGACGGGCGGGCTGATCCCGGACCTCACGCTCGTGCTGGACGTGCCGGTGGCCGTCGGGCGGGAGCGCCAGCGACAGGCGCAGAAGGAGCAGGATCGGATGGAAGTTCAAGACGACGCGTTCCACGAGCGGGTGCGGGAGGCCTACCGCACCGCGGCGGGACCAGGGATCGTGCACATCGATGCGAGTCAGAGCAAGCAAGCCGTGCAGGACGCCGCCTGGCGTGAAGTGCAGGCGGTGACCGCACCTTCACTGCGAGGGGTTACATGATGCGTCACAAAGTTGCCGTCGTCGCCGCCGTTGCCGTGGTCGCCCTGGCGACCGGCGGCTGGTTCCTGCAGCGCGGGACCGAGCCCGAGGGATCGGTCTACCAGCAGGCGCGGCTCTTCGAGGACGTCCTCGCCCACGTGTCCGACTACTATGTGGACTCGCTCGACGAGAAGAAGCTCTACGAGATGGCGATCGACGGCATGCTCGACCAGCTGCACGATCCCTACTCCGTGTACTTGAAGCCCGACGACTTCCGCCAGCTCACCGAGGCGACGACGGGGAACTACTCGGGGCTCGGCATCCAGATCGACGTGCGCGACGGCTGGATTACCGTGGTGGCACCGTTGCCGGACACGCCCGCGGAGCGGGCCGGGGTGCAGACGGGCGACCGCATCGTCGCGCTCGACGGCCGCTCGACCGAAGGGTGGAAACAGGACCAGGCGGTGAAGGAGCTGCGCGGTCCCGCGGGCACGGCTGCGGAGCTGACCATCCGGCGCTCCGGCGTGGATAAGCCGATCGAGTTCAAGCTCACGCGCGCGGCCATCCACATTCGGTCGGTGCAGATCGCGATGATGCTCGACGACCGCGTCGGCTACGTCTCGCTCTCGCCCGTGAACGAAACGTCGGCGCAGGAGGTCGGGCTGGCGGTGGACTCCCTGATCAGGCAGGGGATGAAGTCGCTGATCTTCGATTTGCGCGGCAATCCCGGCGGGCTGCTCGACCAGGGCGTGGGCGTGTCGGATCTGTTCCTCGATCCCGGCAAGGAGATCGTCCAGACGCGCGGCCGGGCGCCGGGCTCGACACGCGAATTCGCCGACGGCAAAGTGCAGCGCTGGCCCGGTCTGCCGATCGTGGTCCTCGTGAACGCCGGCTCCGCCAGCGCTGCCGAAATCATCGCCGGCGCGCTCCAGGACCACGACCGCGCGGTGCTCGTCGGCACGCCGACGTTCGGCAAAGGCCTGGTGCAATCGTTCTGGCGGCTCACGCCCGAGTCGGGCCTCAAGCTGACGACGGCGCGCTGGTACACGCCGAGCGGGCGGACCATTCAACGCGTGACGAAGTCGGAGCAGGAGCAGGAGGCGCAGGTGCTCGCGGCCCAGCGCGGCCAGGACGTGAAGGTCGATTCGGCCCTGGTGTTCCACACCGATGCCGGCCGCGCGGTCTACGGCGGCGGCGGCATCCGGCCCGATCTGTTCGTGGCGCCGGACACCTTCACCGCCGCGGAACGCGCGTTCACGAAGGCGCTGGGCGAGAAGATTCCCGTGTTCCGGGACGCGCTGGCGAGTTATGCCCTGGAGCTCAAGGACGGGCATCAGCTGCCGGCGCCGAACTTCTCGGTGACCGACGGGATGGTGGACGAAATCGTCCGCCGCATTCGCGCCAAGGGCGCGCAGGTCCCCGATTCGGTGCTCAGCGGCGCGCGCACGCTCATCGCGCAGGAGCTGTCGTACGAGGCCTCGCGCTACGTGTTCGGCCGCCCGGCGGAGTTCCGTCGTCGCATGGCCGATGACCGCCAGGTGCAGCAGGCGCTCACCCTGGCGAAGCGCGCCAAGTCGCCGCAGGACCTGCTGACGCTCGCCGCGACTCGCGCGCCGATCCGGAATCAGTGACGGACCGTCCCGTGGTCGGGCTGATCGGGCCCGGCCGCGCGGGGATCGGCCTGGCGCTGGCGCTGACCCAGGCCGGCTACACGGTGCGGCTGCACGGCCGTCATAAGAAGAAAGTGCCGGCGCCCCTCACGCTCACCGTGGGTGACGGCGACTCGCCGCCCGACTGGATCGGCGCCGCGGCTGTCGTGATTCTCGCGGTGCGCGACGACGGCATCCGGCCGCTCGCCGCGGCGCTCGCCGCGGCGCGCGCGATCACCCCGGATCACGTCGTCCTCCACCTCTCCGGCGCCCAGGGACAGGAAGCCCTGGGCGCGTTAGTCACCACGCGGGCCGCCCTGGGCTCCCTCCATCCTTTGCAGACGATCGTCGAGCCCGATCGGGCGCCGGCGCGGCTCAAGGGCTCGTGGGCGGCGGTCGAAGGCATGCCCCGCGCGATCGAAGCGGCCGAGCGGCTGGCGCAGGACATCGGGATGCGCCCCTTCCGCATCGCCACTAAGGCGAAGGCGATCTATCACGCCGGCGCGGTATTCGCGTCCAACTACCTCGTGGTGGTGGAGGCGCTCGGCCAACGGCTGCTGCGGCACGCCGGGATGACGGACGCCGACGCGTGGGCGGCGTTGCGGCCGCTGGTGGAGGGGACGCTCGAGAATCTGGGTCGCATCCAGCCCAAGGATGCCTTGACGGGCCCCATCGCGCGCGGCGATTCGGCGACCATCGTCCGGCACATCGAGTCGTTGACCTTCGACGATGGAAAACTGTATCGAGAGCTGGGACGCGCCGCGCTCGAGTTGGCGCAAAAGAGCGGGATGGACGAGGCGACGGCGGAGCGAGTTGCCGAAGCGCTGGCTACTGATCTACCACCCGTAATCCGGCCGGCGGCGAAAACGTAAACTCGCGGCCCGGGACCCCCCGGTTCACCGCGAGCTTGTCGAGCACCAGCGTCCGATGTTGTCCCGACGTCTCCTCGATCTCGATGCGCCGCACCAGACCGTCGTTCCGGTCGATCCACACCACGGCTTCGGAATAGGGCAGGTCGTCCGCGCGTGGGACCAGCGCGACCACGTCCGTCACGCGGCCGGCCACCGAGTCGGCCCGCACGTAGCGCGTCCGGTACCGTTCCCGCGGGCGTTCGACGAATTGCGCGATGAGGTTGGGTCCGGTCGTGCCCGCGCTTGGGATGGCGGTGCGGATCACCTGACCCGGCGTGGTGCTGGGCGTGTAGAGCCAGAGGTGGCGGCCGTCGGCCACGATGCGATCGCCCCGCGGCTGGGTGAAGCGCATCGCGAAGCGGCTGGGCCGCATCTGGTAGAGCTTGCCGCGCGTCGTGTCGGGCGCGCCGAGCAGCGGATTCACGATCACCTGCGTGAATTCCGCCGACAGCGTCTGGATCGTCTGGTAGGTGGCGGATGCGCGGTCGAGGCTCGGGCCGGGGTCCTGGAGCGCCAGCAGCAACAGCAGCGGCGTCATGCGCTCACGGCCGCGGGCTCCGCGACCCGCCGTCCAATAGCCTCCGCGATGATCCGCACTTCCCGCATCAACTGCGTGAACTGATCCGGGTAGAGCGTCTGGGCGCCGTCCGACAGCGCGTCCTCGGGATTCGGATGCACCTCGACCATGATGCCGTCCGCGCCGGCGGCCACGGCCGCGCGCGCCATCGGGATCACCTTGTCGCGCAGGCCGGTGCCGTGCGACGGATCCGCGATGATCGGCAGGTGGGACAGCTTGTGCACCACCGGAATCGCCGTCAGGTCGAAGAGGTTGCGCGTCATCGTGTCGAAGCTCCGCACCCCGCGCTCGCACAGGATCACGTCGTGGTTCCCCTCGGCCAGGAGATACTCGGCCGACAGCAGCAGCTCGACGATCGTGGCGCTGATCCCGCGCTTCAGCAGGACGGGCTTGCCGCACCGGCCGGCGATCTTGAGCAGGGAGAAGTTCTGCATGTTGCGGGCGCCGATTTGCACGATGTCCGCCATCTCCGATACCCAACCCACGCCGTCCGGGTCCATCGCCTCGGTGCAGATCAGGAGGCCGGTCTCTTCGCGCGCCTTGGCGAGCAGCTTGAGCCCTGGGCGCCCCAGTCCCTGAAACGAATAGGGCGAGCTGCGCGGCTTCCACGCGCCGCCGCGCAGAATCACGGCGCCCGCCTCCTTCACGACACGGGCCGACTCGAGCACCTGGCGCTCCGTCTCCACCGAGCAGGGGCCGGCGATCGCGACGACCTCGGTGCCGCCCACCGTCACGCCACCCGCGAGGCGCACCACCGTCGACTCCGGCCGCCACTCGCGACTGACCTGCTTGTACGGCTTCGAGACGTGAATGACCTCCTGCACTCCCGGAAGGCCCTCGAGCCGCGACGCGTCCACGCGCCCGTCGTTGCCGACGAGGCCGACGGCGGTGCGCTGCGCCCCGGGCATAGGGGTCGCCTGGTATCCCATCTCCTCGATGACCGAGATGACCTTCTGCACCTCGTCCGCCGTGGCGCCATGCCGCATCACAATGAGCACGACTACTTCCCTCCGATGGTGAACCGGTCGCCGTCCCGCGCGGCCGTCACGGGTCCTTTGAAACGCGTTCCGGCGATTTTCGCCGGGTCCGAAGTCTCTACCGGAGGATAGAAGTGCGTCAAGACTAGCCGTTTGGCCTTGGCTTCCTGCGCCAGATCGCCGGCCCGTTCGGGCGTGAGGTGGATGTCCATCGCCAACGATTCGGGGAGCGAGCACTCGGCGAGGAGGATGTCGCACCCGGTCGCCCAGCGCGCCAGCTCGCCGCTCGGTCCCGTGTCGCCCGTGTAGACCAGGCGCCCCTCGGGCGCGACGAGCGAGAGCGCCACGCTCTCGGTCGTGTGCGGCACCGGGAACGTTTCGAGACTCAGGTCGGCGCCGAGTGGGAAAGGATCCCCGTCCCGCACATCGAGGATGCCGATCGGGAAGCCCGGATCGAGCAGCCAGCCGCCGTACCCCTCGGCGAGGGCGCGCAGCAGCTGGACCACGCCCGGGGGCCCGAGGATGACAAGCGGCTCGGTGCGAGGAGGGACCGTCGTGTACTTGAGTGCGTACACGAGCATCGGCAGCTCACCCCAGTGGTCGGGGTGAAAGTGCGACAGCACGACGTGGCTGACCTGGTGCCAGGGCAGCCCGAACTCGGCGAGCCGATGCAGCGAGCCGGCGCCGCAGTCGAGCAGCAGGCGCACGTCGCCACGGGCGACCCAATGGCAGGCGCAGGTGCGATGGGCCGAGGGAGCTACGGTGCCGGTGCCGACGGTGACGAGGTCCATTTTCACTTTCCGCGGAAGACGATACGTTTGAACAGGACGATGCCGGGCGCCTTGAGCTTGTAGAGGTACACGCCCGCAGGCAACAGGCGCCCATCGGCGGCGCGCCCGTCCCACATCAGGCGGGGATCGCACGTCGCGCCTCCCGCCGGACCGCGGCCGTAGCGCCCCGCGCTCAGGATGGGAGGGAAGTCGCGGCCGGGCACGAACCGCCGCACCGTATTGCCCCGCAGGTCGAGAATGTCGACCTGTACGATGCCCGTCGTCGCGAGATCGAACCAGAGGCACGTCGAGTCCCGGCCCGCAGCTGGAAACGGGTTGGGGAAGTTCTGATACAGCAGCGTGGCCGCTGGAGTCGACGCGTCGAGCACCAGGAACGACCCCCGGCTCACCGTCAGGCTCGTGTCGCTTCCCGCGTGCGTCACGAGGTACCAGTGATACGCGGTGTTGCGCTCGAGCGGTTCGAGGATGCGGAAGCTCGTGGTCGTCAGTCCCGCGGCCCCGATGTCGGGGAGGGGCTCGGACACGCGCTGCACGAACAGGTCATAGCTGAACGGCCCGGGCGGCGCGGCGATTGTGGGGGAGGTCCACGTGAACGTGGGTTGCACCGAATCGGTGGTCGCCCCGGCGGGTGAGGTGAGCGAGGTGAGGGTCGCCCACGCCGGCACCCCGATCGGGCCGATGACGCCCGTGCTCGCGGTATCGCCCGTGGCCGCGGTCGCGTCCACCCGCCACAGCAGGGGGGCGCCGGGCTTGAGGGGGATCCGTAGGTCGTAAGTCTCCACACCGGTGAGCGTGGTGTCCACGAGCGGCGGGCCGCTCGAGTCGCGCGCGATGCGCAGCTGATACCTGACCGGCGTCGCCGCCGGCGGGACGTCTCCCACGGTCCACGTGAACGTCGGCGTGACGGACGCCAGCGGGCCGGTGACGGGCGCGATCGGAGTGACGCCGACGGGAAACGTGGCGGCCGCGGCCACGTCCGGGCGACCCCAGCCGCGGAAGGTATCCGGGGCCGCGCGGTTCGTCGCCCAGCGGCGAAACGCGGCGCGCAGCGCCATCGGCGCCATCGTCGGGTGCATTTGCCTGACGAGCGCCGCGCTGGCGGCGAGCAGCGGCGTGGCGAACGACGTGCCATTCAGGCGGCGGACGACGCCGGCTCCCGTTACCACGCAGACGTCCACGCCCGGCGCGGTGAAGTCGGGCTTGATGCGGCCGTCCGCCGTCGGTCCGCGCGACGAGAAGTTGGCGAGCGTCCCGAGCGAGTCTTCGGCGCCCGCCGCGAGCACCGAGTCGCCGTCGGCCGGGGTCCACAGCGTGCGTGCGCCGGGGCCCGAGTTCCCGGCCCATTCGAGCGCGGCGACGTAGTTGTCTTCTTCCACCCGCGTCTCGCTGCGAATGTCCTCGGTCTTGGCGAGCAGGTACGTGGCGCCGCGCGCCACACCGTGCAGGCGGCCCGGCACGTCGCCCGCGAAGAGGGACCACACCGCCGTCCCGTGGAACTGGGCCGACGGGGCGTCCGCGGCCTCGTTGCGCACGATCGTGTCGCCGAACACGAAATCGTACTGCGCCGTGACGGTGATCCCCGTGAACGCCGCGTTCTGGGTGTCGAAGCCGCTGTCGAAGATCGCGATCCTGACGCCCGTGCCATCGACGCCCGCGTCGGTCAGCGGTCGCAGGTGCAGCTGGCGATAGGGCATTTCCGACGGCCCCAAGGCGGGATCGCCGCCGGCGGGGCAGGTGTCGCCCGGCGCGGCCGGGGCGGGGCGGGGAGAAAGGAGCTCGACCGTCACGCGCGGCGCGAGCCGGAAGCGGCCGAGCGGTTGGACGCGGCGCAAGTCGTGGTCCGAGGCGAGTGCGCGCAGCGCGGCGGTGGGAGCGTCGACGCTGATCGCGTGCAGCCACCGGCTCTGCACGCGGATCCGAGCCCCGAGGCCGGCGGCGCGGGCTGCGACCGCCTGGAGGGACGTGCCGGAGCGGACGAACAGCCACACGGAGATGACGGTATCCCGCGCCCAGACGCGGGGCAGCACGGGAGAGACGGCGGGCCGCTGCGCCGAGAGGCTCGCGGGCAGGAGCGCGAGCCACAGCAGCCGGCGCACGGCGCCTACACCGGTTCCATCTGGCCGAGCCGCACCCCGACGATCGTGGAGACGCCGGGCTCCTGCATCGTGACCCCGTAGACGGCATCGGCAGCCTGCATCGTGCGCGGGTTGTGGGTGATCACGATGAACTGCGTCTGGTTCTTGAACTCGGCGAGCAGCCGGACATAGCGGCCCACGTTGGAATCGTCGAGCGGGGCGTCCACCTCGTCGAGCAGGCAGAACGGGCTGGGCTTCGTCAGGAAGATGGCGAACAACAGCGACACGGCGACCAGCGTGCGCTCGCCCGACGACAGCAGGTGGATGCGCTGCGTGCGTTTGCCGCGCGGGGCGGCGTGGATCTCGATCTCGCTCTCGAGCGGCTCGTCTTCGTTGGCGAGGCGCACGTCGCATTCACCGCCGCCGAACAGCGTCTGGAACACGGAGCGGAAATTGTCCCGGACTTTTCCGAAGGAGTCCAGGAACAGGGTCTTGGCGGTCTGATCGATCTCGCGGGCGGCTTGTTGCAGTGAGTTGCGCGCGGCCACGAGGTCGTCGCGCTGTGTCATCAGGAACTCGAGCCGCTTCATTTCCTCGGCGTGCTCCTCCACCGCGAGCGCATTGACGGGGCCCACGGCATCGATCTGTCCGCGCAGCCGGTCGTTCTCCTGGCGCAGCCAGTCGATGTCGCCCGCGACCTCCGGGGCTTCGGCGAGGAGCCGGTCGAGCGGCTTGCGCCATTCGGTCTCCACGCGCTCGACGAGCCCGCGCCGGCGCCCTTCGATTTCCGTGCGCTCGAGCCGCAGGCGATGCTCTTCCTCGCCGAGGGCTTCCAGGGCCTTGCGGGCCTGGTCGAGTGCGCCCTCACCCTGCGCCAGGTCGGCCTCCGCGAGGCCGACATGCGCCTCGGCTTCCTTCGCGGCGGCCTCGAGCTCCACCAGTGCGAGCCGCCGTTCCTGGAGCGCGTCCTGCCATTGGGCGCGTTGGGCGGTGAGCGAGGTACTGTCGCGCTCGATCCGCGCGATCTCTTCGGCCCGCGCGGCCGCCTGCTGGCGCGATTCTCCCGCCTCCGCCGCCGCCCGATCGGCACGCTCGCGCGCCGCGGTGAGGCGTGCCTCCACTTGGGCGGCCTCCACCTGCCAGCGCACGCGCTGTTCGCGCGCCGCTTCCTGCTGTGCCTCGAGTCCCTCCAGCCCCGCGCGCTGTGCGCCCAGCTGCTCGTCGGCCCGCACCCGCTCCAACTCCCGCTCCTGGAGCTCGGCGTGCAGCGTGCCCAGCCGGGCATCGACTTCGGCGAGCCGGCGCGTGAGACGCTCGACCTGCGCCGTGGCTTCCTCGCTCTGGCGGCGCGCGTGAACGACGGTGCGCTCCGCCTCGCCCTTTTCCGCTCCCGCCTCGAGCTCGGCGTGGCGCGCTCCCTCCGCCGTGTCGCCCGCCGCGGCGAACGCGGCCTCCGCTTTGGCCAACTCTTGCACTGCGCGGTCGAGGGCCGCGCCGGCCCGATCCCGCGCGGCGGTGGCCTCCCGCACTTCCTGCTCCAGTGTCTCGAGCTCGGCGCGCCGCTGCAGTGGCCCACTCGCGCCGCCGGGCGCCGTCGTCCCGCCGTCCAGGAACACCGCGCCGTTGGCGCGGCGCAGGGCCCCGCCCGGGAGAACTTCGTGCCCGGCGAGGAGCGCGCGCACCCAGGCCGCCGCGGGCCCGTCCACACGCAGCTCGTCCTTCAAGGGATGGCCATCGGCGGCGAGCCTGGGGCCAGGGACGCAGGGGAGGAGCACGAGGGGTCCGGGCTGGGCTTCCGCGTGCCACGCCCGAATCGCCTCGATGGCCGACGCGTCGCGCACCAGTACCGCGTGGAGCCATTCGCCCAGCAAGCGCTCGGCCAGCTCCGCATCGCGCCGGCTGGTGCGGACGAAGTCCGCCAGCGGCCCAATGACGGCGTCGCCGAACCGCTGACGCGCCTTGAGGAGCGCCTGCGCGGCGGGGGCGAGTCCCACGCGCTCGCGGTCGAGCTCGGCGAGCGCATCGCGCCGTGCCTCGAGCTGCGCCAGGGCCGCCTCCGTCTGGCGTCGAGTGGCGCGCGCCCCCATCTCCTGTTCCTGCAGCGTGGCCACCTGTCGCCGGGCGTGCTGCAGCGCCTCGACCGCGCGCACGGCCCCCTGCGCTTCGCGCGCCGCGCGCTGCGTCACGGCATCGGCTCGACCGGTCGCCGTTCGCGTCGCCGTCTCGCGCGCCTGCTTCTCAGTCGCGGCGGCCGCGAGCTGCTCACGCAGCTCGGCGCCTTCCCGCTCCAGCGCCGCGCGCTCGCCCTCGAGCGCGCGCGCCGCCTCGGCCCGGCGCTGCAGGACTTCTTCGAGATCGCGGACCGCGGTGCGCTGTGCGGCCAGACGGCCGCGCACATCGTCCTCGTGGCCCGCGCGCGTTCCGAGCTCGCCTTGCACCGCCGCCAGGTCGCGTTCGGCCGCGGCGCATTCGGCAGCGGCGGCCTCACGCTCCCGCTCGGCCTGCGCGGCGCGCCGCTCTCCTTGCCCCCGTTCTTCGACTGCGGTCTGGCGCCGTTGCCCCGCGTTGCCGAGCCGTTCCGCCGCCAGCGCCAGGTCGCTGTCCAACCGGCCGACCTCGAGCTTCGCGTCCGCGAGGCGCCGCTCCACTTCGGTGCGCCGCGCTTCGGCCGTGTGACGCCCCTGCACCCGGGTTTCCCGCTCTCGCTCGGCGTCGGCCAGGCGCCCGCGCGCGGCCGGGAGCGCCTCGGCCAGCTCGCGCGCCCGCACGCCAAGCGCGCCGAGCGCCAGGTCGAAGTCCTCGATCTCGCGGCGCACCAGCGTCAGCGCGACCCCGAACCGCTCCTCGACCATCTTGCCGTAGCGCTCGGCCCGGCCGCGTTGCCGGGCGAGGCTGCGCACCTGCGTCTGCACCTCGCTGATCAGATCTTCGAGGCGCGCGAGGTCGGCCGCCGTCTCCTCGAGACGCCGCTCCGTGCTTTTCTTGCGGTCGCGGTACAGCCCGATCCCCGCCGCTTCCTCGAACAGCGCGCGCCGCTCCTCGGCCTTCTCGGAGAGCAGCGCCTCGATCATCTTCGCTTCCATCACGACGGCCGCATCGGCCCCCAGGCCCGTCCCGCGCATCAGATCCTGGATGTCCCGCAGTCGCACCGGCGAGCGGTTCAGCAGGTACTCGCTCTGGCCGGAGCGCGACAGTCGCCGCGTCACCACGACCTCCTGGTACGCGATCGGGAGCGTGCCGTCCGAGTTGTCGAACACGAGGGAGACTTCGGCGACGTTCACCGGCCGGCGCCCCGTCGAGCCCTGGAAGATGACGTCTTCCATCTTCCCGCCCCGGAGCAGGCGCGGCGATTGCTCGCCCAGGACCCAACGGACCGCGTCCGAGATGTTCGACTTGCCGCAGCCGTTCGGCCCCACGATGGCGGTCACGCCGGGCTCGTAGGGCAGCTCCACCGTCCCCGCGAACGACTTGAAGCCCGACAGCTCCAGCCGGCTCAATCTCATTGGGCAGTCCCCACACGTGGGAGAAGAGTGGCGCGCACGCGGGCGCGCGTCAGCTTGGCTTCGGTGAAGGCAGCCTGCTCGGGTGTCTCGAACGCGCCGATCAGCACGCGGTTGCGCCATCTGATGGCCGGAAGGCCTCGGTGCCGCAGCGCCGCCAGCGACGTATCCGTCTCGGGCGCCAAGGAGTACGGGGCGCGCAGCAGGTCCCCAATGCCGCGCGCCATCGTGCCTCGCTGCCACAACGCATCACGCGCCGCGGCTGCTTGATCGCGAGTTGCGTACGAGCCGGCCAACACGCGGTACCAGATCGTGCCGGCGCGGTTCTGCCGGACCGGCGTCACCAGAGCAGCGATGCCGGTCTCGTCGGCGAGTTGGTCGGCGTGTGCGAGTGCTTTAGCGGCCGTTCCGTAGGCGGCGAGTTGGATCGTCCATGCGAGCGTGTCCGCCCGGACGATCGGCGCGGCCGGCGTGGAAGTGGGGGTGCGTACCGGCGGCGGAATCGAATTGCCCGCGCTCGCGAAAAGCGCCCAGCCCCCCACCGCGACTCCGACGAGCACGAGTGTCGCCACCGCAGCGCGGGCACCGCGCCGCCGTCGCCCTGGCTCCGGCACTTCCGTGAAGGTCGGGGTGGGGCCGGGTGTGGGCATCCAGCGATCGCGCGCCACGCCCAGCAGGGGCGTGCCGCGCTCCGCGACAGCCGCGAGCTCCACGCCGACCGCGGACGCGGGATCCAGTCCCTCGGGCGCGAGCACGATCGCCCCGTCCGCGACGGCGGACAGTTTGCCGAGCCCTGTCGCCGACAGAAAAAGCAGGAGGAGTGCGCCCTCAGACCGAAAACCCGCTTGCAGCTTGCGCCACCGCGCGTGCGCGTACAGGTCGCCGGCGCTCGCCGTGTACGAACCCGCGGCGATGAAGAACACGCCATCCACCTCGTGCGCCGCCTTCGCCAGCGAGACACCGTACTCGAACGCGTCCACGATGCCGTCGCTCGGCGTCAGCCCCACCGTTTGGTGCAGCGAGGGCTCTTCGATCCCCAGGTCCACCAACGCCACTCGGCGCCCGCCGCGCGCGGCGATGCGCGCAATGTCCCAGGCGGCCTTCGCGGCCCAAACGAGGTCGGCGGTCGTGGGCACCAGCGCCACGAGCGCCTGCGATTCGACGAGGGGCGGGATCAGGTGCCCGAGGCGCGAGAGCGGTAGCTGGCGCGGAAGATCCGTCACTGGCCTGGTTGGTAGATCCAGAAAGGTCGGCCGAGCTTGCGGCCGGTCGCCTCGGCCTGCGCGCGCGTCGCGTAGGGCCCGAGCACAACGCGGTAGCCGTCGTCCGGGCCCTGCGGTGGCAGGACGCGGGCGGCGAGACCGGCGCGCGCCAAGTCCTGCGCCAGGCGGCCCGACCAGTCGGGGTTCTGCGAAGTGGACACCTGCACGTACAGCGGGCCCTCGGCGCCGACCGTGTCGGCCGGTGTATCGGCGCTCGTCTGCGCCGTCGCGCTGCCGCGTGGCAGCCAAGACGAGAGCACCCAGAGATCGGCTGCGCCCCGATCCACCTTGCCCGTCTCCGTCAGGGAATCGGGCCGCAAGGCGACGACGTCGTCGCCACGGCGGTAGAGCAGCACGCCGTCGGGAGAGACGGCGGGAAGGTCGGCCTGCCACGTCGTGGCGATAGCGCCGGTGTGGCGCTTGATCGGCAGGTCCACGATCCACGCCGAGTCGCCGAGTGCGGGACGTGCGAGCAGCCACCGGCCCAGCGGATCGAGCCGCAGGGCGGCGGCAGGGCCGGGCAGCGCGACGCCGTCCAGCTCGCGCCGCTCGAACCGGTCGATCACCGCGAGACCAAGCCCCGCGCGGCGGGCGACGTAGATGCGGTGCCCCGACGGCGAGAACGCGAGCGCGCGGGGCTTGTCCGCGAGCGGCACGAACGTCGGATCGCGGCGGCCCAGCGGGTCGTAGAGCGCGACGCCGGAGTCACTCGCGACGGCGACCAGGTCGCCCCAGCGCGTGGCGGCGACATCGCCGCCGGCGGCGATCTGGCGCACCGCCGGGGGCTGATCGGCCGCGGCGATGAGCAGCTTTGGCGCGGCCTCCGGGATCACCGCGACGAGACGCTGATCGGTCGAGCCGAACAGATCGCGGGGTACCCCGGTGAGCGGCTGCGGCCACGCGAAGCGCGTGCGTCGCGCCAGCGAGACCACGTGCCGCTTCGTGTCCACGGCGTAGAGCGTTCCGTCAGGTCCGAGTGCCGCTTGCGCGATGTCCTTCGCCACCGTGTCGACGCGGCCGCTGCCGAGATCGAGGGCGAGCAGCTCTTGCTTGCTGGTCGTGACGAAGAGGAACTCCGACTCGGCATCGAGGCCGATGACCCGTTCGAGCGGGGGCAGCCGGCCCCGCAGGGCGCCCGCGACCTCGATCAGGCGGGGCAGGCGATACAGCCTGGGCACGCCCCCTTGGGCGGCGAGCCGAAGGGCGACGCCGGTGGTCCGTGTGAGGGGACGGTGCTGCTGGCTAACTTGTTGTGAATCTTTGGATTGCGAAGACACAACGGCGGGCGCTTGGGACCCGCAGCCCCAGAGCGCCACAGTCGCGAGCAGGACGTAAGCTGGGATACGCAAAATGGCCTCGCCGCACAAGATAGACAACCGGCGAGGCCATTGCAAGTGTTTTAGCGACGCGGAGTTAGAACGTCGGACCCAAACTGATGGTCCAGTAGCTCTTCGTCACCGGCCGGTCGATCGGCTTCGTGTAATCGAACCGCAAGATCATCAGGCCCAGCACGTTGACCCGAATCGAGCTGCCCCAGCTGCGCAGCGGCGCCCGAACCAGCAAGGGGTCGTCGCCGGCCGACCGTCTGAGCTTCACGGTCGACCCCTCGCTCCACGCCACGCCGGCGTCGTAGAACAGCGCCGCCTCGATGGGCGGGAAGCCGACTGGGAGGAACCCGAGCACGAGACTGCGGGTCAGTGGGAAGCGCAGCTCGACGTTGGCGACGGCGATCTTCGAGCCGATCAGCTGGTCGAGCTGGTTGCACCCGGTGAGGGTGCTGCTGGTGCCCGGGTCGGAGACGCATTCGTGGTTGCGGATCGACCCGTACGTGTAGCCGCGCAGCAGTTCGGTCGAGCCGAGGAAAATTGGAAAGCCCTCCGCGTCGCGTCCGAAGCGGCCGTACATCAATCCGCGGACGGCGACGGTGAAGGGGCGCACGAAAATGTAACGCCGGTAGTCGGCGAGTCCGGCGGTGAACTGCCAGGTGCCGAAAGCGGGAGAGACCTGGAAACGCGAGCGCGACCCGGCGAACGGACCGACGTACCCGAACAGCGAGTTGTCGTGCACCAGCGAGAGAGATGGCTGCACGTAGCTGATCGAGCGGCCGGGCAGCGTGTTGTAGGCCGTGACGATGGGCCGGCCGTCATTTAGGCTCCCGGGTTGACTGTAGAACCCGGTCGCGAGTTGGAGCGTCGCGTCGCTGATGTTCACGGCATGAAAGCCGAGCTCCGCCCGGCTGAAGCGGCTGAACGGATAGTACGACTCGACGAAGCCGTCGCGGATGACGAACCGACGGATGTTCGTCGTGAGCACGTCCAGGCTGTCCGTGCCACCCACATTCCCGTAGTCCTGGCGCGTCCAGGAGCTGCCGGCGTAGAAGTAGAGCGGCTCCTGCGAGAAACCCGTCGCCCAGTTGAAGCGATGCGCCTGGTTGACGAACACCCCCAGGAACTGCGCTTCGGCGATGCGCCCATTCACCGCACCCGATAACACGATCGTGCGGTTGCCGAGAATGTCCGAAAGGGAGACCGCGGTGCCGCCGAAGAATCCGCGGCCGAAGTTGTCGCGTTGGTAGCCGACGGTCGGCCGCGCCACGTAATCGGCGGTGAAGCGGACGCGATAGGGCCGCAATGTGAATTCGGTCGTGTCGGGGAGGGCCAGGCTCGCGGAATCGAGCAGCTGGCGCACCGAGACGGGCCCGGGCGTGCCCAGCGACTCCGCCGCCTGCGGCGACGCCGACGGCCGGAAGCCGGCGGGGGCGCGATACACCGACCGCGCTTCGCCCGGCCCCTCGAGCGGCGCGGCCGTGCCGGTCGTGCCGGTGCTCGCCGCCCCCGGAGCGGCATGCCCCGCCGTATCGCGCGCAGCGTCGCGCGCCGCGCGCGCGGCGACCAAGGACACGGGCACCCGCACCGCCGGTCCACGGAACGGCGTGCCGCGCAGCGACCGTGGGTTCTCCACGGAGTAGACGCTGTACTGCCCATCCTCGTAGTAAACGAAGGCGAGACGGTCGGCCTGGCGGGCCCACGACAGCACCGGTGACAGGGGCGTGATCCCCTGCACGCCGGTGTACAGGTTCGTCAGCTGATAGATGTTGCCGTCGGTCAAATCGTACAGGTAGATGTCGCTGATGCCGGTGCGGTCGGACACGAACGCGAGCGATTGGCCGTCCGGCGCCCACGCGGGATCGATGTTCTTGCCTTCATCCATGTGCCCCAGCAACTCGATCGTGCCGGCGTCGAGATGATAGAGCGCGATGCGCAGGTTGCCGAACCGCAGCTGGTCGAAGTCCGTGTGGCTGCCGCGGTCGGTGACGAACGCGATCGTCTTGCCGTCGGGCGACCAGGCGGGGTGCAGGTCGGCGTACTTGTCGTTGGTGAGCCGTCGCAGACCCGTGCCGTCACGGTTGATGATGTACAGGTCGCCCAATCCGCCGTCGAAGCCGGTGAAGACGAGCTGCTTGCCGTCGGGGGACCAGCTGGGCGTCTGCAGGCCGTTGAGGTTGATCTTGATCCGCTGCACCTCGCGGCCGCGCTTCACGTCGAGGATCACGAGGTCGTCCCGGTCCCGGCGCTTGGCTGCGAGCGCGAAAAACCGGCCGTCGGGCGAGAACGTCCCCGCCGAGTTGATGAACCGCAGGTCCTCGTAATTCTTGTTGATCGTCGACTTGACGAGCCGGCGCTTGACCCGCCCGGTCTCCGCGTCGGCGAGGAACAGGTCAATGAAGAAGCCGCCCTGGTCGCCGAAGAACGCCATCTCGCGGCCGTCCGGCGTGAGAGCGGGTGCCAGGAAGATGCGTCCGCGCGACCGCTTGCGCGTGAGCGCCGCCTGCGCGACACGACGCGCGCGGTAGTGGTCGCCGAGCTGCGGCAGGAACGTCGTCTGCACGGCGTCGCGCCAGTCGGCGGACAGCTCATCGAGGCTGAGGCCCAGGGCTCGCTTGAAGGCGGCCTCGACGCCCGAGGTCGCCGAGGTCTGCAGGATCTCCCCGATCACCTCGTCGCCCCACTTCTCGCCGATGTACGCCCACAGAGCGTGGCCGTAGTGGTAGGGGAAGATGTCGCCGTAGGACAGCTCTTCGATCGTGGGCAGGTGGCCCTCGAGCGAGGCATCGCGCAACCACATCGCCGTCTCGGGGTTGATCGGACCGAGCGACAGGTACTCCGCCATGCCCTCCATGAACCAGAGCGGCGGGTTGACGCTGATGAGCGTCTGGACGCCGCCGCCGGGGTGCCCGCGGCTGTAGATGTCGAACTGGAACTGGTGCACCATCTCGTGCTGCAACACGTGCTCGAACTCGGCGTAGTCACCCTGGAACGGCAGGACCATGCGGTGCTTGAAGAACTCGGTGACGGCGACTGCGCTGCCGACGTCCGCGGCGTTGGTCTGCTGCATGTCGGAGCTAGATGCGTAAACGATAATGGGCTTCCGGCCCTGGAACTGGTGGTGCAGGATCCGCGACAACCGGGCGTAGCCCCGCTCGGCCATGCGCGCGGCGTCGAGGGCGGCAGACCGCTCCTCGGGATAGTAGTAGATCTCGAAGTGCTCGGTCTGGATGATCTTGAAATCGAAGGTGCGGTATTGGACTTTGTTCTGCCCGAAGTACTGCGCGGCGAGGGGACCTGCGCCCAACGTCGTGAGCGCCAGAATCGCTGCCAGCGTGCCGTCGATACGTCGCATGCTCCCTATCCTTTCGCGCCCGTCGCGCCCGAATCGCCTGCGGCTACCACCGGGGCATCGCCCCACAACCGCTCGAGCTGGTAGAAGTCCCGCAGCTCCGGGTGAAACACGTGCACCACGAAATCCACGTAGTCCAGCAACACCCACCGCCCCTGCGCCAGCCCTTCGACATGATGCGGCGCCACCCCGCGCGGCGCCAGCGCCGCCACCAAATGGTTCG
>WNGP01001189.1_pt1 | contig 24218 bp, 13 predicted proteins | sample 5407671 | NCBI WGS metagenome assembly WNGP01 (sample SAMN13153381, study PRJNA577476) | soil metagenome | isolation source: 40 cm soil or saprolite under Garry oak tree replicate 2 | place: USA:California | collected 2016-06-15
CTGCATGTCCGCCAGCGGAACAACGGAATTGGGTAACCATGTCGCAGGCAGCGCTGCACTTCAATGTCAGCTTGATGGTGGTGCGCAGGATGATTGCGCAAAAGATTCTTCCGGCGCGACAGGTTGTGAAATGCGCTCCGTGGATGATCGAGCGCGTGCACCTGGAACTTCCTGCCGTGCAGAAAGAGATTCGGCGAGTCCACGAGGGGCGACGTTCTCCATTGATCGTTCTCAATAACTCGCAAACCCGCTTATTTACTGACTCCAGCGAGGTGTAGCACTATGTCACAGCTTCCAGCACGGCGATCACTATCGCTTCTTTGTGCGCAGCCCAGATGTCTGCACTCCGACAGGGAGGGTCACTGCGAAAGGGTTGCGGCGGGCGGCGGTGGTGCGTTATCTCGGCCGCGCAAGCGGTCTGCCCCATCTTTGAAAGTGACAACTTCTACAGCACCCGAATCTCGCAGCTTTGCCAGTTCTGCCACCTGCCTAGCGAACTCGGCTACGGGGATAGGCTCCCAGCCGTCTTGCTCATCCCCGATTCCGTGGAACGTCAGCACATGCCAGCAGTCGGGTCGCACCCATCTACCGACATTCTCATTGTTTGAAATCTGATGACAGTCCACTCCGAACCAATCCAAAAAACTCTGCGGGGTATAGTAGGAATCTCGCGCTCCCCAACGTGCTTGCTTGTATCCCGCAGTGATTACGGCGTTCTTGATGGGCTCAGTGATGTAATAAAACGGGTAGCAGTAAGAGGGAATTTCCACAGCCAACCGACTCTCAATCCACTGCTTTGCTCCCTCAGCTTCGCCCTTCGGGTCGTCATCTAAAAATGGATGTCTGTGGTGTACGCTGTGAGCCCCAATCTCGTGTCCCCGCTGAATCATGCCCTTGAAGAACTGAATGTCCCTCTCGCTCCAGTCGGTTTTACGCCAGTCCGGGTGTTTGACTCCGTCCGTATGGATCGGATCAGTGTTGGCAACCAAGAAAAATGTGGCAGAAAAACCGTATTGATCGAGGATAGGAACGGCTTGTTCGAACTGACATCGCAGTCCGTCGTCTAAGGTGAGAGAAACAAGTGCTGGTTTGTCCATTGTCTTGCCACGATTGCGTTCCACATGCCTTCGCTGCGATCACTCACTCCGGTTTCTTCTTTTGGCGTCTCCGTGGGTGCGGTTTCTCAATGCCTTTCATGCGGCTATTCTACACAAGTGGTTTGCCGGGCACTGCAAGATAGGGACAACGGGGATGAGACGGTGGGATCAGCCTGTCCAGTAACTCAAATAAGTATCGCTAGCCAGTTTTGAGACTCGGGCTCTGTCCACTTTTTCTGGCGGTCCGGTCGTGGCTTCAGCCTGCCAGCCGTATTGCCCGGTTCGAATTGTGATCAGCAATTCCTTTTCAGGGCGGGGCAATGTGATGGAGCCGGAGCGCATCAACTCGATGCCTTCATTGAGCAAACGGATTACGTGCATGGCAGCTTTATGTCGTATCCGTGAACGCCGATCAACTCGTGCCTCTGCCCCTTCTTGCCAGTTCCGATTCCTTGCAATCTGCGTATTTGTGCCTCTGCAAACCCACGGAATTGAAGAGCCGCTAGTAGGGTCTAAATGGTTGGGATTGTAGGAACTGGCAGAGAGGGATTCGAACCCTCGGTCCAGGTGTTAGCCCGTACAACGGTTTAGCAATTGTCGACTCTCATGCGATGCCCTGCAATCCCAGCTACTTACAATCGCACTCAGGCACCAAAACTCACCTGATGTGACCTCAGTGGTCAGTTACGGGACACTGTTCGGGACACTGATAAGCTAAGCAAAAAGCCCACCAGAGTATCTCCGTGTCGCGCGGAGTAATTTTTTGAAGGGAACGGCGTTCATTGACACCAACTGCTGACCAACCTGTGACTACTGAACGGTTGTGTCATCACTGTGCGGCGATGACGAATTGGCGCGTCTGAGCGATTGCCGCGATGCGTCGCCGCAGGGCGCCGGAACGGCGAACAAAACGCATTAGAAATTCTCGATCACCCAGGCATTGCTGTTGTAGGTTGAGCTCGAAAAGGCGAGATCCTTCCCGTCTGGGGAAGCCAATGGCGCCTCCAGAGTAGTGCTGGACTTCCACAATTCGGCGATGGTACCGTCCGGGCGCACCTTAAGAACTGCCGATCCTCGCAGCGACGAGCTGGTGACAAACCAGCCCCTGCCGTCTGCCGACCAACTTATGCCGGAGAGGCCCTCGGACTGACCCACAGCGATCGAACGCGCCGATCCGTTCTCCAGCGCAACCAGCCGAATACGGTTTTTGCGCTCATCAACATCCACGATGGCTACGGTGGAACCATCGGGAGACAGATCCCAGGCCGGCGAGGCTTCCAGATCAGCGGCCAGCCTCAGCATTTCATTCATTCTGCCGCGGAGAGGGTTGAGACTGGTGAACACCAGCTCGCCGTTTCCCTCGTCAGGTTCGCTAAGGACACAGGCTGAGTGGCCAGATGCACAGCGAACCGAGGCTCCGCGACGGGCTTCGAGCACTGGCTCGGGGGCTCCGCCCGAAATCGGTACCCGCAGCAGACGCATCGGCCCCGATGGCGCGCTTTTCTCCACATAATCCCAGTACAGGACCCATGCAGCGTCGGGACTAAGCCGAGGTTCGGTCTGGTCGCCGGGACCCAAGATGAAATTTTGGGCCTTCCGCTCCAGTAAGCGTTGCCGGAAGATGTCCCAGTTCCCGTTGCGGTCGGAATAGAAGAAAAGTGCTTGCCCGTCCGGCGTCCAAGCCGAGGGCAGATTGTTTCGCCCCTCGAGGGTCAGCCGCCGTGGCTGTTCCAAGCTCCCTTTGCTTTCAAAGCCTGCGACGAACAAGTCTTTCTGGAATCCAGCATTAACGAAAACCAGGTGCTTGCCGTCTGTGCTGACGCTCAAATCCAGTAGCGACAAGCCAGCCCAGTTAGTGATCCGACGCGAGGCTCCCGATATCTTTACGTGCGAGGGGGCAATGGGAAGTTCCCACAGGTTCATGTCCCGGTCGCTGGGTGGCGGTTCTTGCATCGTGTAGATGATGCGGCGGTCGGAGGACCAGCAGAAACTGCGCAGCGCGGGAGCGGCAAAGAGAGTGCTGCTAAGACCCCCTGCCCCGGGCAAGGTCTCGATGGCCGTCTCTGACCTTTCGCTGTCCGTGTGGGACTTCAGGTATGCGATCCGCCCGCCGTCAGGCGCCCACTGCACTTGCAGAAAACGGTCTCCGCGCGCGGCTTGGAGAAGCTTCCGAGGACTCTCACCGTTGGCGCCCATTACCCAGATCTCGGATAGCGATCTGCCGCCGATGTAAGCAATATGCGCACCGTCCGGCGATACGGATGCGCGTCCCGCATCGTCCCGCAGCCTGCGCGGGCTACCGCCAAGAATGGAGACGATCCAGAGACCGGTAGTTTCGCCGGATTCGCCGGGGCCAACGGCCGCCAGAGTGGTTCCGTCTGGGAACCACGAAAGGCTGACGCACCGAAAGCAAAATCCTTCTGGAAGAGGAAGAGAATGTGTTTCTCCGGTTTCAAGTCGCCGAACGAATGCGCCGGTTAAATCTGCGAACGCCAGGTACCTGCCATCAGGAGAAATCGTCGCTGCATACACGGGATTTTCGGGAGGATTGGTGGTGACACTGCGCTGCAGAAGCATGCGCGTTTCGGGGCGCGCACCCAGCGACCAGCGCCACAAGGAAAATCCGACGGCCAGGGCCGCGATCGCGAGTGCGGCCATGACCAGGGCTGGTTTGCGCTGCCCGGGCACTCGGGCCCGACTGCTGGAGGACTGAAGGTCCGGACGCAGTTCCGCCGACTCGGTATCTCGCTTCAACCTCTTCAAATCCGTCTGCAGCTCGTTCGCACTCTGATAGCGCAGGCTTCGGTCTTTCTCCAGAGCCTTTTGGATGATCTCTTCCAGCTTAGGCGGTACGTCAGGATTCAGCCGCACCGCTGACGTTGGCTTTCCGTCCAGAATGGCTTTGAAGATCACCGCAGAACTTTCGCCACGAAACGGCAGCGTGCCCGTCGTCATCTCATACAGCACTGCGCCGAAGGAGAACAGGTCGGTACGGGCATCCAGTTCCTTCCCCCTAGCCTGCTCCGGCGACATATAGGCGACCGTCCCCAATGCTGCGCCGGGGCTGGTCAGTGGCTGTTCGTCAATCGTGCGCGTCTGTGTGTTGGCAGATGCGATGTGGCTCGACGAACTGCGCAAGGGCGTGACTTTTGCCAGCCCAAAGTCGAGAATCTTGGCGTGCTCACGGTCCGTGACAAAGATGTTGGCGGGCTTGATGTCGCGGTGAACGATCCCTTTTGTGTGGGCTGCTTCGAGCGCGTCGGCGATCTCGACGCCCAACGACAACGTCGTCTCAATCTCCAACGGCTTGCCCGCAATGCGGTGCTTCAGCGTCATCCCCTCCAGGAATTCCATCGCAATGAAGCGCTTGCCCTCGTGCTCACCGATTTCGTAGATGGTGCAGATATTGGGATGGTTTAGCGCAGAGGCAGCGCGGGCTTCGCGGCGGAAACGTTCTAATGCCTGCGTGTCTTGCGCGACATCCTCGGGAAGAAACTTGAGGGCTACGAAGCGGCCAAGCGAGGTGTCCTCAGCCTTGTAAACGACGCCCATCCCGCCGCCGCCAAGTTTTTCGATGATACGATAATGCGAAACGGCAGAGCCAATCACGGCAGCTCGCCCTTCCGACAGCCTTGACCACAAAATACTAGGACCTCCGGGTGAGCAAGTCAACGGCCTGCGGCCCGATCGGCCCGATCTAGTAACTCACTTCCCATCAGACTGCTGTACAATTTCCGGGCCGTGCCCAACGCAGCGCGAACTCTGATTGCCCCATTGCTGCTGGTTTCAGCATGGGCCACCTGCCAGGACCTGCCCAGGCCGCAAATCTCTTCCGCGGCGGGCAAGCCGGCTCCGAACTTCACCCTCAAGGACGAACACGGTAAGAGCGTCAGCCTGGCGTCAATGCGCGGCAAGCGCGTGCTCCTGATCTTCTATCGCGGCTACTGGTGACCCTACTGCACGGGCCAACTGCGCGAGTTCGCGCGGCACACAAAAGAGTTCGAATCCCTCAACACTCGCGTGGTAGCTATTAGCGTTGACAATACTGAGTACGCGTCGAAGGTCTGGGAGGGCGTTGTGAACCGCCGGTTCACTATCCTGAGCGACCCGGGTGCGCGGGTAATTCGGTCCTATGGCCTGCTGCACCCCAGTGCAGGCATGGAGGGCCAGGACATTGCGCTGGATACCACACTCCTCGTAGATTTCGATGGGCACGAGCGCTGGCGACGAGTCAGCGAAACCCTACCTGATTTGCCCACCGCCGAAGAAATCTTGACACGCATCCGTGAAACACCTCACGCCTCAGAGGGGAAAGCAAGGTAAGAGCCGATTACAGCGGCTTCACTTCAGTGTCTTGGTAGGTTTCTCGCCCACTAGAAAGTCCGGACCGTCGCCATCGTGGGCGATGATGTTGCCCTTGCAGCACATACATTTGCTTCCGCTATGTCGAGCGCGAATGCTGCGGCATCTTTGCGGGCTGATTCCGCGGCCTCAAGAGGGTGGGCGGCACGTTCTTTGGCTGCGGCCAGATTCTCCTCAGCTTTTGCCGCCGTTCGACGGCACAGCACAGTAGCAAGCACCCAGAATCATTACATCAAAACCGCATCGCTCGATGCGATTGCAGCAATGAGGCGGTTCTCGGAAGCCTTAATGTGCTCCACTTGTGCTCCGGACTCCGCTGTCAAGTCTAAGAGCTCTGTGCAGTAGAAGTAGGTAAATACCTACCGCTCAGCCGCCGCTGACAGCGGGGACGATCGAAATCTTAGATCCGGACGAGATGGGGCTCGCGAGTCCACCTGTATATCGGACATTCTCGTCCCCAATGAAAATATTGATATGTTGCCGTACTTGTCCCTGTTCGGTCACGAGGCGATCTCGAACTCCGGGGTAGTGTGTCCAGAGGGCTGACAACGCGTCGGCCAAAGTTGTAGGTGAACATTCGATCTCAACTCGGCCGCGCCCGGCAGTAAATTCGCGCAAAGCGTCCGGAATGTGAAAGGTTATCGGCACGATCATCTCTTTTTTGTTGGGCGCGACCTGTTCGTTGGCCGCGACTGGCGCGTCGAAGGGAACCTTGATCGAGATTTAGGTGCGGATGCAGCCTTATGCGACGTTGGCCATAATCCAGAGGCACCCTCAAAAACTGCGTTCCGTACGCAGACCACGGATGGCAGCCCGTCGAGTATCTTTTGCCACGTCCTGCCTTCATCGCGCGAGCCAAAAAGCTGCCCGCTGCGTGTACCGAAGTAAATACCGACGGGATCGAATGAATCCGCTGTCATGGCATCGCGCAGGACAGTCTCGTATGCGCGTTTTTGGGGCAAGCCGCGCACCAGAGGCTCCCATGAGGCGCCACCGTTGCGGGTTCGATAGACGCGCAGGCGGCCGTCGCAGGCGCAGCGAAACTCGTCGGACTCAACTGGAACGACGTACACGCAGTCGGGATTTCTGGGGTGCACGAGGACAGTAAAACCAAAATCCGATGGCACGCCGTTGGCAATGTCGGTCCAGCTTTCGGCACAGTTGTCGGAGCGATACAATCCCCAATGATTTTGCAGGAAGAGGCGTTCGGGTCGACCGGGATGGATCGCGATTTTATGTACACACTGCCCGAACTCGGGATACTTGTCGGGCATGAACATAGCGCGGATGCCTCGGTTTTGCGCGCTCCAGTTACTTCCACCGTCATTGGTCCGGTAAACACCGCCGGCTGAGATTGCCACATACATGCGCTGTTTGTCGGCGGGATCCAAAACGACGGAATGCAAAGCCAGTCCTCCATTACCTGGCATCCAACGGGGACGATGCGGATGGTCGAAGAGACCACGCACCAGCGACCAGGTTTCGCCCGCATCGCGGGTTTCGAAAAGCGCGGCAGGTTCTACGCCGCAATAGAGGACATTGGGCTCCTCGGGCCGGCCGAGCGTTATCTGCCAGATGTTCTTCAGGGAGACGCCGGTATCGGAAGGAAATCGAATGGGAGCCTGCTGCGGATTGGTCCAACTCTTTCCGAAATCATCGCTGGATCGCAGGAGTGTCCCCCAATAATTCTGCGTCGATGCCCAGATGCGGTGCTGGCCCCCGCGGTCGTCATATGCCATCGCGTAAACATTGTGTCCGTGGAAATAGGGGCCACCGACATCCCAGCGGCTGCGCTGCGCGTTTGAGCGAAGGATGAATGCTCCTTTTGTCGTTCCTACCAACAAAAGAAAGTCTCCCTTCTTGACATGCGCGTGTCGCACGCTGTGCAAGACCGTAGTCCTGGGCGCACTCTGATCGGGGCCGGCATCGGAGGAGACGATCGCACCAGACTGAATAGCTTCGAGAGCTGCCTGGACTTCAGCGGCACGTTGATAACGCTGCAGCGGTTCCTTGGTGAGACAGCGTTGGATGATCGCCCACAGGCCGGGAGGTACCGGGGGACCAAGCAGGTTCGGGATTTCGCGCATGATGGCCGAGCTGATCTCGAAGCCTGTGCGCCCCTCAAATGGCATACGGCCGGAAGCGGCTTCATAGAGCACAACCCCCAGGGCCCACAGATCACTGCGATAATCGGCCGTGTCGCCACGCAGGATTTCGGGGGCCATGTATGGCAAAGTGCCGCTTACGTTGGATGCGTCCTGCAGAGTTGTAAAGGACCGGGTGGTGCCCTCGAATATCCCACTGCCTACCTGCTTCGCTAAACCGAAATCGAGGACTTTGACCAGACCGTCTGCAGTGATGACGATATTCGCCGTCTTCAGATCTCGATGAACGATACCGCGGTCATGAGCGCGGGCGAGGGCGCTTGCAATCTGAACACCGTACCGCAGGACTGACTCTGGCGGCAACCCTGCGTCACCGGTCATGGCTCGCAAAGACTTGCCCTCGACCAGTTCCATCACGATGTACAGTTCGCCGTCAGTCTCGCCAACTTCGTGGATGGTGCAGATATTGGGATGAGCTAGAGAAGAAGAAGCACGCGCCTCGTGGAGCAGACTCTGGCTTGCTGATGCGTCAAGACGAGCATCCTTGTTAACTACTTTCACGGCCACATCGCGGTGCAACACTTCGTCATAAGCGCGATAGACAAACCCCATTCCTCCTTCCCCGATCTTCGCGACGATACGGTAATGACCGAGCACCTGACCGATCACAGGACACTCCTTTCCCGCCCCATGCTAGGCTGTGCTTTGGACCACAGTCAACGATGCTGAGCCTCTATCCGAGCTGCAAGAGGTATCAAGATTCATACAAAATTGCACTGCCGCCTCCACAAACCACCCCGAGTGAGGCTTTGGACGCGTGGCAAATCGGAAACAATCCCCGTCGGTACGCCTTCGACGGTGAAGTTGATGTCTTGTCCGCCGAATCCTCTGCCCACTGATGCACCCGACCTGCAAGGGGACAAGCCGCAAGGATTGCAATCATCTCCACGGTGGACGAAGATGTACGGTACAAGCAGCGCCTTCATCTTGGCTACCAGACCATTGTCCACCCCTTTCAGTTCTGAATAGTCACCGGCACCTGCGCGAGAATGGCGAGATGGCCGGTGGAATCGAGTACTCTAACTTCGATCGTGTGGGCACCGTTTCCATATTGACTCGTATCCAACAAGAAGCTGTAACCGATAGCGGCGGGCGCGTGCGGGAAGTCCTTGCCTACATCAGATCGGTCCTCACCATAGGTGGCATTGCCAGCCAAAACTCCATCCACGTAGACGTCCACGCTGGAGACGGCCGTATCATCCAATGCCCAACCGCTGACGTTGACCTTGCCGGCGATCTGGGAATTTGCCAGTGGCTGTTCCACCACTGCCAGCGGCGTCATGATGTCCGATACCGCAATGTGATTGTGCAGATTGTAAATGACTTGGCGAGCATGCTTGTAGTCCCCGGCGATCAGGTACGCATCGCCCTCAAGAATGCTATTGGGGCTGAACGTGAACATCGCCATGGGATCAAAATAGTTCGCCCCGAATCCAGTTGGACCGGGATCTCCAGGGACTCTCACGCCACTGAAGTAAAAGGCCGAGGCAGGTTCAAACACGCTCAGTCCGATGTCATGCTCGTTCACTAATGCGAACCAGTGCTCGGGCGTATATATCCGTGGTGCATGTCCCCCCAAGTCCGTCAGCGTACTGAAGGTGAGTGCGCCATTGGTCCAAGGCAGAGTGTTCTCATAGATAACCAGCTTGCCATCCTCCAAGTTGCAATAGACTGCAGGAAAATCCTGGAAATTGTTGGTATGCAGGTCTGTACCGAAGTGTGTAACTTTCATGTGCGGTTTGAAAGTAAAGGCATGATCAGCGACGGCCGTGAGGGTCATTTCCGCATAAGTATCCTGAAGAATCGGCTGAGCGGGTCCTCCTCCGAAAGGTTCCGGGCTAAAATTAAGTCCCTGCGTTTTGACATAAATCGAGTCTCCAGTCACGGTCTGGGCCAGGATCGGGCTGCCGTGGTTGTAAATGTCACCACCCTGGGGCGGATTCCATGGGGTACCATCGCCATCAAACTGCGCTAGCTGCACCTCGCGGCCCGCGTCGTGCGCATTGACGAAATTCTCTCCGTTTAGACTCACTTCTACGATGGATCCGCCCCACGCCGTCTCCATGCCAACGCGTGCAACATCGGCACCTGCGCTCGATTCCAGATACAGGAGGGAACCGCTCTGGAAAGTGCGTACGCTGACAATGGGCTCCGTAGTCAACGTCACCGAGGCACTGTGCGATAAGCTGCCGCTTGTGGCCGTAATATCAACCTATCAACCTGAATTGTTTGCGCTTGACCGCAGACGGCGAGAGAAACCAGCAGCACAACCTGTCGAGTTGCTGGACTCATTAAAAGTACCCTTCCTGCAAACGCTCTTGCACATTCAACCCTTAATAAAGGCTTCTTGAGGTTTCTACAAGTGCAGTTCTGCCGCCGTACCGCTGATTGTGGAGCTACAAAGTTCCTCCGAGCCTCGCGATAATCTCGAGAAAAGCCCTGGTGACATGGTATGGAGCCTTCCAAGGACCAATCTTTTCGTCGTCGATCCTTCCATTTTGAAAGAGGGCGGTATATACCTCGCCATATTGGTGATCTGTGAATCGTGCTGTGAAGAATCGAGCCTGGAGATCGAAGGCGCTCCAGTATTTGAGGTTACCGGTAAGCTGGTACGCATTGAGCAGCGCGACCAGAGCCTCACACTGTTGCCACCACTCCATATCCTTGTTGGTCGCAGGCTGGGTGGCAGGGCCGTATCGATAGACTCCGCCGTGGTCCTTATCGAAACCATAGAGAAGTGCATGATCGACAAGCACAAGGCTGGCGCCGCGAATCCTGGCATCCTGCTGTCGACCTACGCGTTGCGCGGCCTCCACGATCAGCCAACTGGCCTCCAGATCGAGACCGTATTCGGATTGCTGGGAATCGCCATCGTGATCGGCCACGCTCCAATCATCATGGAAGTAGTAGCGGCCGTATCCGACATCGACGTCGATAATTTTGTTGACGAGGATATCCAGCAGTTCCTCCAGGCGGGCCCGCACTTGGGCGTCGCCGGTAACGTCGTAGAGCGTAGCCAAAGCTTCGACCAATCCTAAATGCCAGTCGTAGGATTTCCTTCCAAACGATCCGGCCGCGTTCGGTCCATCCTTGTAGTCTTTGATAAATTGCCAGTTCGCGGTGAAGGCGATGCGATAGCCGCCATACTGGTTATCGTGGGCGTGCTGGTCGATAACCTGGAACAAGTCCAGAGCTTCGCGGGCAACCTGATTGTCATGAAAGGCCAGAGCGTATTCCGCCAGTCCCTCCATCACGTAGGACATGGGGTTCAACTGCTTCGTCGAGTCGACGATCTTGCCATCACGGGTGACCATGAAGTAATAGCCGCCATGTTCTTTGTCCCACATCTTGTCGCGCAAGAATTTCAGACATTCTGCCGCCATCTTTTGATACGCATGGTCCGGATACCGGCGATACGCTTCTGAGAATGACCAGAGAGAGCGTGAAATGAGCACAACCGATTTGTTGCCGGAGCCAGTCGGCTCTCCCTGCCGATTCAATTGTCCGAGGAGGCCGCCGTATTCCTTGTCGAGCGCATGGTCAATCCAGAATTGAAGAACACTGTGTTGCAGAGAATCGCGGAATACCACGGACCAGTCGCGGGCAGCCTCGCCGTTCATCTGAGCGAAAAGGGCCGAACACGCACAAAACAGAAGAAACATCGGAAGGGAACAGCAAAGTCGCTTGAGGACAGGGTTCATTGCCTCCGCCTTATGAACGCTCGCCTTTAGAGCGCTGACGTCCTCGACGAACTGAGCGTTGCTTGGAACAAAACGAACGATGGGCACGGTTGAAGACGTGCCCTTTCACGGCGCATTCCAGTTTCGCTTCAGAAGGAAAGCTTCAACGCCATCTGTCCGATCCTGCCATCACGGGCACCACCGACAAGGCCAATGTTGCCATCGATGGCCCCGTCAGGATTGGTGAACTGAGCGTGATTGAACACATTGAAAAACTCTGCCCGAAATTCAAGTGCAGTCCTGTCCGTGATACTCGTGTTCTTGTGCAAGGCTAGATCCCAGTTGTTGATACCTGGACCGTGGAAAAAGCGACGCTTTGCATTGCCTGTCGTACCTAGAGTCTCAGGCGAAAATGGGGAAGGATCAAAGTACAGGTTGCCCGGTGCTCGCGGATTGAGGTAGTGGATTGGCTGCCCGTTGTAGTTGGGGGTATCGGCGCCGCTGCAGCCACAAAGGGAAGCATCGTCGCCTTCGCTGAGGGTGATCGGGAAGCCGGTGGTGAAGCGGGTGATCCCCGCAATCGTCCATCCAGAAAGCAACTTGCCTTGGACCCCGTGGATTGACTTTGTAAAAGGCAAGTCATAGCTGTAGCTGAAGACGAAATTGTGAGCGATATCGAATGTGGAGAGTGCGCGGCTCAAGCTCGGATTGAAAGGATTGATCGCGTCGAAGAACCCCGATGAGTTATCGATGGACTTCGACCAGGTATAAGCGCCCAGGAAGCGAACGGCTCCGACTTTCCTTTCCAGTTGGATCTGCAGGGCGTTGTAATTGGAGTTTGCGGCCGTTGCTTCCCATGCGTTGTTCTGGAAATCGAGCGACCCAACTCCGGTTGTCTTATCCAGTTCCCGGCCGGACGTCACCGAGTAGGGACGGGTCCCGAAGGCGAAGTTACCACCACCCAAGTCGTAAATCGTGTCTTCGCCAAAAGGTCCGCAGTCCGGAATTGATAAACAGACTGCGGGATTCCCCGGGTTCGACTCGACGGTGGACAGGAGGTGGCGTCCGCGAGAACCGACAAAACCAAGTGACAGCAGCAGGTTCTTTGGAAGTTCGCGCTCAATCGTAAGGTTAAACTGCTCCGAATACGGAAGTTTGTTGGTTAGCGTGTAAGTGGGCGCAAAAGCAATCGGAAGATACGGGGCCCAGATTCCAGTAGCCCCTGGAGGCGGAATCGTGAACGGAAATCGGTTCCCTACGGGATCCTGTTGCCCAACGCGTCGCTTGTAAGGCTCCACGATGTAAATGGGAGAAGGGCTTACCCAGAACAGCCCGAACGGAGCATCGCCCACTTCGTTGAACAGCGTCACATCTTCGATCGCCGTGTAGTAAATCCCGCCGCCTGCACGGATTGCGGTCTTCCCAGGTCCGCCAAGGAGCTTTCCGGCAAATCCGTCGGTAGCTGACGGCGAATAGGCGATTCCCAGCCGCGGCGCGAAGCGGTTGTATTGCGTGGGGGCCAGCGTTCGAGGAACTTCTGGGTCACCGGGGAACACAAACCCGGTTGGTGAATCTGGATAGACTTTGGACTGTATCCCCGGCGAAAAGGTCTGGATTCTGTTTTTCGTGTCGTAGAAAGGCTGGCTCGTATCCCAGCGCAAGCCGTAGTTGATAGTGAGATCGGGCCTGGCTTTGAACGTGTCCTGGGCATACAGCCCGAAATACTTGGTGCGGGAATCCAACAACTGCGGACTAGTCTGATTAAAAAGATCAGGCGCGCCAAGCAAATAGTCGGCGAAGTCGTTTCCAGTCTCGCCGCCGTCGAACTCGAACCAGCCGTTGGAAGTGTAGGTGTTGCGTTCGTTGACTTGAATGTAGCGAATATCACCTCCGAACTTGAAGGAGTGTTTGCCTACGACCTTCGAAAAATTGTCGGTGACCTGATAGGTATTGTTGTACTGTCCGGTGGTGCCGTCCGGCAGACCGAAAGCAGAGCCCATCTGCCCGAAGGTAATGGGTGCCACACCCTCGTACTTCTCGTTGGTCGGTATGACTCCCAGTGGATGAGTTGAATCGCCGCGGAAATATCCAAAGTCTTCGATCTTGCCCAATCCACCGACCGGCTTGTTCTTCGTGAAGGCGAAGCGGGTGTAATTAACACGTACTTCGTTGACGGTGTTTGGATTGAGGATGGCGGTGTTGCTCAATTGCATTTGCTGCGCTCGTGAAGGCGTGGTCGCCGAAAAGCCAGGCAAGTTTGAGGTAAACGCAGGATAAGGGTTCAAGTAACTCGCATCGTCGAAGTGGTAGTAGGCGGACCAGTTGCCGAGATGCGCTGTGTTGAAATCAACCTTCAGACCGTATTTGTCGTCCCGCAGATGTTGTTTTTCGGCCGTGGTTGCGAATGTAGGTGTTCCTCCTGAATCTCCGTTAGGATCTGGAACGAACTTGAGCGTGGCGACGGCCACCGGAGACCAGGCCGATTGAGGAATAACCGGTCCGTTCGCGCCGGGGAATACGCAGCCCGTACTGGAATCGTTGCTGGTGCAGCCCGGAAACCAGTACGGCTCATCTTTAACAACTGTATATCCCAAGCGCTGGCCTAACACGGCCGGGAAGTTGTTGGGATCGCCGTCGTTTCCACGAACCGTGCCGGAAAAAGATTGAAACTGTGTAGTCCCGAGATCAGAGAAGTCGCCGGTTTTCTCAAGGACGGAAGGGACAACTTGTTTTTGCGACACCCCGCGTATCTCGCGGGTACCCTGGTAGTCGCCAAAGACGAACAACTTGTTCTTCACGATTGGGGCGCCGATGGTGCCCCCGAACTGATTTCGCTTGAACACGCCCCGCTCTGGATCGAAGTAACTGCGCGCGTCGAATTTTTCGTTGCGCAGGAATTCGTAAACCGAACCGTGAATTTCGTTGGTGCCAGACTTGGTGACAACATTGACGATTCCGCCGGAGAAGCGGCCGAACTCCGCATTAAAAGAGTTGGTCAGGAGGCGGAATTCTTCTATTGAGTCGAGAGTGGGGACGATGGAAGCGCCATTGTCGACGCTCTCCTCAACATCACCGCCGTTCACCAGAAACGAGTTGGCGGATTCGCGTTGTCCGTTGACGGACACCTGACCGGCACTCATGTTGCCGGAAACGAGTCGGTCCCCGATTGCGGCTTCTGAGGAGACCGGCACGACCCCGGCTTGCAAGCCCAGCAAGTCCAGGTAGCTGCGGCCATTCAGCGGGAGCGTGGTCATCTTCTTCTGCCCGATGACATCTCCCAGTTGCGTGCTGGTGGTGTCTACCTGGCTGGCAGCTCCAGTAACCTCCACCGTCTGGGTGATTGCACCGACCGCCAGCTTGAAATCAGCCCTGTACTTCTGATTAACTTCGAGCTTGATCATGGTCTGCACCGCGGCCCGAAATCCGGCCATCTCGGCCCGGACCGAGTAATTTTCCCCGACGGGGAGAGCGAGAAACTGGTAGTCGCCTGCAGAGTTGGTCTGAACCCGACGCTCGAGCCCGGTATTCGCGTTCTTAAGGATCACAGTGGCATTGGCGATGGCGGCGCCGCTCGGGTCCGTAACCGTTCCTGAGATGGAACCCGTAACCTCGGCATTCAGCAACAGAGGGAAGAGCAGAGACAGGGCAACACCACAAGCGAGAACCTTCCACAGTAAACGGCGCTCCATGAAGCACCTCCACCGGCATGGGTTTGGGAGCATCCCCAAGTTGAACTCGAAAAGTGTCCCATACGTTACTCACAAGCATCAGAGTAGTCAAGACGAAATCTATTTTCATCTGGTGATATTCTCCATTCCACGAGGAGGCCTGTGACTCAGACTCGAACCGCGTTTCCGGCACGAAGAGCGCGGCCCCCGAATTCTCCGGGGTTGAGATGTCTCCATGCCGCGGTGGTCATCGCACTCCAAATGATTGAGACAATCCATCCGGCCAGTGCACAGACGCCCCCGACCATTTGTGTCGCCGCACGCCCATTCATCACGCGGTCCCGCGCGGCTCTCAGTGCCGGAGATTCTGCCTCTGCCATTCGAGAACTAAGCCGAGCCACCGAAGTCGATCCCGATTGTGCCGAGGTCTATTTGCTATGGGGGCTGACCGAATTCCACGAAGGCATGACGGCAAATTCGATCCAGCACTACAAACGAGCCCTGGACGCGAACCCACGTTCGTACTCAGCTCACTACAATCTGGCACTGGCTTACGTGCGCGAGCACAAGCTACACGATGCCCGCGCGGAACTCGAACAAGCCGCGACTTTGGACCCCAGTCAGGCGGATGCCGCATATGACTTGGGCATAGTTCTGCTGGAACTGCACGAACCGGCAGCGGCACTGATTCAATTACGGCACGCGAGGATACTCAATCCTGGACGTGCTGATGTCGTCTTCAATGTTGTCCGTGCCGAACTCGAGGCTGGGCAGCTCACGGAGGCGCAGAAGGAGGCCCGCGCTTCGGCAAAACACTTCGGTTCTGATTTTCAATGGAATGCTGCCGTTGGTCAGCTCTTCCTTCAGAATGCGCAAGCAAAAGACGCTGCCTTGTATCTGCTTGCCGCCAATCGCATCCGACCTGACGACATCGAGATCCGTCACCAACTGGCCTTAACTTACCTGCAATCCGGCGAGGCGGACGAAGTCTTGAACGTTATCGGAGAGCCGAAAACATCGGATGACCATTACCTGCGCGCCAGCGCGTACTACGCTTCGCACCGCTTCGAGAAAGCGGACAAAGAATCCGAGCTGGCAGTTGCGATGACTCCCGATAGTCCCCAGGTTCTAGTCTTGCGCACTCGACTGCTGCAACGTGCCGGAGAGCAGGATAACGCATTGCTGCTGGCGCAAAAGGCAATTGCGCTCGCGCCCAATTGGGATGAGCCTTATTACCTTGCAGGTATAAGCTATTACTTCATTAGAAGATACGATAAGGCGGAGGAGAATCTAGCACGGGCGGTGGAACTGAATCCGAGTGCAGCACGAGCTTTATTTCTCCAGTACATCGCCCTGGCAAATCTGGGAAAGATCACTGACGCTGAACGATGTCTGCGGCGGGCGATTGATCTGGATCCGCAGAACGCGCGTCTACATTGTCACATCGGCATTCTGCTCTTGCGGAAGAATGAAATCGCGCAAGCGGAAGCCTCCTTTAGAAAGGCGATCCAGCTCAATCCGAAATACGGACTTTCACATTTCGAACTTGGGAAACTCCTGGTAGCCTCGCAACAATTCATACCCGCCGCTGAGGAGTTCGAGCAAGCTGTAAAATACGATCCCGGTATGAGCGCGGCATATTACCAGCTCGGCCGTGTTTATGCCAAGCTCGGAGAAGTCGACAAATCGCGGCACATGTTCGCCGAATTTGAGCGACTGCACAAACAAGAGCAACAAGATCCCGGTTCCGTCGACAAAGAACAAAATGAAGATGCCCGGAAAGCCACCGAGTCGCCCTGAATCCCCCCCCGAGCAATGGGTTAGCTCTAGATCTCCTCCTAGAGTATCTCCGTGTCGCGCGGGGCAATTTTGAAGGGAACGGCGTTGACTAACCGGAGACTACTGAACCGCTGTGTCATTACTGTGCGGCGATGACGAAAACGTCGCCGTTCAAACAAGTACCCTTCTACTGCGAAATTCATTTCGGTGAACCTTGCGAGTCCCCCGGGGCCGGCTTCGCACTCACGCGAGTTCCTGGCCTCAGCTCGTCTGTGCCCCGCGATGCAACCTCATCGCCCGGCTGCAGATCCCCGAAAAGCTCGATTAGCTTTCCATCGACTTCGCCGGTTTGGACGTTCACCCACTCTGCCGTTCCATCGCGGATGCGAACGACAAAAGTTGCTTCTGTGGTCCTGGCAACCGACGATGCCGGAACAAACAGAGTCGCCTCCGAACGATGGACGGGCCAAAGCACTTCGGGGAACATTCCCGAAGCCAGACGGCCCTTCGGATTCGCGACGTCGAGTTCTACAGGCATCGTTCGTGTCTTTACGTCAACCGAGTGAGCAATCCGCGCGACTGTTCCCGAGAATGTTTGATTCGGGAACGCCGGTACGCTGAAGTCGACTTTCGCCCCCTCGGTCATCCCGGCCACATACTTCTCGGGAACAGGCACCACCGCCCTGAGCCGTGCTATTTGTTCTACTCTCAACAAAGGGACATTGGCTCCTGATCCACTCCCGGGACCCACCAAAGCTCCAGGGTGAACATTCCTCTCGGTGACCACGCCGTCGAACGGAGCTCGAACTTGCAGGTAGCCCTGAATTTCCGTGATCGATTGCAAGGCCGCCTTCGCCGCTTTCTCACTCTGTGCCGCTGCATCCAGGCGGGCACGATTCCCTTCGACAGCCCTCTGCTCCACTTCCAGGTCATTGCCGGCGACTACGCCGGGCGTTCCGGAAGCTGTTCTTAGTCTTTCGTAAGTGCTTTGTTCGGACGCGAGCTTCGCTTCGGATTCAGCACGTTGGGCAACCGCTGCTTGGAGTTTCGATTGCGCTTCTCCGCGCTGCGCGGCAATTTCAGGAGCGACCAGCCGAACCATGAGTTGTCCGGCCTTCACTGCCGAACCCCGGTCGACGCCGATCCAATCCACGAATGACGTAATTTTGGGGAAAACAGCCACGACTTCGTAGGGCTGGAGTTCGCCGGGGAGGCGCACGGTAACGGCAAGCTTGCGGGACACGACTCTCGTGACTTCGACGGTAGGTGTTGACCCCGCGGCTGCATTCGCGCCAGCGGCGCTTGTTACGGGACTCGAATTCGAGCCGCACGAAATACAAAACCCGATACTGCCGGCCAGAACAAGAATGGATATCGCTGGTATTCGAGTCATGAAGCTTCCCCAGAAGTGGAGTCTGGATTACCCAGTGGCTGGTTTGCAAAAGCGCTTTGCGGATCCTCCGGATCGAGCGACGGCGAGCGAGTGCCCGCTCGTTCCTGGATCATCGAAAACACCAGAGGCAAGATCAGCAGAGTCGCGGCGGTGGCAAACAATAATCCTCCGATGACCGCGCGCCCGAGAGGAGCCGTCTGCTGCGCTCCCTCACCGATTCCGAGCGCCATGGGAAACATTCCCGCGATCATCGCCATGCTGGTCATTAGGATTGGTCTCATGCGAGTTTGCGCACCGTGGATGGCCGCGACCTTTGAGGCGTTACCAGCTCGACGGTATTCCTCGGCAAAGATGACCAGCAAAATCGCGTTGGCGACCGCGACGCCGATGGCCATGATGGCTCCCATGAACGACTGGATATTCAAGGTGGTTCCGGTAAGCAGCAGGGCAAAAATCACGCCACAGATGACCGCCGGAACGGTCGAGAGGACAGCCACTGCCAGTCGTATCGACTGGAAGTTGGCAGCGAGCAGCAGGTAGATGACAAGGACGGCAAGAAGAAGTCCCACGCCGAGATTCGTCAGCGTCTCCTTCAGGGGACCCACCTGGCCTCGGACGTTGACCTTCACCCCACGGGGCGGAGTTCCGGCGTTCTTGATGGCCTGCTCCAGCCGGTTCGAGACTCGGCCCAGATCTTCGCCGGAAACATTCGCGGTGAGTGTCAACATCCGCTGTCCGTTCCAGCGGTGATATTCGCCGACGGTGTTTCCGTAAGTGATTTGCGCCACATCGCCCAACAGGGGATGCGATGAGCTGCCGGGTGTGACCGGCACGTGCTCAAGGTCCTGAATGGAGGTCATTTCGGCTTGTGGGATTTGCACCTGCAGTTGGTACGCTACCCCGGACTTCGGGTCGGCCCAATAATTCGGCGTGACGAAACGGCTGGACGAGGTGGCCGCGAGGAACGATCGGCCTACCTTGTCGACAGTCACGCCCAGCTGTCCTGCCCGCTCGCGATCGATGTTCACGTTCATGCTTGGATAGTCCAAAGGCTCGTCATACTGTAGGTCACGGAGAGCGCCGATGTGTCCAAGCTCCGCGCGAATTTTCTCGGCGAAAGCTCGGTCGGCCGCCAAGTCCGGCCCGGCCACGTTGATCTCGACAGGAGTGGAAGCTCCAAAATTCATGATCTGCGTGACGAGGTCCGCGGCTTCAAACGAGAATTGGCATCCTGGAAATTCTCCCGGCAAACTCTTCCGCAGGCGCTCTTCGAGTTCGTCCGCACGGATACCGGAGTCGGCCTTGAACGCAACGCGCAAGACCGCTTCGTGCTGTCCGCTCGTCCACAAGTAAATCGTATTGATGGGGTAGTTCGGAGGCGTCGCGCCGACATAGCCCAAAGTGATCGTTACATTTCCCGGTCCGGCGGCTTTTTCGATCGAGCGCAGAAGCTCGAGCGACAAGCGCTCCGTCGCTTCTACGCGCGTTCCGATCGGTGCGCGGAAACGCAACAACAATTGGGTAGAGGAGACTCGCGGAAAGATCTCCCGTCCGATGCGCGGACCCACTAGCCCAATGACCAGCAAAGCGGCTACGACATAAATCGAAACGACGAGTCTTCGATTTCCGGTTAACTTTTCCAGAGTGTAGCCGAGCTTTCGCCGCAACCGGTCGAGCAGCGAGGGACTCTTCTTCTCTTGCTTATGACGAGCATCGCGAAGGATCCATGTCGAAAGAACGGGCACAAGAGAGCTCGATAACAAATAAGAAGCGGCCATGGCAAATCCCACGGCAAGAGAAAGCGGGACAAAGAGGGAACGCGCAACCCCTACCATGAAGAACGATGGAACAAACACCGCGAGCACACAGAGCATCGCGAGCAGGCGCGGAATCTGCACCTCTTTGCTGGCTTCGAGGACAGCAAGTGCCCGTCCTCGCGCTTGATCAAGATGACTGTGGATGTTTTCCATGACCACCGTGGATTCATCGACAAGAATCCCCACGGCCAATGCAAGTCCGCCAAGCGTCATGATGTTGATGGTCTGCCCTGCACCCCACAGCGCCACGACGGCAGCAAGCAGCGCAAACGGGATCGTCGCGACCACAATGAGAGCACTCCGCCAGTCCCGCAAAAACAGCAAGACCATCAGCCCCGTAAGCAGCGCCCCGAGCAAACCTTCTTTTACAACCGAAAGCAGGGCGTTTCGTACATACGTAGATTGATCAAACTCGTAGTCGATCTTGATGTCGGAAGGAACAACGGATTGGAATTGTGCCAGGTTCGCCTTCACCTCGTTGACGACGGCAAGAGTCGAAGCATCTGCTCGTTTGGTCACCGGTATATATACTGTCCGGCGTCCATTCACCTCCGCATAGCCAGTGACGATGTCGCTGGAGTCCTCGACTGTGCCGATGTCGCGTAGAAATACGGTGGGACCAGCGCCGGTCCGGATGGGCAGATTTTGCAGGTCCTTGATACTGGAAACCACGGAGTTGATCGGAGCCAACCGCAACAGATCACCGGTTCTCACATTCCCGGCGGGCACGATAACGTTGCCGGCATTAAGAGCTTGAACGACTTCCTCTGGCGCCATGCGGTAGGCACGGAGACGATCCGGATCGAGGCTGACCACAATGGTTCTGGCTGCTCCGCCAAAGGGAGGTGGCGCCGAGACCCCGGGCAGAGTGGCAAACAGTGGCCGCACACGGTTGAGCGCGACATCCTGGATCTCTCCCACCGTGCGGGACGGACTCGAGAATACGAGATAGCCTACGGGAACACTCCCCGCGTCGAAGCGCAGGACGAAGGGCGCGACCGTTCCAGGCGGCATGAATGCGCGGGCGCGATCCACGTACCCCACCGTCTGCGCAACCGCCTGGCTCATGTCGGTGCCGGGCTGAAACGTCAGCTTCACTAGCCCCACGTTTTGAATAGACTTCGATTCGACCGACTCAATCCCAGTGATGTAGAGGAAATGATATTCGTAGTAGTAGACGAGGTAGCCTTCCATCTGTGCCGGTGACATACCCCCGAATGGCTGCATGTCGACCGGCATGCGCACCAGAGCGAGGATCGAGCAAAGAGCTATCGCGATTACAAACACAATGATCGTAAGGGGGCGACGAAGGGCCGAGCGGAGGAGCCACATACTTACGGTCCTCCCTGGGTTTTATCGTGTAGAAACTGCAGAAAGGGCCCGAGATCACCATGGGATGCTGCGACCGAAGCTAGGTTTTGCCAAACCGCGAGCTGCGCAAGAGCGTCATCGGTTTCTGCTTGCACGAGCAGACCCTGCGCATCCGAGACATCTACCAGTGTCGCGAGCCCAGCTTGGTAACGCGCCCGTTCTTGGTTCTCGGTTGTGCGCGCTGCCTCTAGTTCGACCGGTGTGTTCTCGGCGATGCGGCGCGAGCCTTCAAGAGAAGCCTGTGCTTTCAGCAATTGCCCCGTCAGGTCTTGCAGGGCTTGATCGTAGCGAGCGGCTTCGGCACGTTCATTTGCCGATTCAACGGCCTTTCGAGAGCGAATCCCGAAGATGTCGAATACTGGAAAGGTCACGGTCAAGCCGACTGCCCAGTTCGAACGATCTGGGCCGAGGCCTGCGGTTCCTCCTTCGAATTTGCCCGTTGGGTCCCAGCCGCTGCCGCGTCCATACACCGACGATTGAAGGTAGAACTTCGGATAGTATGAACGATCCAGGATATGTACCTGCGCCTGTGCCTCTTCCATCCGCGCGTGCTGCACCTGCGCGATCGGATTGTTGCTAAGCGGGGTGGCTTGTGGAGATCCGTCGGCAGGTGGCCTAAGGAGAGAGCTCTCTCGAACTTCCACGGAGGCATCTGGCAGTCCGAGAATATCGGCTAATGCGGCCCAGCTGATTTTCTCTTGTTGCTGGGCACGGGCTAAATTGACTCTGGCGCGAGCCAACTCTGCATCCGCACGGGAAGCATCCGCTCCCGCGCGAAGCTGGTTATCGACCAGTACCCGGACAGCCTTGTCGAACGTGTCGCGCCGCTCCACATCCGCCTCGGCGGCGTTCACGGTTTCTTCGGCAGCCAGCACCGTTAGGTAGGCGTTCACGGTAGCAACGGCCACATCGAGACGCGTCAAAGAAGCTTCCGCAGTGGCTTGATCTCGAGTGGCGCGCGCGGCGTCCACTTTTGCTCCCCGGTATCCAAAATCGACGGGTTCCCAGGAGAACAGGAGTCCTGCCGCACTTCCCCAAGCGCTTCGATTCGATGTCGATACCGGTACCGGCCCGGAAATCGGGGCGATGATGGATTGCGGAAGGAGCAGGCCTGTAATGTTGTTATCGGTCGCGCGATTTGTCTGCCAAACCATGTCTGCCCTGGGGAGATAATTCGTGCGCGCCAAACCAACGCCCGCCTGAGCCGCCCTCACCCGCTCCAGCGCTGCACGCACCGCAGGATAATTCTTCAGGGCGAAGTCAACCGCCTCTTCGAGCGTAAGTGTTTTTTTCTCTTCTACGTGCGATTGCGCGAGGATGGTCTGGCCGGCGGTTATCAGGAGGGCGAACGTGATCGTAATGCATCTCAGTCCGGCCCGATGATTCTCTAACACGATGGTCTGCTCCTATTTCAAAGACTTTGTGCTGCGACGCTCTTTTACGATGGGGCATGATAGATCCCCTCGATCAACTGCATTCCCCGATCAAGGAGGTCTTGGTCTGAGATTTTTTGTCGTGCCCAACCCTTGAGCACTTCATCGATCCCATAACCCTCTTTGCGGCCGAATTTGTCGTCCGCGAGATCCGCGTCATGAATAATCTCCCCAATCGCCTTCACTCTTCGGTCGCGAATCCTAAAGTCATTCTGTAATGTCTCGAAAGTGCAGTCGTCACCGCGGTGCCCAAAACCCCTCTCGTGAAACATATCGAACGGTACGGAGTCCCTTGGCACTTGTTCTTCAGGTGCGAAGGCAAACTGTGCCTTGGAATCGATGAAGCGTCGAATCAGCCAGGCGGATGCGCATCGGTCCACACCAGGTCTCGGCCTAGTAACCCAAACTCTGTTTTTGTAATCTTTCGAGTTGATCTTTCGCGTCTCTGCCATGTGCGTTGTGAGACGCGCGGCGTCAGCCTTCGCCAGCAGCTCCTCGACGCGCTTCTGCAGAGGACTTTCGAAGAAATCCACCTCAACGATCTCTTGAAAACAGCTGCGCAGCCGGCTGAGACGACCAACGGCCTGCTTCGCTCGAGGCGTATCAAAAAACTCTTGCACTTGGCGGATCAACTCCTGATACTCCTGCGCACGGGCCTCGGCAAAACGTCCGATCATTTGCGGGGCCGAGATATTGTCGATCCCCTGCACGTGAACAATGGAAGCATCTCCCCCGTATTTGCGAATCGACGTGGCCAGCCACTGAAAGCGTTCTTCGTTCATTGGATTGCGGGGCAGTAAGTATCCGGAGTTACCTAGCGGGACGGTTCCGTAGCGTTGCAGTTTTCGCCAGACCTCCACCCGCTGACTAGCCCGCTTGGTAGGCAGGCTGAACGTCAGCAGGAGCCAAGCCAGTCTCGGCTGGTCTCGTACACCCATTTCCATTTGATGTTAGATCTATAACAGAGTGTTTGTAAAGGTTCTGTCACCGATGGGTTGACAGACTTCGAAACTGGCCTATGCGGTAACTCTAACCGTCTTGAGGGTACCTGCTGCAGAACTGTAGATGCGAGTCTGCTAGTAACGCTTGCGTCCTCAAGTTCGTTTCCTGCTAAAGCCCTCTCAACGTGTTCGAATGCTCGCTTGGCTTTTTGGGAACCGACATGCTGGTCACGCTCACGGTAGCCCCTTCTACATTCCCGCGTGTCCCCCACACGACAGCGCTGGGAATGCACGCTTCACTGCTGGGGAATGACGCTGGCGGAGTAGAGCGATCGTGGTCCCTCGCGTCCATGAGCGCGACGCAGGGAGAGCGTGAGACAGATTACCACGACCCTTATGCTAAGCCTTAAAAGTCGGGGCAAGATTTCAGTCGTCAGCAAGGTTGGTGAAGGTCTGTCTTTCGAGTTCAGACTCCTTTGTCCGAGGACAGCCTTTAACGGAGACGGCGTCAA
>WNGP01000863.1_pt1 | contig 24185 bp, 19 predicted proteins | sample 5407671 | NCBI WGS metagenome assembly WNGP01 (sample SAMN13153381, study PRJNA577476) | soil metagenome | isolation source: 40 cm soil or saprolite under Garry oak tree replicate 2 | place: USA:California | collected 2016-06-15
CGCTTGACCATCAGCCAGTCGGGAGGCAATCCCATCATTGGGGCGCTTTACCGTCTTCGTACGACGCTGGCAACCATCATTGAGCGCTCCCTGCCTCAACCGATGGCCGCGCTGCTCATTGCCCTCGTCCTGAGCCTGCGCACGCCCGCGCTGAAACCATTGATACCGGCATTCAACGCCACTGGTACAGCGCACTTGATCGCTCCCTCCGGTTTCAAAGTGACTATCCTGGCGGGCCTTATTGCTGGCGCTACACGGCGACTCTCAAAGAGGCGCGGGAAACAGTTCCAACGGCTATTACCTGCTGAGAAGCGTCAGGGGAACTGGCAGCGCTTGCTGGCAACAGGACTGGTCATCGCGAGCATTGCCGGCTATACCTTTCTCAGTGGAGGCGGTCCCGCGGCATTACGCGCGGGCATCATGGGCGTCGTGCTCGTCATCGCACCCCGTTTTGGGCGTGTCTACAACTTCTATACCGCCATCGCGCTGTCCGCGCTGCTCATGAGCCTGTTCGATCCATTCGTGTTGTGGGATGCTGGATTCCAGTTGTCTTTACTGGGAACGCTGGGAATCGTCATGCTCACCCCTCGCATAATGCGCCTGTTTCATCTTCTGGAACGGGCGCCGCTGGGTCACCATCTCTCCGAGACTATCGCCGTCACGCTGTCAGCCGAGATCGCGACCTTCCCTATCTTTGCGTTGACCTTCCAGCAGGTTTCCTTGATCGCGCCCATCACCAACCTGCTGACTGTGCCCCTGCTGGTAGTCATGATTGTACTGGGGTTGCTCGTATGTGGAACCGGGATCATCGCGCTGCCCATCGGGATATTCTTTGGGTGGTTCGCCTGGACACTACTCTGGTACCTGATATCTGTTGTCACCTGGTGCTACACGCTTCCTTTAGCCTTTTTCTCGGTGAATAACCTTTATACAGGTGTGGCATGGGGCTATTATGGACTGCTCGCTTTGATCGTCAGCACATTGCTTCTGCGATGGCCCCAACAGCAGCACTCAGGCCTGCTCAAAGCCACACCCCCACCTCTCTCGAAGCGTACAAGGCGTTTGATTCAACTCGGTGCAGTGCTCATTATCATGCTGGCAACCGACACAGCAGCCCTGGCAGTGCGTTCCGATGGACAACTGACGATTACCTTTCTCAATGTTGGACCGGCCAATAAACCTGCGCAAGGCGAGGCGATCCTGGTGCGCACCCCAGATGGGAAAACGGCCTTGATCGACGGAGGCCTGGACGCATCCTCGCTGGCCACAGAACTAGATGCTCGCCTACCCTTCTGGCAGCGCTCGCTTGATATGGTGATCCTGACCGCTCCCAGACAGGATGATCTCGTGGGCTTGCAAGATATCGTGACGCGCTACCAGGTCGGGGAAGTGGTTGATGCAGGGATGCTTCATCCCAACACCGGCTACGCCCTCTTCAGGCGTACCATCAATGAACGCAATATTCCCTATACGCAAGCGCGAAAGGGCGCGGTAATCCTGCTGGGATCGCAGGTTGTTTTCCAGGTATTATGGCCTGTATCACCGCTGCATAAAGGCAGCACAGAAGAACTTGACAACGGCCTTATATTGCGGCTGCAAGCTCCTGGCCTGCGCCTACTGCTGGTAGGCGAAACCGCGCTGAGCAAGTATGCCCTGTCGGGGTTACTTACGACAATCGACAAAAGCTATCTCCAGGCAGAGGTAGTGCAGCTTGTGGCTGAGGCGAGCAAAACGTTTCCAACCGGATTACAAGAGGTACTGCAACTGGCCCATCCCTCAACTGTAGTCATCACACCTGCTATCTTGCCTTCGAAATTGCGCAAGGCTGGCGCAACAACTGTGCTGGCACCAGCATCGCTCCAACCTACCAACGGCGCGTGGCAGATTGAACAAACGGCGCAAATGGGAACGTTGGAGATCAGTAGTAATGGAAGTAGATGGGCAATTAGTGCGGATGCGTAGAGGCGCATTAAATTACCAGACAATAGTCCATACAAATTGCTGGAAACAATCTGATATGCTATGATACACAACATCCTCATAGAAATATCGGGATGTTTTTTGGTTGCGGAACACGAAGGAACAGATACATGGGTACCTGCGAGCGTTGCGGCACAGAGATACCGGAACAAGTGACGATCTGTCCATCATGCGGAACGCCGATTTCGAGAACGAAGACCGGTTTTGAAGGAGAGACCCGACAGCCATCGGAGTCACAGAAGGAGCGAAGTAACCTCTTTCCTGGATCAGCATTCGCAGAATATACACCGCAGCCCCGCCCCGTGTACGAGCGCAACTACGCGACGCAACCCACCGCCAGGGAAAGCGATACCTCGAAAGAAAGCGAGCCTTCATCACAACCACCGGAGACAGAACAGGTCTCCACAGCCTCTCACGCGTACCAACCATCTCAGCCGTTCACATTCTCGCTGCGTATCTTCAATACCAACCTGACTACCCCGGTGCTGGTCGAAGCGCTGCTTTCGCTCGTCCTCGGTATCTACGGCGTGGGCTGGCTGCTCGCCGGCGAAATCCCCACCGGCATCCTGCTGCTGCTCGCGAGCTTCATCATCTACCTGCCACTGGTGATTATTTCATTTATCTTTGCCACCTTTACGTTCGGGCTAAGTATGCTGTGTACCGGTCCCCTCGCCATTAGTGCTATTCTTTTCAATGTCTTGATGTTGAATAGGACCATCAAGCGCAAGCGTGCACGCTATACAATGGCGCAGCCCAGGTAGCCTTTGTTAGCCATCAAGTCTACTTCGGAAAGGCCAGCCTGCGATACTTTTCACGTGACTCCGACCATGCTTCATCCGAGAGGCCCAGTTTTTCACGCACGGTCTCAGGCGGAATACCCGTCTTGAGTTGCTGCACGGCGAAGGTATCGCGCAGCAATTGCAGGGTGACGCGCTTTTTAATATTCGCTGCCTTCACCGCTCGCGCCAGGACGTAGTTGAGATTGCGGTCAGTGCAGACAAACAATTCGTTGGTGGGATGATATTTTGCCAGGTAGCGTTTCAGGATGGTCGTGAACTCGGCGGGCAAAGCAAGGCGGCGTTCGCGGTGCTGCTTGCCGGTCGCAGCGTCAAAATGCACAGTGATGGTAGGCATGTCTGGATTCGAGAGGTCAATATGTTCCATTTTCAGCCCCATCACTTCTTCTTTCTTCAACCCGGCATGCAGTATCAGGTAGACCAGGCAGTGCGCGCGGGGTTCTTCGGTCGCGCTCTGCAACAGGCGCTGCACTTCGTCATCAAACAGCAGCAGCGGCAGCGGCGGCAAGGGCCGCTCTAACACCAGGCTCGCCGATGGATCTTCGCGAATGACACCCTCGCGTGTCAACCAGGAGAAGAAGTTCTTCAGGAAGGTGACGCGCCGCGCCATGGTTTTCGGCGCTGGGGTCGAATCTCTTCCTTTGCCGAACTTCAATTTCATCAGCCAATCGGTCAGATGCTCTTTCGTAATACGGCCAACGGGCGTATCACGGCCAATAAAATCACTGAACATGCGCAGGTCCGAGAGGAAACAGGTGATAGTATACTCGGATTTGCCGCGCAACTGCAAATCCTGTTGATAGGGCAAAAAACACGCCGACAGGCTCGACTGGTCGGTGAGCGGGTTAGTGCGCACAAGCGGCGGAAAAGGGGTTGTCTGTGGATCGGGCGGTTCCGTAATCACCGCCGTACCGCCTGTAAAGAGGTCAGGCTGTAAGACTGTACTGTCATCAGTAACGATCGGTTCCGGTTGGGACGAGTGCTGATTGTCCTTCTGCATAAATCTCTCCCTCATCAGTATCGTTTTTACCAGGGCTACCTCTAAATCCATCACTGTGTGTCAACAGTGATGTAAGGTAGGTACCTACTCCCTGTACCTTGTTTTTTCATTATAGCACGTTTATAGCAAAAATGTTCAAGCTTCTATAACTTGTTACCTGCATACGCATGATTCGTCTCTGATGTGTAGACTTCCGCAAATTCAACTTGATAAATCAGGGTTTTTACATGAAACGCTTACAACCGTGGCTGCCCGCCATCGGCATTTTTTGTCTCGCGCTACTGGTGCGCGTGATCTATAACAACACTGTCGCCTATCATTACGATCCTTTGCACGATTCGCTGTTCTATCAAACCATCGGCTTCAATATCATCAAAGAGCATTGTTACTGCCTGCATCCTGGCAGTTCAACGATAGACCGCGCTCCACTCTGGCCATTTATTCTGGCCGGCATCTCGCTTATTTTCGGCCCCAGCAATTATTTCGCGCGCCTCTTTCTCTCCTTGATTGGCTCAGGCACCTGCGTCATCGTCTACCTGTTCGTGCGCGACCTGTTCAGCTGGCGACTTGGGCTGCTAGCAGGCATCGCGGCGGCCATCTATCCTGAACTCTATATCTATGATGGCTGGCTCTACACCGAGTCCCTGTACACATTTCTCTTGTTCGCCGTTTGTTACGTGTTGTACCGCATCCAATGCAACAAGACAGAGAAGCGTGGATGGAGGTCATGGCGCATGTGGCTAAGCTGCGGCGTGCTTCTAGGGCTGCTCGCGTTGACACGGCCAAACGGGGTGATTGTGATCGGCCTGGTGATTGCCTGGGCCATCGCAATGATCTGGTTCAAGGTGCTAGCGCGCCGCGCAACGCTCATCGGGGTGGTTACGGCTGCACTGATCGCCTGCGTCTTGATTGCTCCCTGGACGGTGCGCAACTACCTGGTCTCGCATACCTTTATTCCAGTAGCCACGGGCGACGGAAATGTATTGCTTGGTTCCTATAACGACAAGGTTTTGACAACACCCGGCTTTCAAGGTTCATGGATTGATCCCCTGATATCCCGGCCCGATGTTGCCAAACCATTTCCCTTATTCACATGTGAGCCATCCTGTGAGGTTGCGCGCGAAGCGGCCTACAAGAGTGCGGCAGCGCAATGGGTTCAAAGCCATCTTAGTATCATGCCGCACCTGCTGGCCTTACACTTCATCAATTTGTGGCATCCCGATACAATTGAGGCGGATTTACCCGTAGTCCGATTCTCTGACCAGCTCTCGTCTCAAATCGTCCTGGCTATGATGAAGACCTTCCCTATCCCCATCTTCATCCTGGCCGCGCTCGGCCTGGCGGTCACACTCTGGAAATGGCGAGAGTTGCTCTTTATCTACAGCATGATAGTGCTCACCATTGGACAGGCGTTGTATTTTTATGGCAGCGCACGTTTTCGCGCCCCTATCGAGCCAATGCTGATCCTGCTGGCTGCCGGTGCCCTCTGGTGGCTGACACACCGCGAGGAGGGTACGCTGCGCTGGATCATTGCCAGCATGAAAAACACCGGGCAGACGGTTAAAGACGTAACAAGCGACAACGAGGATTCGTCGTCTGCCAATGTATCTCCAGAAGGAGATCAAGCGGTAATTTCTTGAGACGTTTGCAGGACGGCTTATTTGAGAAAAGATACGGCAACTGCCGGAAAAACACTGCCACTTAGCGCGAAAGGAAGGTGGCTCTAGAAGAAAGAGAGCAATATGAAAAGGAAGTTCTTGATTATTCTCGCCACTGTTTTAGTGGGTAGTATAATGCTGGCCGCATGCCAGGTTCAAACCGGTGGAACGACAGGGACAGCAACTCCTTCCAGAATATCCCCAACACCCTCTGGATTCAGCCCTGAAAAGATACTTGGCATCCAGGGAGATGCCTCCACTACCACGTCTTATCCAGGCATCCCCTGGGTGCGCCTGGGCTACCCAACGTGTGTCTCCAGTAATTTGAGTGGTCAAGTGCTCAAGGACACCATCAGAATCTATCATAACCAGGGTATGCATATCATGCTCACATACTGCCAGACAAGTGGCGATAGCCTCTTTGACACGAGTCGACTCAACGATGTAGCGCAAGCAGGAGCAGATGCAGTACAGTGCGGCAATGAGCAGATGAAGCAGAGTACTACTACCCTGTATGTCACTCCAGAGCGCTTTGCCAGGTTTTTTGATCTTTGCCAGAGCGCCGTGCATACAGTGCAACCTGATATCCCTATTATTCTTGGAGCCATGGATCCTCTAGTGGTTCCTAACGACAATGCACGATTGATGAACCAGGTTCAGTATCTCGACACTATGCAGTCTGCTATGAACTCTTCGGTGCATCCTGGCGGCAATTGGGATTGGCACTCACAGGTTCTGGGTTTGATTGATAGCTGGCACAATGGCTATCCCAACGCAGATACCAATAACCTCTACCAGTTGTATAACTTCTGGGCACAGCAGCTCCATGTCGATATCAATAGTGGGGATTTAGGCAAACACCTCTGGGTGGTAGAAGGAACGGGTTGTGTGAATAGCTGTGGCATTGACGCTGGTAATGCGCGTGAAGTGGCTATCTCGCATATCCTGACACTGATCACCGATGTGCAGACGACGAGGCAGTATCATGTACCTTTCTTTTACTTTAGTGGCAAGGACTTCTACACTCCTCAAATCGGCTGGATATACGGTGTTCTCGATGTGAATGGCCATCCTAAGCCACTCCGCCAGGACCTCCAGATGGGCGCACGTACTCTGGAGATGTCCTGCTCCTCTGGAAAGATCGTGGTGGCCGATCAAGAGCAATTGTTGGCAAAGCTTTATACTGGTTGCACACTACCGACCGACTATGTCAGTACACTGGAAAACTGAAGCCGCAACAGCAGCCAAAATTTACGTTCAGACTCTTCCTGACATGCGAACCCGCCAGTTCTCAACCTGAGTCAGGATTTGTGAATGATTGCCAGGGCGACAATCATTCACAGACCCTGCAACCTGAGTACTACTCCATTGACATGCGCGTATGATATCTATAGAGTTGAGCGTACTTGATGTCATCAATGTATGTTGGCAGTCACACATTCAGGGGGAAACATGCACGAAGAAGAACAGGCAAAAGAAAACGTTACTATTCCTCAGATGGTGGAGGATGTCCGGGTTGGCAAGATGCCGCGCCGCCATTTAATCTCGACGCTTACCGCAATGGGTATTTCCGCCGTCGGTGTGGGTGCGATTGTAGCCGCGACCGCGCAGCAACACCGACCACAAGCGGTTCCTGCAATCAACCAGAACGATAATACGCAGCAGCACCTTCAGCTTCATAACCAGCACATTACGCACCAGTCACAGGGCAACACTGGCGCGCTTCACGCCGACTACGCCGAACACGCCATCGTCGAAGATACCATGTATCGTGAGCCTCTGATAGGCCGCGCCGCCATTATGTCGCGCAAAGGTATGGGCATGGCAGCCATTCCCGATTTACAGATCAAGATCACCAATCGGGTAGCGCACGGCAACCAGGTCAGCGCGGAATGGGTCGCCACCGGCACCCACAACGGCGATCTCCCCGGCATGCCCGCTACTGGCCGTCCCTTTACCCTGCGCGGCGTGACCGTCACGATACGTCAAAACGGCAAGATTGTCCGCGAGTCCCTCTATTACGATCTGCATGATTTGCAGCGCCAGATTGGGCCTGAAGCAAAGTAAGAGTGGCTATGTTCTTTTCAGCATATCGACTGACTCACTAGGAACTCAGCAGCACTTTTACCAGCACAGCTCCAGCAATCACGTGACTTCCCGTATAAACGTACAGCGCGACAATTCCTTCCTGCGTCCCGCTCTGGAAGCTCGACACATAGGGAACACTCGCAGAAAAAGTACTCTTCCCGGCCCCTATTGCCTGCGTGACGGCCGCCTGACCAATCCCGCTACGGTCGTGATCGAAGATCGTAATGGTGGTCGGCATCCCGGCAAATGCAGAGTTGCTCCCAGTCACCTGTACGGGACTCGTGAGCTGCTGCACATTTTGCGGAGAAGTGAGAGCCATGCCATCGGCAGCCACATCCGTGACTTCCCAGATCCCTCCGTTGGTGTTGAGTTCCAGGCGACTGAGCGAAAGTTTGATGGTCGAACCGCCAGCCGCCGGGTTTTTGATCAGCACGACCGCTCTCGCGTCATGCGTACCGCCCCCGCTCAGCACGGTCGTGGGAGTATCAGGCGCCCACTTCAGGACGTACTCCGCGAAGTTCTGGGCAGTGGTGGTCGCGCTCAGGCGCCACTGCTGAAACCCCTGGCCCATGTTCACTTCTTGCTGCTCGAATTCAGCCTGGTAGCGCGACAGATCGGGGTACAGGCCCGAAAAGGCGCTTGGCACGAGTGTCCCCGCGCGATCCGACCACTTGAATTCCCGGTAGAGATCGACCAGCTGTTCTGCTGGTGGCAGTCCTTTATTCTGGCTGGAGTTCGGGTCTACCTGCTCCGTGAGGAGTGTATTGTAGTTACTGATACTGACATCGCCTTGCAACAGACCGCTGAGCGCGAAGATACGAACCGGCTTCGTGCTGGTGATCGCGGTGTACACACCGATGTCCAGCAGGAATTTCGCGCTGCTATAGCGCACTTTGACCACAGCCTGCAGCGTTGGAACGCCCGTCAGGTAGCCGCAGATCACTCCCTCGACCGTTTTCGCGCCACTCGTGCCCACGACGGCATTCCAGTGAGCAGCGGCTTGTACTGCCACCGGACAGGGTTGCGGACCGAGTTGGATACCTGACGCGGTTGCAGTGACCGGGGCCTTTGCGGTTTCTATCACACTCCCATTTCCGCTGTCCTGGTTGCAGGCCGACAGCACAAGGGTGAGCGCCAAAAACACGAGCGGGATGCCGTGCAGCCAGCGTTTATGATAATGGAGATGTATCCTCATATTTCGTCTCTTCCTCTGTAGCATCTATACAAATGTAGCATCTATACAAAGCCATAGGCCCCATCATTGTACACTAAGTGGCTGCGAATATGCCGTTTTCATTACCAAAAACATGTTACAATGAGGCCATTGATCGATACAGGAAGAAGAGGAGCACTGATACCTAATGGAGGAGTTCAATGAGCAACATCCGCACCGGGGAGATTGGCTGCGCGAGATCGTCTTCGGGCTCAATGACGGCCTGGTCACCACGCTGGTGTTCATCATGGCGGTGAGTGAGCTTGCTCCCGCACGGTTGCTGCTGGTCGTACTCGGTGAAGTGCTGGCCGGAGGGATTTCGATGGCACTTGGGGGCTATCTTTCCGCGCGTACCGCCAAGCAGATCCTGGACCAGCGTATCGCGACCGAGCGCTACGAAATTGAGCATGAGCCGGAAGAGGAACGGGCGGAACTACGCGCCATTTACCGAAACAAGGGGTTCAGCGGACCACTCTTGCAGCGGGTCGTCGGTCACCTCACGGCAGACCGCGAACGCTGGCACCGGGCCATGGTGCACGACGAGTTGGGAGTGGTCGAAGACACCCACATCAACCCGTGGTCGCAAGGGGTGCAGATCGGGCTGTCCTTTGTGGTCGGGGGTCTCATCCCGACCATACCGGTATTCCTCTCCCTACCGCAGGCCAGGTGGTGGGCCTATGGACTTACAGCGCTCACTGCCATGGTACTGGGAGCAGTCAAAGCTCGCTATACGCATCAGCGCCTTGTGTGGGCTGGCCTCGAATTCCTCGTGGTCGTCACCGCCGGAACCCTGGCCGGTGTGGGCCTTGGACTGCTCTTGCATGCTGGATGAATATCTCAAAGGACCGCACCTACGGTATGCGGCTATCCTGGTGTAGGAAGGCTCGAACGTCAGATACTCAATCCCCTAGAAGGGGATGAGCTTGTCCCTAGTCGTGAGACTGAGACGATGGGCTGTCTGACAAATTCAGCCCACTAGCCACAGGTTTCCCACGGCTAGCAAGATTCGAGGCGGCGTTCAGATCAGCATTTTGCTGATAGCCGCAGTGTTTACAGGAGAACTGACTTTGGTTCACACGGTTGCGCTTGTCAATGTACCCACAACGGGAACATGCTTGAGAGGTATAGCGCGCATCGACAAACTGGACATGCACCCCTTTCCACGCCGCTTCGTAGGCGATAAAACCTTGCAGTTGGCGAAAACTCCAATTGCTCATCGCTCGTCGCTGCTGGCGGCGTGCTTTGGTACGCTCCCGGATGTCGGTCAAGTTCTCCATGACCAGGGTGTCTCCTGGCTGGCACGAGGTAACAATCTGTTTGGCGATCACGTGATTGCAGTCTGCTTGAAATCGTTTCAGTCTCCCAGACAACTTTTTGAGATGTCTCCTGGCAGATTTTGTACCTTTGCCTTGCAATGCACGTCGGAGGCGAAAGGAGCGGTTATTGCTTTCCTTGAGGTGCTTGCTCCCAAAGAAACGAGGCTGGGAAGTGACGGCCAATCGATTGATCCCGAGATCAACTCCAATGGCCTTGCCCGTTGGCTCGACAATGGTGACCGGACACGAAACGACCATGTGCAGCCAGAACGCCCCTGTGCGGTAGATGAGATCAGCGCTCTCTTGTTGCCACGAAGCCGTCAAGTATTGCTCATAGTACGCAGGAACCTTGACGGCTATCACGGCACGGTTGCGTCTCTGTGCAGGTTGTTGCACATGGACCAGAGAGATCAGGTGGGTCTTCCGATCAAAACGAAAGGAACGCGCATCGTAGCGCATAGCGCACAACTTGGAGTGAGGGGTCTTTGCTCGTCTCAACGGTTTGATGGATGTGCCCTGCTTTTGGGCCTCTTTCAAGCGCTGCTGATACTTCTGTCTCTGCTTCTTGCGATGGACAAGAACGCTTTTGATGGCTTCGGTCGCCTTGACACGAGCCGCACAAATCAACTGGCTTGGCAGGTGGGTATTGGCACGCTGAGAGGCATAGGTAAGGCGGTGCAATTCCAGTCCATTGCTGATGTTCTCAGCGTCGGCAAGTTGGCACACCTCATTAAAGCAGGTCGTGTACTCCTGCATCGTTTGCAGCAAGAGTGCCGCTTGTTCAGGTGTTGGCCTCAATTGTATGCGGATCGTGCGCGTCTCTATCATGTTCATTTATTACATCAATAGAGGACAAAAGTCAAGCATTCCGCTTGCGGGCGGCTTTCTTTCCTCCCACCGCCGAGATCAGCAGGTGGGTATCCAGAAAGGATTTCTGATGAACATGCCGTTATGCGCGGCCATACCAATCGAAGCGCCTGGTGGAGAGGAACTTAGGAGAGCAATGCCTCATAAAAGGGGTTGAAGTACCTTGCATCACGCTGGAGTACCCCCTCCAACCCACGCCCTCCTTCCGGGGAACGTTTGATATCGGCAAAAAGCCCGGCTTCAATCCCCTTAAACAGCCCGAGCTTCTCCATTTCGCGCAGCAGATCAACCGATTCGAGCAAAATCTGGTTGGCCCAACGCGCCACCAGGCTGTCTTCGCGCCAGTCGAATTGCTCACTGAAATCGCGTGCGGCATTGAAGACGTACATGGCGCTGCGAATCGAGAGGAAGCGGTCTTGCAGCAGCGGGGTGTGAATGGCCTCGGTAGGCATGCCCAGGAGCTGTATGCCCTGCCTGGTGAGGATGCCAACGAAGTTAAAGAAGCTATCGAGCACGTGACCGCGAAAGATGTCGCCGGTCATATGCCTGGTCGGCGGCATGTATTTGATGGGATAGCCCGGAAACAGGTCGCGGATGAGCTGCGCCGAAGCGATCTCGTGCAGCAGGTGATTGGGCGTGGACGGGTCGATTTCGAAGGCGTGACCCAGGCCCAATTGCTCAGGTGGGATACCCGCGATCTGCGCGAAACGCTCGTTGATGAACTGCGAGGCAATCACGGTATGTTCCGATTCGAGCGCCTCGTCGGTCGTCAGGTAGTTATCCTCACCTGTGTTGATGATGATACCGGCGGCAGCGTTGATGCGGCGCGAGAAAAGCTGGTCGATCAACGTGCGTCGCATATTGATATCGCGAAAGATAATGCCGTACAGCGCGTCGTTGAGCATCATATCCAGGCGTTCTAAGGCCCCCATCGCCGCGATTTCGGGCATGCACAGGCCGGAGCAATAGTTGGTCAGGCGCACATAGCGGCCAGCTTCGCGACTGGTTTCATCGAGCGCGGCGCGCATCAGTTTGAAGTTGGCCTGGGTCGCGTACGTGCCGCCGAACCCCTCGGTAGTGGGGCCATAGGGTACGTAGTCGATCAGACTCTGGGCAGTAGAACGGATCACGGCGATCACATCGGCTCCCTGGCGGGCCGCCGCCTGCGCCTGGATTATGTCTTCATAGATGTTGCCGGTAGCGACGATCACATACAGCCAGGGCATGGGTGGGTTGCCAAGTTCGGCAACCAGCGCGTCCCGTTCCGCTCGCCTGGCGCGAATACGCTCAACCCCCAGCCGCACCTGGCGCTGCACCTCCGCATCGATTTGTTCCAGCACATCATGTCCAGGCGTAACCTCGCGGAGCGCGAGTTCGCCACGCCCGATAGCTTCGGCAGTGGCCTGGGCATCCAGCTGATGTTGCAGCATGGCAGCAACGAATGGGCGCAGGATGCCGCCGGACAGTAATGATCGCGCGCTATCAACGACGCAGTTTGGCAATGGCACACCGGCCTCATCCACGTTATCCACACCGAGCAGGCGCAGAGTAGTGCGTTCGATAGCGACGGTAGTATGTCCTCCAATGTAGTCAATAACGGGAGCGACAATATGCCGGGCTAAGGCGCGCGCTTCATCAACAAGAGATCGATCAAGTTTGAGGTGGGGCATATGCTGTGATCTCCTCCGCAAGTTCTCGCGGGCGCTGCAATGGGATGTCATGAATGGTATCTGGCATGCGCACAATTTGCGCGGTGGGACAGAGTTCTTGAATACGCGCAATAATACCCTCTCTGCGCATGGCGAAGAACGCCTTTTGCTGTTCGCTGGTAGGCTGCTGTTCAGCCACAATCAGCTTCAACCGGCAGCGCACGCGGCTATACAGTTCAAAGGTCGGTTGATCCCACATAGCGCCGATGACTTGCAGGTGATTCTCGAAGTCCAGGCGTGGGGCAACCGTATCATCGTCCCGCACCTGCACAATATGCAGCACGCTCTCTTCCAGTTCAGGCGACCACTGCCCACCAAGCGGGCCGCCGCGAAAATACGAGAGAAAGGTCTCACGCGGCGTTCCCGCGAAACGCGGCGGCGCGAGGTCTTTGATGGCCTGCTCGCGTGACCAGCCGGGGCGCTGCGAAAATTGGTTGGTCGCGCCATCCACCAGTACCAGCGCCGTCACCTGGTCTGGATAGGTAGCGGCGTATTGCAGCGCGACTCCCGCTCCCCACGAATGCCCAACCAGTACCGGGCGCTCAATCTCAAGTGCGCTGATCGCGGCGCGATCGTCGGCGATGATAGTATCGAAATCGTAGCCGGTATCGGGTTTCTCGCTCTCACCATGTCCACGTTGATCGAGCGCGGTGACTACAAACCCGCGAGCAGCCAGGAGAGGCGCAACCAGGTTCCATATATGCAGGGATGAGGCCAGGCCATGCAACAATAGGATAGGAGGCAGGTCAACGCGAGGAGAGCCAGCCGCAGGCGGCAGCCAGCGCCGGTAGCGCAGGCGCAGGCCATTGGCAGGCACAAAAGCATCTATTGGTTCGATTGGCATAGAGGATGACGCTCCTTGAATATTTGCCTAAAGTATATCATCTCTCGCGCCATAAACTCACAAAGGGTGCCACAGTCATGAGCAACGGTAACGTACCAGTTTTACCCATGACCGGGTCACCCCTCGTATCAGTTCGCTTTTTTATAAAAAAGACCTGGGCAAACTACTCGTATTGCAGGTCTTCTCCAGGCTCAATTTCGTCCTCCTCAATCTCCTCCTCGTCTTCACCATACTCGTCGTTCTCATCATACTCATCGAGATAGCTCAAATCGGGAAAATCGCTTGAATATGATAGCTCTTGCCGAATCTGGATAGTTGGGTGGATGAGTGGAAATGGCTTCAATCCCTCCGGCGCAGCCGGACCATCCATCTGCGGTTCGTATGCTGGGCTGCCCTCACGCACCAGCACTTCCTCCCCCCATGCCATCGACTCAAACCCCAGACGGCGCAGGTCCATGACCATGCCGGGCCAGGTGTCTTCGGCATCTACCGCCCACCAGTTACGTCCCTCCACATTTACAGGTCGAACACGCAAAGGTCGGTTAAGATCGCCCAGATTAGCCATGAACGTGACACGTTTCTTTTCGGCTTTTTTCATCATTGGCTAGAACCGTCCCTTCTATACTTGAACAACACGTGCATCGTTTTCCTACTCATCATTCCCAACAGACACAATCACCCATCGCACTGAACAATTCCGCTGCCGGTTACAAAAGTTGGAACCCAACGCTTATGGATAACATACCACATAAACAAGTTTGTATGCTAGTGGTCAAATGTAAGTACGCAATTTGGCATTCTATGGATTATTTTGATATATCTTACTACGTTTATCTGCCGGACAGCATCACAACTTGCTGAAAGATGTGATCCATGCTATCTTGTAAGTATGGAAGAAAAATCAGCCAAAGATACAAAGATGATAGCCCAGGAGCGGCGCCAGCGCATTTTCGAGGATATCGAATCCAGTGGCATTGCCTCGGTACGCGACCTCGCACAGCGTTTTGAGGTCTCAACTATCACGATCATGCGGGACCTGCAAGAACTGGAGCAGGAAGGCCTGATTCGCCGCGTGCACGGCGGTGCGATCAGTGTGCGCGGCGCGAGCTATGAGCCACCATTTATCGCGCGTGAATCTCAATTCTCGACAGAAAAACAGCGCATCGCAGCAAAAGCGGTGGACTTGATAAACGATGGCGATAGCCTCATCCTCGATGTTGGCACAACCACCTTAGAGATTGCGCGCGCGCTCAAAGGCAAACGCAATCTAACCGTATTAGTCACAAACCTGCGCGCCGCCCTTGAACTCGCCAGCCAGCCAGCCATTCAGGTGATTGTCATAGGCGGAAAACTACGCGCCAGTGAACTCTCCCTGGTAGGACACCTGGCCGAACAGATGCTGCGCACCTTCCAGGTCGATAAAGCCTTCATAGGTGTAGGCGGCATTACCATCGAACATGGCCTGACCGAGTTCAATTTTGAGGAAGCGGGAACAAAACGTACCATGATCGAACGCGCCCGCCAGCGCATCGTGGTCGCCGACCATACCAAATTCGGCAAGGTCATGCTGACCACGGTCGCCTCACTGACCGTCGTTGATAAGATCATCACCGGCACAGAAGTGGACGGCGAGATGGTGACACGCCTGCGACAGATGGGCGTTGAGGTGGTGCTGGCATAACATAAAAGCTCTTCCACTCATTGCAAAAACTCAGGAGGCAACACCAGAGAGCGTATCCTCTTGAGCAGCGGAATATGCTGCGATGTTGTAAAGAGATAAAGCAAGCAGGCTACTATCACCAGGAAGAGCTAAGCGAGGGTGACAGGTAGACCCAGGTTGGAAGAGTTTCGAGTAGGCGATGGCGTTGGAGTCGGCCTGGGCATGGGCGTTGGAGTCGGCGGAAGCGTGGGAGTTGGCGTATGTGTTGGAGCCGACGTTGGTGATTTAGTTGGTGTAGGTGATGGAGTTGATGTTGGCGATGGACTCGGCGTATGTGTTGGAGTCGATGTATGCGTTGCAGTCGACGTAGACGTTGCCGTTGAGCAACTTAAACTCACATATACGTTATTATTCGGTCCTGAGAAAGTAATAGTCTGCGAAGAACAGGGCAAATTACCAATGGGCACCGGTTCCGATACGTTGTTTTGATTGATATTACCCCCTATGGTGTCAGATTGGTTATAGGTTGCAGTCCAATGCAAGTTTGGATTTGTGCTTGTTAGTCCTTGTGCACTCACGTTTACAGTAATATTGCAAGACCGATTACTATGAGTGCCTGAACAGTTCTTACTACTATTGATACTGCTATTTTGTCCATTGACATAAAGCGTGGGTTGCGTGGGCGGCGTTCCATTGGCCAAAGCGGATACAAATTGACTTGAGATACTCAATAGACCACCTGTTATCATGCAACTTGCAATAGCTATCATTATTAAACGCTGAAATATATTATGCATCTTTTTTTACCTTTATCAGACAGGGATGACCAGCATGGTTAGATCGTCATCTTCTATATGTCCCTGGTGCAGCTCTTCGCGGATATACTCCTCAAAGTTGTGTAATTCCTTGATATCCAGTAATGGCTGCCACAGATTCGTCTGCTGCTCGATCTGAGTCAATAACCACTTAGCAAGTGTATCAGAGGTAAGTACGATACGATCTCCAGGCTTTACACTGACCAGTTCCAACGTTTGCTTGCTCATCCAGGTATGTTCCATCAAATCAGGCCGTAACATAGTCATCAACGTGTTTGGACGAGAACCAAACTGGCTCGATTGCTGGTATGGAAAAGCTTGCATCAAGTCCCAACTGCCAGCAATATTGGGGCGGAAGTGGAAAAACTCACCATCACCGATGGCAAAAACACGCGCGATGTTGGCCGATTTGCGTATGGCGCCACTAGAGTATAGCGAACAGCCGATCAGTGTTGTCTGCGCACCCAAACGTATATCATTGCTCCAATCGCCGGGCCTATCTCCGTTACGCGCTCGCATGGCATTCATTGTCGGTACCCACCGATTCTCCATCCACTGCTGCCATTCCTGGCTGCACGTGATAAGCCATTGCTTGAACTCATCTGGATTGACGAAATTGCCACCATGCTTCACAAAACTTCTAGAGACAATACGCGCCCAGGGGCCAGCCCCAAAACTTCCTGCCACTCCATCAGCCACCGCGTAACACCTCTGACTGGCATTCAACGCGTATCTATCCTGGCATTCGACCATTAGCTCGCCTTCTTTTGGCAGCATAAAGCATAAGACTCCATTGACAGGTGCATCAAGCTGGAAAAGCTCATCCTGATCAATAGGCACATAAGCAACTGGCGGCAGGGCGTTGTGAAGAACAATCGGGTTGTTTGCAAGCGCATTCCACCCCTGTTGTGACTGCCCATCGTAGCCTGTCTGTTAAGGGAAAAGCGGTTGAGGAATCTCTGCCTGCGCGTAAGCAAATGCAGATGTGTAAACCGGCTGCAAAGAAGGCGTGTAACGATTTGAAACAGGGTATTAAGCCTACGCCGTTCGCTTGCTACTATAAGTCAATCATCTTCTTGTGTTACTGCTTAGTTGATTTTCAAGGAAAACGATTACAAAATCTCAACTCCATTACTCAATTCATAATCGTACCTTTACCACTTCTCCATCAGCTTGTAACCCCTTGTCTCATACACTGTTCTTGCTACGTAGATAACAGATTGATTGCTTATCCTTGAGCGCAATGCGCTCGCTCTCGTGTCTCCACACTGTGGGGTTATATGGAGGGAGTTATATATAACCCTCAAGTGGGTTTTCTCTCTTTGGTGGCGACCTATTCTCAGGCATTTTTGTTGTTTCGTTTTTCTAGTTATTTGCAGGAGAAACACACAGGTGCTATTATTGTCAATTCTACCGGGCGGGTGGGTGTATACGGATCGGGATCGAATGGCTCGAATTTTGGAGGCGTTGGTGTGGAGGGGGTGAGTGACACAAGCTACGGCGTATACGGCATAAGTAGTGGCGCGTTAGACAATGGAGCTGGCGTTGGCGGTTTTACTCTCGATCCTAGTAACACCAGTGCTATTGGTGTGAGAGCCGATGGAGCAAGTGGATACGGCGTGTATAGTACGTGTGATGGTCCAAGTGGCTGGGGGGTGTATGGTGAAGGTGACAGTATTGGTGTAAATTGCAATAGCATCAATGGTACTGGTGTATTTGCTCAGGGACCCCTAAAAGCTGGAGAGTTCATTGGCGATGTTGACATCACAGGAACTCTCACAAAAGGCGGCGGTTCCTTCAAAATCGACCATCCGCTCGACCCAGCAAACAAATTCCTTTCCCACTCATTTGTTGAGTCACCTGACATGAAAAACATCTACGATGGAGTAGTCACCCTCGACGCAAAAGGCGAAGCAGTAGTTACCCTTCCTGCTTGGTTTGAAGTGCTCAACAAGGATTTTCGCTACCAACTCACTCCCATCGGTGCCCCAGGACCAAACCTCCATATCGCAAGCGAAGTCAGCAACCTCGGATTTAAGGTCGCTGGAGGTACGCCAGGTATGAAAGTATGCTGGCAGGTGACCGGCATCCGTCAAGATGTATGGGCCCAAGCCCATCCGATTATAGTAGAGCAGGCGAAGTCTCCCAGCGAACGGGGCCACTACCTACATCCAAAGGAACAAGGACACCCCTCAGACCTAAACATCCTAGAGATCCCGTATGCAGTAAAGCTGGCCAAGAATCACTAACTAACATAGCTCGTCAAGGGATGGGGAACACATACTTGCCATATGCACAAACACGCTCCCTATCCTCTGACGAAAGGTGTAGCCAAAGTCTCGTGAGTGACATCAGACGAGATACAAACTCATGCTCACCACAATCCCATAGCTGGCCAGCAGCTCCTGATAGTCATAACAAGTGTATTGGCTTCCCCGGTCCGAATTATGCAGTAAGCCCGGCTCAGGATGCCGACGCGCCAGAGCCATCTGCCAAGCATTTTCCACCAGAATGGCTTCGCGGTGCGCATCCATAGCCCAGCCTACTACCATGCGGGAGTAGAGGTCCAGGACGACCACGAGATAGAGCCAAACCTGTGATATAGGCCACCCACTTGGTATTGGGAGCCGTCGCGGTAAAATCGCGCCCCAAGACATTCTCCGCCAACGGATGGGTATGCTGGCTATCAGCGTGTAACTCTTAGCGTTTGGCCTTATTGCGTCAATGGCTAATGTGTTGACCAAAGGCGCAATACTGACAGACAACATTATTATGCAACGCGTATGGGCAATAACTCAATGTGTTGGCATAGACGCAGGCATGAGCGGCACTATCATTAGAGCGTTTCGTTTCCACCCATAACCGAAGAGGCGAACAACGAGCAGCTTCTTTTACCAGAGGGCGAACACACAGCGAACACCGCCCAGGAAGCCGCAGGAGATGAAGAAGAGGAACAAGGGACGAACAACGGCGAACGGGTGAAAGCATACTTGACTCTTCATTCAGACGCGAAAGTCCGCGAGGTAGCAGAGGCTTTATCAATTAGTGTCAGCACCGCGAACAAATGGATAGGAAGAGCAAAGGGGAGAGGTCGTTCTCACAGACGCAGACGTCTGCCAGATGCGCGAAGCACGTACAACACCTGCTCTCACTGAGATTGCATGTGTTCGTGCGTGCTTGCTGAAACCCTAGGTTCGGAGGACTTCACGATCCAGAGCTTCTCCTCCTGCTTGTGATGGAGTTGCATCACCCTGCATCTCTTCCATCAACACAGGTGTCTGTGGCAGTTCATCTGCATCAAGCACAAGCAGGAACATCTCAACCACATGGGGATCATACTGGCTGCCCGCACAGCGCTGCAGCTCGTCCCTGGCCTGGGCACCCGACAGGGGTTGACGATAAGGCCGCTGTGAGGTCATGGCATCATACGAGTCCACCACCGTGAGAATACGTGCCGCCAGGGGGATCGCGCTTTGCGCCAACCCAAATGGGTATCCGCGCCCATCCCAACGTTCATGATGGGCCACCACGATGTGAGACAACAGTTCAAAGACTCCGCCCACTTGCTCCAGAATGTGTTGCCCGAGCACCGGGTGACGGCGCATGACGATCCATTCTTCCTCCGTCAAAGGGCCCGGCTTGTGTAAGATGGCATCAGGAATGCCAATTTTGCCGATATCGTGGAACAGAGCTGCCAGTCGAACCAGGTGAATCTCTTCTTCTGACCGCCCTAAGTTGCGTGCGGTCGCCTCTGCCAGCCTGACTATGCGATGGGCATGCGCGCTCGTCTTCCCATCATGGACGCTTGCCACGGCGGCCAGGGTTTTGACGCCGATCGTCTCCGTGAACCGCCCCTGTGGCATGCTTGCGAGTACCTGCGGCGTCAGGGCTGTCTCTTCTCCAGCCAGGCGCACCTGGTTGCGCCCCATCTGCTTGGCATAATACATGGCGCGATCTGCCGCCTCAATCAAGGCTGCACGGGTGGTTCCATGCTCCCCATAGACCGCTATTCCAATACTCCCGGTGATGGCAATGACGTTTCCAGCTTGCCCGTTCTCCTCAGGCTCCAGAAGACACGGCTCTTCGGCGAGGGCGACACGCAAGCGCTCGGCTGTTTGTTTGGCGGCATGCAGATCCGTGTTGGGAAGCGTCATGACAAATTCTTCGCCGCCATAGCGTCCTACCGCATCTTCCCGGCGGATACTCTTCTTGAGCCGGCAACTGGCTTCGCGCAGTACAGCGTCGCCTGCCCGGTGTCCCCAGGCATCATTGATGTGTTTGAAATGATCCAGATCGACGAACACGAGCGCGCAAGACTGCTGTGTACGCTGGCAGCGCGCTAGCTCTTCCTCAATCCGATCCATCATGGTACGATGGTTGGGTAGGCCTGTTAGGGAGTCGGTCAAAGCCATTTGCTCTAGGAGTAGCGCACGTTCCGCCTGAGCCGCCTCGTTGATTTGGTACCTACGTACCACCTTCCAGAACAACAGGAGCAGGAAGAGGCCAACGCCAAACACAACAGGCGTGACCTTCAAGATCGTGCTCTGGGTCTGGTTGAGCTCTGTCAGGCTCTGAGTTGCCTGCAGGTGGTGTTCGTTCGCAGCTGTATTCACCTGCTGCTGGATCTGGTTGAACACTGGATCGATGTATGTATGATCAATGAGTATTACGCGTGCCGTATCATGTGCGTCAACCGCCACGAACATCAGGTTCGTTTCGATTAAATAGAGCTTATGTTCAGAGAGCACACGCTCTACAAGAGCGCGGTCGTTTCCATTGCCATCGCGGTACACTGTGTTGAGGACATTGACAAGCATATCGGCTGCCGCACGGTGACTTGCCCGTACGTCTGGACTCGGCTCGAGGCGGTACTTCCGTTCGAGCGATTCCTCAGCACCTACAGCAAAGCGAGCTTGCTGATACTGGTCGTTCAAGTACACTGACACTTCCACTTTATTGGCCAATTGCTCTGAGATCAGGGCCGCGCCGATCGAAAAAACAGCGAGGACAAGCAGCAGCGCAATGAGACCAAACGTAGCCAGACGGCCCTTCACGTGGTTGTATTTCATCAGCAGGTACTCTTTCCATGCAACTCATGAGAAAGCCGCATATTGAAAACAGGTCATCGTTCTGCTGAGTACAATCGGCAGATATCTGCCGCTCATTATCCCCAAAGTCCTTCTCTTTCGCTTTGCACTCACGTCATACTACTACAGTGCCACTTATAAGGTGAGATGGCTCCAGAAGCTGATTGCTGCTGTTCAGGCTTTTGTCGGAGACTGAGCCAGAGAAGCTATCTTACGACGATTGCTCCTTGCTAGGTGGCACTGTAGTACTAGATGAGCTTGCTTCCTCTCTCCCATCATCTCAGCAGGGTATGAAGAGCACGATAGAGGGGAATTCCACGTGGAGTTGTGAGCTACGGAAAAGGCTCTCTTGGGTTTGCCCATGGTAAGTACGAGTGCTTATCAGGATGAAGAGAGACAAGGGTGAAAAAGAGCTTTCCTCAACGTTGTTCTTGTAGGTAAGGCACGGTTCAAATGAACTTGACAGTTGTTGAGAGTCAAACGTATCAAATGACTTCTTGAGGCGTTTCGCCGCACTATCGGATGTGCTTTGGACTGTTCAAACTGTTGTCAAGTACGATTTATCCCTATTGAACCCGTGCCTAAAGGGTAATGACTTGTTGCTATCAATCATGACAGTAGAACTAGCGTGAAAGAACAGAGGAGAGAGCTATGAAAAGTTGGTTTATGGCTGGCAGCGATCCTCGAGACTATGAGCTAGGGATTGACGCGAACGCGGTCCGCAACGGCAAGAACAGTGGGTACCTGAAGGCCAAAGTAGCCGAACCGAGAGGATTTGGCACGATGATGCAAATGTTTAAGGCCAACGACTATCTGAACAAACGCATGCGCTTTTCTGCCTTTGTGAAGTCGGAAGGCATTGAAGCTTGGGCAGGGTTGTGGATGCGCATTGACGGCCCGCAGCAGAGTTCGCTCGGTTTCGATAACATGCAGAACAGGCCGATCAAAGGCACAACCGACTGGCAAAAGTACGAAGTGGTCTTAGATGTGCCTCAGGAAAGCGTTGCTATTGCTTTCGGTATCCTGCTCACAGGGAAAGGGCAGGCATGGTTAAGCGAAGTTCAGTTCGAAGAGGTTGGGGCTGACGTGCCGACTACATCCCATCAGGGGTACGACGACTTGCCAGAGAAAGCGGGAAACTTGGATTTTGCCGAAGACGGAGCGTGAGAAGGGATCACACCGTTTCGAGAGCCATGCCCTCAGGTAGGAGGAGCAATGAGGAGAGCGATTCGGCATCCACACAACCCATGGATGCGGCTCTCCTCTCTGACAACAGAGTCTCCAATTGCATTGATGTGAATCTATCAAAAAACTGAGCTACTGTCCAAACAAGCAGGCTCACTTAATTCGGGGATGAGCCAGAATAATTATCGCTCAACAGATCCCACTAATCCGCCTGAAAACGCCAATGATTATGTGAGTAAGAGAAGCATTCGGTTCTTGGATGAAGGAAAGAGGTAAATACTTTTGTAGCCTCACAAACAAGGCTGTTGTTCCTGCGAGAAACAACAGCCTGTTCTTGCTTTGTGGGCGTATTGCTTAACTCAAACCGCCTGCCACAGTGAATATAGCTTCTTGGCAAACTGCTCCTGCGGCAGAGCAGTCTGTTCCAACAGCCGGTGCGTTGGCTGTCGCAAACACGGGGAACACTTTCCCATTTACAATGGAAGTCGAGATGTAATCACCAACCATCCTACAGGCAGGTAAGCAGAATGTCAAAACCCCATGATCGGTTTTGGGCAACCAGGTCAGTTTCATTGGCCCAGCGAGTTGGAGTTGCGAAGTACAAGTTGTCCCAATACACGAGAAAAAGTCGACATCCAGGTCACACGAGGAGTTGCAGTTTGCTACTGGGTAGTAGTAGTAGGTCAATTTGAGATGAACGGTGCTCCCAGACGTTGCCTTATCCACGGCAATGTTCGGTATCATGAAATCGGGGAGAATACTATTGGGCTGATCGATTGAGATGGACTTTACTACTGAAAGGGTAGTGCTGCCGGAGTAGGTGAGGAGCACGATCTGATTGGCTGCACAGTTGGTGACGTACCGACAGTCTGCCCAGACGATATAGACTGTTCCAGCCCTATCCATGCTAGCAGAAATAAAAGGATCAGCACGCAATCCACCTGCTGGCTGATGAAATTTGATGTCACTCAAACTGGTTGCGGCACCCCAACTCTTACCACCATCAGTGGAGGTGAAAACCAGGACACCAGTCATAGACGCATTATCGATGGGAACGATCACGTTGCCATTGGACTTAACGAGTGGTTGTCCTCCGACACCATGAGCCTTAGGGGTAGCAGTCGTCTTTGGAGAACCCCAAATTGTCCCACCGTTCGTGGAGGTACTCATAAAAATGAGTTTGCCCTGGTTAGCATCATCCCACTCGACATAGCAATTCCCATAATGAGGACTTGAGGTTGTATTATCACAAACAATCCAGGGTTTATCAAGAATGCTCGGAGGACCCTGAACATGCACTGGTACAGGGTTGACCCATGTCAGTCCCCCATTAGTCGAGCGACTCACAAGGATTGCATTTGTCCCGGGAGAAGCAGTATCGAAAGCAATAGATACAATCATCCAAATCTTATGCCTGGCATCGTAGGTAACTACGGGATCACTAACACGGCTGTATGAGCCTCCTGCGATCTTCGTTATACCAGACAGGAAGCCGTGGCTCCAACTGCCGCCACTATTGGTGGAAGTTGCCCACCCGATGTTGTCACTCCCGCCATCGGGAGCAGGAAAGCGGCCAACTTGGAATGCTGAAACGATGGTTGAGCCAAAGGAAAAGGTATCAGGCTCGACTTCTGTTTGGTGCTGGCTGTTGGCGTTTGTGTAAATATCGTGACTGAGCCGGGTAAGCGTCACTGATGAAGACACAGCGACAGAAGCATAAACAATTGATGAGAATACGAACATGAGAGAGAGGGTAAGAGCCAGAGCGACACTCATCAGCCAACGAAAGCGAGCAATGACTGGCATGGTTAGGTTCTCCTTTTTGCTTCTGAGGACAACAGAGCTAAAACAGAAGTTGCCGAAATTACGAGGAACACGTAAAATTTTCCTGCGCTGTATTGTTCACCTCAAAAGTATAAGCAATGCTTGTGGTAATTTCAAGTGATTTCGAAGTAGATTTTCAGAT